>OGXW01002315.1_pt1 | contig 13629 bp, 11 predicted proteins | sample 1576341 | NCBI WGS metagenome assembly OGXW01 (sample SAMEA3541592, study PRJEB24748) | human gut metagenome | biome: human gut; feature: human-associated habitat; material: faeces | place: China | collected 2012
GTCAGACCGAGCAGCACCGCCAGCGGCTGCACGCGGCCTGCGAAAAATTCATCAGACGCTTTACCGCTATGGAGCAGACGGCTCTTGCCGAAGGCATCTTCGATGCGGTCGCAACATTGTCCTTATCTGCCGTATCTGTATTAAACAGATTGACACGGATCTCCTGCGCGTTTTGTTTGATATTTCCACCCTTTGCATTTTTCAGTTGAATCGTAAAGTAACGGTCTTCTTCTGTTTTCTTGTTATCGTTCAGAAGTTCAATCTCAATCTCGGTACTTTCGATACCACCACTGAAACTTGCTGTGGACTCTGCCTTAGCATAATCCGTCCCCGCTTTTGCACTTCCATCTACAGTCTTGTAATCCACAGAGGAAACATACTGCGTTGCTCCTGTTCTGCTCAACTTGATCTTCGCTTTGCCTGTACTTTTGTCTACCCTTATCTGACTAAGTGTAAATCCCATGGTACTTTCGAGTTTTTCCTCGTCATCCTTGATGCACATTGATAAGCGGTTGGCAGATTCTGTAAACGCTGCTCCTTCCACATCATAAATGGTAAAGGATGCCAGTTCTTCCGCTTCATGCTCATCATCGTCCGTTGCTTTGACAACGATATCCTTTACCCATTCGCCGTCTTCAAAATCCACCTGCAGGAAACTTGTCTTAAATGGCATTTCCTGATCAAGTGCTGCATCCGTGTAACTTCCCTTTTCGTATGGCTTTTCATCTGTTATATGACGGCTGTTTAAGTTAATCCACAATTTTTGTGAACTCTCTTCTCCGGTCGTCTTTGACAAACTAAGTTTGTAATCGGCTTCTACTACACAAACATATTCATTTTGTTTAAAATCTTTGTCGCTTACAACAAGTGTTTCCTTTTCTCCTCCGGAAACAGCTTCCCATTTTCCATCTTTTTTTACATGCCAAAAATAGCGGACATACTCACCTTTTACGTCTTTCAAAGAGAGTGTTACTTTTCCATCCGCGTTCTTTGCAACAACTTCATAAGAACTGCTTACCTGCTGTTTTCCCATCGTTCCATCGGTTCCGATCGGATTTTCCACCTTAACGGTATAGTCCTTATTGGATGCCGCATTGGCATACACCAATTCTTTTTCGTCTTCATCAAGTGCCGCTACAGCCGGAGTGATCGCCACTTTTGCTGTCGCTTTTCCTTTCGTTCCACCCAGACGATAAATCGTTATTTTCTGCTCTTTTGCATTTTTTCCTTCTTCAATCGTTATGGAATCATTTTTAAAAGCAAATGTTCCATTCGGGAATTTTTCCTCCCAGGACTCCTCTTCTTCGATGGTCTTTCCATCATTTCCTGTTACGGACAAATTGCCTTTTTTCTCTGCTTCATACGCATATGATGACGTCCCCACACTGGTCACGATCATGACTGCTGCGAGGAATACCGCCAGCAAACGTTTTCTCAAATGCTTCATACACATTTCCTCCTTATACCTCGATTTTTTCTATTACCCTAATTTATTTTATAACATAAAATTTTGCTACTGTCTTGTTTTTTTCATAAACTCCCCCCATATAACACAAATGGGAATTTTTTATAAACAAATTGACAACTGTATAAATATTTCGTATACTAAATAAAAAGGTAACTATTCAGGATCAATGAACGAAGGTTCATGCATCGTCGTGCTTGCACGTAAGAGGCATGAGGCTGCGTTCATTAATTTTAAGATAGAAAGGAGCCGGTCAATGTACAGATTTGCCATATGCGATGATGACTCTCAGTTTGCATCCTTATTAAAGGAAGCTTTAATTACAAACTTAAACCGTCGCAATATTTCTTTTGAAATTTTATCCTTTGACTCTCCTTCCAGTTTAATCTCGCGTTTTGAGCAGGGAGAATCGTTTGATCTCCTGTTTCTGGATATTGTCTTTCAAGACACAACGGGAATTCAGACGGCACGCCGCCTGCGTTCCTTTCGCACTGATACAGACATCATTTTTTTAAGTTCCAGCAGTGATTATGCATTGGAAAGTTTTGACGTTTCTCCTCTGCATTATCTTATCAAATCACAAAAACTGGAAAAACTGGATGAAGCGCTTGACCGCTTTTTTGACAAACATGTGGATCAGAGTTTTTATATCAAATCCAGAGAAGGCATCCTGGCACTTCCTGTTTCCGATATTCTATTCTTTGAAATCTATGGGCACGATCTTTCCGTTCATTTAACTTCCGGCGAAAATCATACTTTTTCCGGAACTTTGAAAAAGATTGAAGACAACCTTCCCTGTTCGACATTTATCCGGGCACACAAAAGTTATCTTGTAAATATGGCGCATATCGTTAAAATTGTTCGCTATGAAATCACACTTACCAATGGCAATTCCATTCCCATCAGCAAGAAAAATTACTTGAGTATCATGTCCGCATTTGTGGATTATTCGACGCGTTCCGGTGAAATCTAGAAGAGAACCGCCTTTTATATTCAGCAGTTCTCTTCTTAGCATTTATTTTACTCTCACTTTATCTTTACTTTTCTTATTCTACTCCACTTGCCATAATAATATCTTCCATTATTCCCATTATAATACACCGCTCTTACTTTAAAATAGTACGTTTTCTTTTTCTTTAAGTTCCAAAAATAGTCCCAATTGGAGAAACGCTGTTCCACTTTTTTTCCTTTGGTAAACGTTCGATTTCCGGCCATCTTTACTTCATAATGATCCGCTTCTTTTGACTTTTTCCAAGAAATCGTACATTCTGTTTTTCCCTTCTTTCTCACTTTCACTCCTGTTACTTTTTTGCGAGCCAGCTTTTTATACATAGCATTTGTCCAAGAACCGGTTGCATCGGACGTATTTTTATCTTTTGAGTTCGCTGAAGTTGTACCCGGCTGCGTCGCTGCATTTGTCTGCGGCTGTTTCGTCGTCTGCGGTCTTGCTGCCGGCTGTATGCCCGCTGTAGTCTGCGGTACTTTTGTCTCCTGTGGTGCTTTTGTCACATCCGGTGATTTGCTTGCCGATGGTGCCTTTGTCTCCTGCGGTTTGACCGTCGGCGTCGGAGCCGGTTCTTTGTCAAATTCGCCAATGAATCCTACCCTATTTTTCCAACCAGGAAGATCATTCCACGTGCCGTCTTTATACATCTGCACATAGTTTTCTTCTCCGCATATCGTGTCATTGTTTGGCTCGGATTTTGCCCAATTCTGATAGGTCAAAGGGCTTCCATCCTGCCAGACAAATGTTCCTTCTTCTTTTTCATCTGTCGCACCGATGAAAAATGTCCATTCGTCGATTTCGGCTACTTTTTTGGCAATGGCATCATTTTTCTCCTGCGAATCTATTTTTACCAATGATCCGCCATTTTCTTCACAGAATCTCTGCGCCACTTTATAAGGAAGAGATGCCTTGTAAAATTTGACTATTTTTCCATCGTATTCAATTTCTGCATCTGCTTTCAGATTCAATGGGGTCTCGACGATAAATCCGGCATCGTTAAAATAGGAAGGCATATCATTCCATTTACCACTTGGCTGCGTCACAGCAAGATAAAATTCATTATCTCCGGCACAATCCGGCTGGTTCATTCCCCAATTGGTGTAACTCACTTCACTTCCACTGTTCCATTTCCAAGCCTTACCTTTTTCTTCCATGCTTGCGCCAATGTAATAATATTTCCGAATCTGGTCCGCGACAAAATCCTTGATTACCTTGTCTTTTTCTTCATCCTGAATCTCTGCCAGACTGCTTCGCATACCCGAAGCCAGTGCATTAATATCATTCCAGGAATAATCTTCATTATAAAGGGTCAGCAGGGCATTTCCATTTTTCAAAATCTTCTGCGGTGCCAATCCTCCAACAATCCTTGCGTCAATTGGTATCGCCACATTGTTTCCGCATTTGTCAAACACATACACATGGGTAACGTATCTGCCATATTCGTTATTATGCTCAGATATATTTACACGGAAACGATACACATCATCCCCCACCTTAGTTCCGGTTATGGATGAATTATGTACCCAGTCTGCCGCCAGATCATCCTGGCCATTTACCTCGGTCCACGTCGGAAACTGCACCCGGTCAACCTCTTTGTCATCGGATGCTTTACATTCCAAAATATACCCCTTGGAATCCTGCTCAACAATCCTTACATCGCTCAATGTCGGCGCCGTCCGGTCAATATATACGATCGGACATCTTATGGAAGAACGATTTCCTGCCGCATCCCAGGCATAAATATCTGTGAGATAATTTCCTTGGATTGCCCCTGATTTAAGTGCGGAAAGCGAAATTCTCGCCGTCGCCGTATTCCCGGAAACACTTCCTGCAATCCAGTTTGCATCCTCACCTTGATGGATGTCAATGTTCCAAGACGGAAATTCTATTTTACTCACTCCTACATTGTCGCTAACGTCGCACACAACGGTGTAACCATCCGCATTTACATCGGTGATACGGACATTGCTGAGCGTTGGAGCCTGGGTATCTGCCACATCAAATGTAGCCTCATACGGAGCAGAATAAATTTCATAACTGGTAACGGTCGCAAGATTAAGTGTACGTCCCCAGCTAATCTTACACCTTCCACCCCGGTTTGCTTCTCCCAGTGTAACAGTTGTTCCGCTTCTGCCAATAACCATGACCCAATGTCCATAACTAGGGTCAGTGTCTGCCGCTTTATAATGAATAACATCTCCCCGCTTCAATGTATTGATATTTCCTCTCCCCCAGGAAGAATGCATTGAACCATACAGATCATACGCAAGTTTACGTGCAAATCCATTACACTGCATACCTCCCCCAAAGGAATTACAATCATAACCGCCTACTCCAACACTTCCCTTGTGCGTATTACACGGTGTCCATGTGTAGCCGTCCGGATTGTTACAGCTTCCTACATCATTATAATTGGAATAACGATGACCGCTTTGAACTACATGATTCCAATATGCCCCATTGGGGAATTTTCTCTCCAGATCCATGATCGTCGTCGCATCCGCTTTAACGGACATTCCCAGCGAAACCAACATCATAAATCCGATTAGTAAGAACAAATGATACCATTTTTTCGTGTTCATATGAACCGCCTCCTAACTTAATATCTTGATACAATTTGCATTTACCTCTTTTATGATCATTCCATATTTTTGAATATAGAATATCTTCAAAATAACAGCAACGATAAACAGCACAATATCCACAACCAAAACTGCCATAATTCCGGCATTTAAAGTCATTGGCTGATTGTCCAGAAGTTCCACCTGGTATTGTGGTTTCTGCGTAAAGAGCGTTTTTGTTTCCTCGCTTATATTCCGCCAAAAATCATCCGAAAGCTCCGTAACTTTTCCATACACTTTAAATGACTCATTTTTTTCTTTGCACTTCTTATTCTGCTCATCTGACATCGTAAAAACCGCATAATCTCCTGCCTCATTAAGCAGCAACGTGTAATTTTTTCCACTTCCGCTTATCTCTTCCTTTGTATTCTGACGCACTATGCTTTCACGTCCAAAATCACAAATGTACACGACTTTATCTTCCACAAAATCAGCTGGCTCCAGTGCATCTGACAATTTCTGAGTTTTTGCTGAGGAAGCTGTTGTTGTCACCACTACAAGAAATACAACCGCTCCCACTACACCAAGTACCGTTACGCCGGCTCCATAAAACTTGGATTCACAAACCGTTTTCCACATTTTTACAATCAACAATCAGGCTCCCTACACTCGCCTGCATCTTCGACTTACAGATTTTGTAAACATTGCCACATTGCGGGCAGGTCTTTTTGACATAACTAATACGTAACATGACGGCCTCCTTTTTCTAATACTTAATTTGCAAATTTATCTGGTATCTGATATTCGTAAATATTCCATTTCGCACCATCATATGCATATACATACTTACTTCCAATCATAATTTCCTCGTACTTTGCTTCAAGTAGCTGTTTCCCACTAATCACTTCATAAAGGCCATAAAAGGTCTCCTCACCATTGCTATTGCTTTCACTACACGTTACAAAAACACCGTCCCTTTCGCTCTCTTTGATATTAAGAGAAAGCGAATTTTGATCATAAACATAATACTGTTTCGATCCATCTTCTTTTTCTTCATACAATGCTTGATTTGGCAGAACATTATTTGATGCTTTTTTTATGCTTGTCACTTTTCCCTTATTATCATAAATGTCATAATTGTCACCATTCTCCACAGTGCACAGCCCTATTGACATTCGATTAATATCATTTGCCGTCTCCATAATAACATTTCCCTGAGTGTCCAATAATACATTTGTATCTTCTTTCTTTAAACTCAAAAAATATTCATTATCAAAAACGAAACAATCTGATTTATAAGTTCCTTTCGGTACCACTTCTTTGCCCTCTTTATTCAATATACTTACCGTATCATCATCCTCATAACATAGTATGTGTTCACCATCGCATGTTAAATTTTTTGTCGTCTTAAAGATCTCATCGCCAGCTGTATTATACGCAATTGCTTCCCCCGTATCATCATTATCAACAACAAAAATACCTTTTCCAATTTCACCCACTTGACCATTTCCAATGGTTATTTCATTTACACCTTGTCCATCGTACAACATAACTTTTCCATTTTCTGTATGTATAATTTTACCTCCACATACCTCATAACTGTCAAGTTCTTCCTGTGTAGTAATATCCGACAGATCTATCATCTTTTTTTCCTTTAAATCATAAATGTGAAAATATCCTTCGTATCCTTTTGCATTATCATCCCCCTCAATATAGTATTGAAGACTATTTTTTTCTGTTTCTGCAAAAAGTGCTTTTTTGTTATCTGTCGTTTCATTTGTTATATAACCAACTTGTATAAACCGTGTGGCGGTATATCCATCCATTGCTTTAAACAAATCCGCTTCAAACGGAATTAGCTGTTCACCACTCTCTGTATATAGTGCGCATTTATTAATACCTCTTTCTTTCCTCACACTCAAAATGCTCTCACCTAATACAGAAGTAGAATCATCCACCAAATCTAACATTGCTGATTCTTCATTTTTTGTGAATTTAACATCAATTTCGTTTCCCTGATAATCAGATAATGTGATTTGTTCCCCATTTTCCCATTTCAATATTTCTCCCGCTCCTGAAAGCTTTCCTTCTGCATCCGCAATTTCCCCTACAAGATTAAAATTTACCTCCTGTACATTTTCTGATGTTTTCGTGGATGATGTATCACTCTTACTTTCTCGATTTGAATTTTCTCTTTGTCCACATCCTGTCAACATAGCTATTGTCATGGCAAAAATCACTGTTTTTGTAACTGCTTTCCTCATAACTTTCCTCCTGATTTATATATTTTTTTCTATTATATCAGGCAAAAGTTCAAATTTTTTTCCATTTTTTTCACTAAAAGACCGCCAAACAGATTCTTCATCCATTTGGCGGCCTTTCCTATTTACCACACAATTTTTTATAAGCTGCTTATTACCAGTTACTCTATTCCGTACTCTTTCATCAACTTCTCCTGAAGTTCCGGATCCTGCGTTGCCTGAAAAAGTTCTGCTGTACGATCATCTTTGATCAGGGCTGCATTTAAGCGATTCACACGAGTAGAACCACTCTTTTCCCCTCGCTCGACACCTTTATCAAACATGATCGCTTCTATTTGGTCCAACACATCTGAAATCTGTCCCATCCTCGGTTCCTCCTTTCCATCATTTGCCAAATTTGCTTCTAAAAAACGTTTATCACTGCTAAGTGCATAAAGCACATTTTGTACTTCTTCCGGGTGTTTCAACTTTCTCTTACCGCTTTCTTCTTCCAAATACTTACGGGTTTTTCCATAGCCATGCAGTGTCAGAAATTTAATGACATGCCAAAAATCCGACTTGTATTTTTCCACTTCCTTTTCATCGAGCCGGCTCAATGAGATCAAATGAATCTTATGATTTAGGAGAAATGGTTCCAGTTCCTTTTTCTCTGTCTCATCAAGATCCAGCATATCCAGGATGCTAAGCGGACGCTTCCATTCTTCTTTTCCATAGTAGAGAACAAATGTAATAACCGGCTGCAGGCGTTCGTCCTCTCCCAGTTCTCTGGCATAAAAACGTCTGCCATTGCGTTCGTTTTCTCTCTGGTGCTCTTTGATCTGCTCGTTATAATTATTGAAAATATACCCCAGATCCCGGATTGGCATAATGTTGTTGATCTCCGACTGATTTTCGATCTGAATCATCGCGATAACGGAACTGTTTTTCCGCCAGCGCATCCGCACATCTGCCATTACCTTTGCAGGCTTCCCTTCACTGTCCTTGTAGTGCATTTCCTGTGGAAGCAACTCCAGATCTTCCGGCTGGATCACGTTTCTGCCATCATACAGGTTTACGTTGCTGATGTCCGCAAACACTTCTGCTTCTTCCACAAGATTTTTTTCTGTTAAGTCTCTTGTCAATAAGTATCATCCCTTTCTTCTCTTGCTTTCCAAAATTATGTGGGTAAAAAGTTTCGATAAGCAAGAAAAAAATAGAATGATAGATATCAGACTTTGAAATTATTTACTTGCTTGGATATGATGATACACTATTGAATGTGATATGTCAAGGGATTATTTTTTCATTTCTACTTAAAACAATTAAGAGCAGGGAACTAAAAATACATTCTCTGCTCTTAATTACTACCAAATCATTACGCCTTGAATTGATTTGCAATGCTAGTATCCGTTTCCTCAACAATTTTAGCCGTAGAATCAAGAGCTGCTGCGATTTCACGAATCAATTCCTCAGCCTTCGTAAATCCAGGCTTTAATTCTTGATAACGTGCAGCATAAGACTCGCTTGCTGCACCTTCCCACTCGCTCTGAAGCTGTTGAAGCAGAGAGTCCATCTTGGTAATAACACCATTTACCGTATCAGCCTCAACACGGTACTGATTAGCTCTCTCTCTCATCTGGTCAGGTGTAATTCTAATTTGATTTGCCATATTTTATTCTCCTTTCTGTTTTTATCTATGTATACACATTATTGTGTAAACACCCATTTTCTAGTGAGCCATATACTCTTTAAAAGTAGGCACTTTAAGCCGTTCTGAATTCAGTGTCTGTTTGCTCACTAATTGTTTGACATATTCATAATATGCTTTTCTATTATAATTTCTTTCATCATTAGCTATACCGGCTAGCAAATCTAATTGCTTTATATGAGCCTCTTTCAAAACTTTAAAAGAATTATTCAAATTCTCAATATCCGTCACACTACGACTTCCATTTGCAACCACCTCAAAATGATGGCGGTAAGCATCTGTCAACGCACTTGTAGTACTATTCAAAATTGTAAACTGTATTTTTTTGTCAGATCCTCCCGAAAGACCAGTTAATGCACCACTAATATCAATTGCTAATTGAACAATACCAAACGTTTTTGAAAATCCCTTTCCTCCTAATTTTACTGCCTCTTTAAGTCCCTGCTTTATTGCCGTGCTGACAGAATACTCTAATATATTTTTTATATTTGCAAGCCATAAAGATTGATATTCCGCCCATAAATCCTGGACAACACGCGAGGTCATTGTTCCCTCTGGCATCCCTTCTTGCAAAGACTGAATTACTTTTTGGTTTAAATAATAATTTGCAAATCCATCCAACAGAATATTTGTTATATCAACCCCATATCCCATTCCTTCCGCAACACCATTCGCATAAGCAGTTGCTTCATCATACATTTTTTTGTATTCCTCATATTTAGGATCCGTCTCTTTTAATGGATTCTTTCTAAATTCAGCACAATACTCCAAAATATTCTTGGCTTCATTTACTGCTTCTTCACTTTTCGATATATCTATTTTATCTTGTGATGTTTTACTCAAAATCTCACTTATCTGTTTTTTCACCGACAGGTATTCATATATTTCTGAACCGCTCAAGTCCTCTGGAACAGAAAATCGATTCGTTAATTCTGATAATGTAATGCTCTTTCCTTGATAAAATACCATTGCTGCGGTGTCCCATCCGTTCAAATCTCCCAATTCCTCGTTAATATATCCCCGACAAGCATTAAAAGGTTCCATATTTCTAATATCATTGACATAATTATCAATTTCATCTATAGTTATCTCATCTGTTGATTCACTTATCTGAATCACCGTATTGACATATTCACTTAATAGTGTATATAACTGTCCTAACTCAAGATTCATGTTTTCTGTTGTAAATTTTCCATTCTTTGGATCAACTATTTCACTACACTTTTCAATAATTTTTATAATACTAAAGATAAAACTTCCTATTTGAAGTGTACGTGAAGAGAAATCATTTCCATATTCCACATCTATCCCTCTAATTCCTTCAAAAATATCCGTTACCTTTTTTTTATTTGCATTATTATAATCAAGTAATGCTTGATGAGCACTTTTTAAACTTCCATTAACTTTTCCCTTGACATCATAAGCGTTAAACCACTTAATACCTATACCTTTAAGTGCATCGTCTGCTCTATCAAGCATTTTTAAATACCACTTATCTTCCACTTTTAACATGCCAAGCATTTTTTTATATTCATTATCCGTAAAATCCCTTACTGTTTTATTGCTTACTTCATACAGATAGTCATCCATATTATCTATATCCTGTATAAACTTGTTGCAACATTTTTTAAATGCTTTACCTAAATCATCAAATTTCCCATTTAATTGTTTGACATAGGAAATGTAGGTAATCAATGCTTCGTGTGTCTTACCAGATATTACAGCTTCTTCTGCTATTTTCTTTAATGATTTTCTATATTCATCCATTAAGGATTCTAAAACTACACAATAATTTTTTACCATTGTTTTTACTTTTGTATAATCCGCATCAGCAACAATAACATCATAGCCTTTACTCATTCTCCACTTTCTCCTTCCAATATATCTCTACCTGCTTTTTCGTCCGCTGCTTCAAAAGATACACCCATTTCCTCAAAAAAGGAAATTGTGTTTAATAATAAACCGTCAATTTCATCTGAAATTTGATTTATTGCATCTAAAATTCCTACATCACCCCAAATTTTTTCCGCGGTCCTTCCGGTACTTTTTTTGTTCATTTCAAGAACCTTACGTTTTTCACACCATTCCTGATATAATGACTTTAAATTTCCTTGACATTCCTTCATCTTTAATTCGTTATACTGTATTTTTTTGCCATAATTCATATTACAACCTTCTTTCTAATGCAACTCATTGTTTCTTCATCTGCAATGTTTTTAGCTGTTGTTTACACTCGTATAATTGTTGCTCCAACTGACGTATCTCCCGATCTAAGGAGTAATTACCATCTTCCAATTTACGAATTAATTGACCTGCTCTATACGCAGTATCATAAGCTGTATTAATGGCTCCTCGATTTTGTGGGCTATTTAATAAACTTCTAACTCCTTCGCGATATTTTTCTCCAAAAGTATTATGTGGATTCAAAGCAACTGCATTATTTCTAATTTTCATAACAAATTCTGAAAAATAATTTTCAATACTTCTTCCAAATTCATTGCTTTTTGTAACCACATGTTCTAGGTTTTGAATATCCGCGCGATTCTTTTGTAGATTCTTTTGTTTGTTTTCAATTTGCTTTTTCAAATGCTTTATTTCTTGTTGCAATTCAATTTCATTTAACATTTGCACCACCGCTTTCTAACATTTTACTGTTTTCAATTTTCGCACTTCGTTTTCATGAATATAAAATGCTTCACCTGCCTCAATTGGTTTTTTATGTTCTCTCATTGCAGCAAGCGGCAAATCTATTATTTTCATATTAGTTAAATCATCAAAGAAAATAAAATTACGTGCATCACGAATCTTTTTAATAATATCCGGTGCACTATATGATATATTCTCGTTTGGATAATCTCCTACAACAATAGATGCATTCATGTTTTTATATTTACCTACAATATTATTATAAGCTGTTTGTGCTTTCAAATTATTTGTTATTTCTTCTAAAGCAGCTGCATTATTGATGATTACCATAATCATTTTAGCCTCATCCAGCAAATTGCTTTCTCCTATAGCTATCTTTTCATAGCGTTCTTGTAAAATCTTTTCAATTCCACAAAGAATGTCTACTGATTTTGCCGGTAAGACCTCATATTCTTTAACATTTTTACATTTTTCTACATCTGCTAATTTCCTAGTAAATCCATCAATAATATACACCTCTGTTTTATCGCTATACCGCTGTTCTAAAATTCGAACAAGATATCTCATAAAGTTGTGAATTCCCATTCCTTTTCTTCCTGAAAGTGCAATTGCACCTAGGCCATTCAGTTCTAAATTAAAAGGCATTACGGAAGCAAAATCTAATCCTGCAACAACATCATAATTACGCATTTCATTTGCATAATCTGCACTAACCTGCTGCATTGTCAAAACATTTGGAATTACCGGAATTGCTTTTGCCCGTTTTCCGTTTGCCAATTGATTAACCGCTTCTATATATTCTTTCATCTGAGATACTCTCTCGTACTCTTTTTCTCCCGTAAATGAAAGAAATGTCTGGCATTCCAAATGAACTTTATCCACTTCCACTAAACATCTGCCATGGATGTCATTAATTCTTTCGTGACAATAATCAAACAAAGAGCTATATTCACTGGAATCATTATTAAACAAAGCGACTCGACAGGCAAAATTAGACAAATAACGATATCCTATACCTGACATCTGCGCATTTGCAATTACAACAGATACACCAACTGCTAATCCATCCCGGCAAATATTTAACAACTCATCGTTATCCTGAAAATATAATTCTTTTAACGTCGTCAAATTATCAACCATTACAATAATCTGCGGCAAATCATTAAAGCCAGCTTCTTTATATGCCGAAAATGAACTAACACCCAATGATAATATTTTTTCTTTTCTAAACGCAATTTCCTTATATAGCAACTTAAACAAATTCTTCAATTTCTCATCTTCCGAAGCGGTCACGACACCCCCGACATGATTCAGTGTTTCAAAGTTTTTCAAATACATGGAAGCAAAATCAATAATGTATATATTTACATCCTGCGGTGTGTACTTTGTTGTCACACTTCGGATCAACGTTTGCAGCAAATTGGTTTTTCCACTTTGTGCAGAACCGATGATCATCATGTTCTGGTTTGTCAGATCGACAGAATATACATCTTGGAGCTGGTTATCCGGGTCGTCATAGATTCCGATTTCAGCCACAATATGCGAACTTCTGTCAGACGATGCTTTCTGTATCGGAAATTCGATGCATTCCTCCAGTGATGGCAGACAGATTTCCGGCAATTTTTTCAGCTGGTTTTTCTGACAAAACGATGCCATATACTGCACCATAGCATCCAGCTGTGTCTTCACATTCTGCTCTTTTTTCTTTTTCTGAACATATACCGGAAGCCTTTTTCCGGAAGACGTAATCTCATAAATGGTAAATTCTTTCAAATTGCTGTCTTCCGTGCGCTCCGGTGCCCCGCTGTAAGCAGACTGGAACAATTCAAACATTTCATTGTTTCCTACCTGCAGATAAGCGCGTCCCGGTTCTTTGATCTCTGCTGCAAGAGGTGATTTTAATACCTCGTTACTGTCTTGCGGGCTCTGCACTTTTAAGCACAATTTGAATCTGGAGTTACTCCAAATCTGCTCATCCACCTGCCCGGATGGCTTTTGCGTAG
>OGXW01002319.1_pt1 | contig 13595 bp, 10 predicted proteins | sample 1576341 | NCBI WGS metagenome assembly OGXW01 (sample SAMEA3541592, study PRJEB24748) | human gut metagenome | biome: human gut; feature: human-associated habitat; material: faeces | place: China | collected 2012
GCCGCTTCTTTACTGAAAAGAAAAAAAGAAGCAAAAAAAGAAAAGAGTTCGCATTTTACTTGTACTGTAAGATTTCAGTATCACCCGAAGATTACACGAGAATCAGTCCTTTTTCTTCTGTTCCAGATTCTGATAAGGCAAAGGCTTGGAGAAATAGTACCCCTGTGTATACTGGATGTTGGTAGATTCTACCGTCTGCTGTTCACCGCTGTTTTCTACATGCTCTGCGATCAGTTCCGCATCAATGCCTTTGGCAATGTCAGAGATCGCCTGCAAACAAAGCTGTTTCATGGGATCCTTGTCGCAGTTGATGATGAGGTCGCCGTCGATCTTGATAAAGTCCGGATTGACGCGGAGAATCGCCGTGAAGTTGGAGAAGCCTGCTCCGAAATCGTCAATGGCAATTTTCACGCCGAACTTGCGGATCTCGTTCAGGAAGTTTACCATTTCATTGAAGTCGCGGATCTTTTCTGATTCCAGAATTTCAAAGGTGATGCGTCCGCATGCCTCCTGCGGCAGATTGCTCAACAGTTCATACAGCATGGAACGGCTGGCAGCGGAACTGATGTCATAGGCGGACAGGTTCAGAAACACACTTTCGGTGCGGTCACGGAACAGTTCCAGTACCTTTCTGATCATCAGCTGGGAAAGCTGTAGGTACAGGTGATAGTCCTTCGCGATTTCCAGAAACTGCCCCGGAGCGTAGATATTGTGATCCTTGTCAGACAGCCGCATCAGGGCTTCATACTTGGTGATCTCCTGTGTGCGGTTGTCACGAATGGGCTGGAAGTAGGGGACAATGCGGTCATACAAAATGGCATCGCTGATGATGTTGGTCATACGCAGCTTTTCGTCCATTTGCTTCATGGTTTCGGCATTATCCTTGTTGTACAGATAAAAGCGGGCATTGTGGTCTGCCGTGGCAGACATGCAAAGCTGTATCTTTTCCAGCAGATCGGTTTCGCCGATGACGACGTAAAAGGCGTTGACTGCCGTGATGTTCAATTCCTTGCAGAAGTAATAGCCGCATTCATGAAATGCCATTTCTGCCTGTGCCAGAAATTTGTCGTCCGGATATTCTGGCTCGGCGGTGAAGAAAAACGACCATTTATCGTTGCAGTAAAAGGAAAGCTCCGTGTCGTGCAGCGTGCGGATCACCTGCTGAATATTTTCCCGCATCAGCTGGTTCCATACCTTGGAACCACGGCGACCGGAGATCAGGATTCCCTTTTCAATGGAGATCATGCAGATCTTGTTATACCGATGTTTTTTGTCGTCGAACTTGAATTTCACGAGATTTTCCAGCTCCGTTTCCTTATCTAAAAATGTATTGCTGCGAAGCAGGATTTCCTGCTGCATGATCTGTCGGGAAGCAGAGGAAATCGTTGTTTGCTGCTGTGCATGTTCCAGATATTGATCGATGTTGTGCCAGTCGGCATCCAGTCCCTGTAAATCGTCCAGCAGGGTCTGGTCAATGGGCAGATAGTCGTGTTCCGATTCTGTCAGACCGAACAGCGTATCAGCTCCCACATAGACTTGATTGTGTTCTTCTGCCGCGGCGATCTCTCCGTGCAGAAATGCTCCGCAAATGCGGCTGCTGCGAAGTGCCCGCAGTTCCCATGCAGTGCAGTTTGTCATGGCAGAGTAGTGCAGCGTTCCCGGATAGGCAAGGATCGTCTGACAGGGCGTGGTGTTCAGTTCTGCACAGCACTCCCGCAGCTCTGCCACAGCAGTCAGAGGGCTGAGATATGCCATACGGAAGCGTGTGCCTGACGGAAGCCAGTTGGAATAGGTCTGTATGCGGTTTTGCGGTTCACTGTAGCTCAAAAACTGGCTTGGTGTACCCGTCTGCTGTAATGCCAGCGGAAACCGCATCAGCAGTTCCGAACGGACCGGACAGGGCTTAGTGTGGCAGATCTCCTCCAGCTTCTGCTGAAACCATTGAGATGCCGGCTGGTGGTCTACTTCCAGAATGTTGTCCTGCTCGGTTTTGGTAATGGTATATGTTTCGCCGAATGCTTCCTGCCCGCGAACTACACCGCTCCATGTGCGTAGCGTGTCGCCGCACAGAACAGCGAACATGGCGGTGTGAGGGTAAACACTGCTTTCATCAAAGGCAAACGCACCGAATGTGTTGGCACTGATCATGCCGCCGGCAGCGGGAATGTGCTGCCGCAGCTGTTCCAGATGTTGCAGGAATGGCTGCATGTGCATGTACTGATCTGTGAAAAATGCAAACAGGGCACGGCTGTCTGCGGGGAAGTTCTCTGCGGCTTCTTCCGCCAGCTCCTCCGGTGTTTTGCCGTCCAGGGAAAGCCGGAAAATTTCCGGACGTGTCCAGCGGAATCGGGTGATGTGCAGCAGGCACTGGTCCGTATAGATGCTGCCGTGATGAATGACGGCGGCTGCACTTGTGCCGAGAACTGCGGCATCGGGAAGAATTGCTTTCACATGCTGTGCGATCGCAACGGCACTGGCAGGGCTGTGGCAACAGGTATGTATCAGAACCAGCCATGAACAATCCGGCGGAGCTGTGCGGCGTTGTTCCTTCAGAAAATTTTTGAGGTCTGTCTGATCGTGGTAGAGCAGGGCAGAAGAAACGATTTCTTTTTCATGCATAAAATGTCACCACCTTTTTGTCGGATCAGCGGCGGGCTTTTCGTCGCTGCACTTTGTCCTCATACATGCGGTCATCGGCAATTTTGATCATCTGATCCAGATCAATCTCGTCTTCCAGTTTCTGAAAGCAGAAGCCAATACTGGATTCCACCAGATAGGGCTTGCGGGAGATCTGATTATACTGCCGCAGATACTCGCGAAATCTCTCATGGAAGCTTTCGAAATAATTGTCGTCCATGTCTGCAATGACACCGGCAACAGTGAATTCGTCCCCGCCAAAACGAGAGCAGACTTCTCCCTGAATGGCACTGGTCATCAATGCTTTGCCCACTGTGCTGATGGCGTTGTCGCCCTCTGTGTGCCCGTAGGTATCGTTGATGTGTTTCAGTCCGTCCAGATCGGCAGAAATGATGATCACGCTCATGTCCTTTCCCTTGCTCTCCGTCAGCTGCTGCCGGAACTGTCGGTAGAAACCGCGGCGGTTCAGAAGTCCGGTCATATGGTCGTGCACATACAGCTTTTCCAGTTCGCTGTTGACGCTTTTCAGCTGCATATTGATGGATTTGGTGTGCATCTGGGCATGGAAGATCCCCAGTGCAGAACCCATGGCATTCATGAAGCTGTTGATCTTTTCGTAGGAATCATAGGAGATGTCCGTCTGGAATGCACAGTAGCCCATGGTGAGATCCAGAAAATGCAGGGCACTGAAGATCACAGGATCTTCCCGTTCCAGCAGCCTGTTCAGATCGGGGATCAGTGTGTTTCGGGAGGTCACACAGGGCTCCTCAGGGCACCAGAAGTACCGCTGGCAGAGGACGTTGACATTTTCACTGAATGCCTGTTTTTTCTGTTTTCCCTCGCCGAATTCCGGAGCACGGAACAGGTCGTCATTCAGGGCAAAGACTATGGTGTGGAAGATGAATTTATCCAGAATGATCTCCGGCAGTTCCGACAGTGAGGACATGCTGGTGACAGCGGACTGTACCTGACATGTCAGCTCCTGCCGTTCGTTGGAAAGCTTCAGCTGATCCAGCACGTTCTGCAAAATGGTATTGACATTGACCGAGCCGACTGCCTCACAGCCGCAGGACTGGGAGAACCGCACGTAGAAATCCACAACGGTGGAAGGTTCTACAGGCTGTCCCAGCCACAGCTTTTCTATTGCTTCGATGACCAGCCGTCCCATGGTGTCATAGTCCTGCGTGCAGGTGGTGAGGTGCGGCACGTGATAGCTTGCATATGAGATACCGTCAAATCCGGTGATGATGCAGTCCTCTGGTATCCGATAGCCGAGGTTCTGCAGAAACTGACTGGCTGTAATTGCCATGGTGTCATTGGCACAGATAATTGCATCAGGGATCGGCAGCTTATCTTCTACAAACCACTTTTCCATGGCTTCTATCGTAGGCTTTTCCCAGAAATCCCCGTATGCAATACGGCAGTTCTCCTGCGGCAGCCCGTATTCTTGCAGGACTTTCTGAAATACGGCGATCCGTTCATTGGAAAAATTATTTTCTGCAAATCCGGCAAGCATGAACAGCGTTCTGGCGTGGTGGACTTCCACCACATGGCGGCAGAGCTTTTCGAACGAGTTGGCATAGTCGAACCGGAAATTGATGCAGCCTTCCAGAGCCGTGTCGATCGTCAGCACTGGGATCTGCCGGCTGCGGCAGTTTTCCAGAATGTCGTTCAGAATGGAATCTCTGTGAATGGTATCCGGAAAGAGGATCATTGCGTCCAGCAGATCATAGGGGATCAGCTGGTATACAGTCATCTCGCCGAAGTCTGTCGGGGTCGGCGGCAGAAAAAAGTCGGATTTTGCGTTGAATATAAAAAGGCGGTATCCTTTTGCAGAAGCATGTTGCTTGAATGCTTTGATACATTGCAGTCTGTATTCTTCCTGTACGCGGGAAAGACATATACCAATGATGCGTGCCGCTTTTTGCATGGGCAGAGCCTTCTTTCTGTGAATAGTAAAATTGTTAAAATGAAGCATGAAATCGCTTTGGGAATCTGTCGGAAATGCACAAGAAATGCATAATACTATTATAACATACTTTCCGCATTTTGTGAAGTACCTTTTTTGCACAAATTTCCGAAGCGAAAAATGTGGATTCTGTTTCTTTGCAGGACTGCCTGAAATTCCTCCAGTTTTCTTCTATATTTTACAGGAACAAAACATAGCATTTTCCTATGTAAATATCCTGTGAAAATCTTGACAAACTCCATTTGTTGTGCTATACTAGAATAAGTTTATCTATTTTTGCAAATGCAAGTATAAATCACATATTTTTTATTGAAGATGAGAAATTGTGGCATGAAGTACACTGTCCCGAAAGGAATTGAGATTATGAAAATACGTGAGATTCAAGAGGAGATCCTGCGGCTGAAAAAAGAACGCGACTTTTGTATTCTGGCACACAGCTATCAGACCAGCGATATTCTGGAAATTGCTGACTTTACCGGAGATTCCTATGCTCTGAGCGTGAAGGCAAAGGATACACCGCAGAAGAACGTGCTCATGTGCGGCGTGCGGTTCATGGCAGAAACTGTGAAGATCCTTTCTCCTGAAAAAAACGTATACCTGTCCAACCCCACGGCAGGCTGTCCTATGGCAGAACAGATGGATAAAGAGATGATCCGTGCGGTGAAGATGCAGTATCCGGACTATACCGTTGTGGCATACATCAACACCACCGCGGAACTGAAAACCATTTGCGATGTCTGCGTGACTTCTTCTTCTGCGGTCAAGATCGTTTCGCAGCTGAGCAATGACAAGATCCTCTTTATTCCGGACTGCAATCTGGGTTCCTTTGTCCAGCAGCAGCTGCCGGAAAAGAAGATCAAGCTGTTGCAGGGCGGCTGCCCGATCCATGCGGCACTGACGGCAAAGGACGTGCGTCGGGCAAAAGAGGCACACCCCCATGCATTGATGCTGGTGCATCCGGAGTGCCGTCCGGCAGTCTGTGAGCAGGCGGACTATATCGGTTCGACTTCCGGCATTGTAAATTACGCCATGCAGTCGGACGCAAAGGAATTCATTATCGGCACAGAGATCAGCATTGCGGAAACGCTGCAAAATGCTTGTCCGGAAAAGCGGTTCTATCCGCTGGCAAAGAAGCTGATTTGCGAGAACATGAAGTCCACCACGCTGATGGACATTTATCACATTCTGAAAGACGGCGAGGGCACGGAGATCCAGCTGGACAGCAAGACCATTGCCAAAGCACGCCGCTGCATTGACCGCATGATCGCACTGGGAGGCTGAGCATGAAAGCGTTACCGAAAGACCTCCGGTATCTGCTGTTCGATCTGGACGGCACACTGACCGACTCCGCAGAGGGGATTCTCCGCTGTGTGCAGTACGCACTGGAACAATGTGGTACACCGGAGCCGGATGCAGAAAAGCTGAGGCCGTTTATCGGACCGCCGCTGCTGGATTCTTTTCAGGAGTTCTGCGGCATGCCGCCGGCACGTGCTGCCTTTGCGGTGGAACAGTACCGGAAACGGTTTTCCACTGTAGGGCTGCTGGAAAATGCGGTGTATGACGGGATTCCGGAGCTGCTGGAAAAGCTGCGGGAACACGGCTATGTGCTGGCAGTGGCGACTTCCAAGCCGGAGGTCTATACGCTCCGGATCCTGGAGCATTTTGACCTGTTTAAGTACTTTACGGCTGTGGCCGGCTGTGACATTCATCGGGCGGGCGAAACCAAGGCGGACATGATTCGTCTGGCACTGCGTCGGCTGGGACTGCCGGAGCAGGAGCCGCCGCAGACGGTGATGATCGGCGACCGGAAGCACGATGTCCTCGGGGCAAGGGAATGCCGCGTGCCCTGCATCGGGGTGCGGTACGGCTACGCAGAAGCCGGCGAACTGGAACAATATGGTGCAGACTGGGTGACCGACAGCGTGGAAACACTGGGGGAATTGCTGCTGTAAGAACACCAGCTCCCGCATAAAACAGAAACTTTGAAGCACTGCGAAATGCAGTGCTTTTTTTGCGTGTTTGTAAAAAAATAAACAGACACACCGGACATTCCGGAAATACAGATTGACAGCAGAATTGGAATATGCTACAATAAAGAAAACGTTGCAATGGGGAAGAAATGACAACAGAAACAGCCTACATGGCTGTCCGGAGAATTTTCGGCGGAGGAAAAGGATATGATCAATGGATACAAGGTGGCTGCACTTTGTGTGTCAGAAATACAAAACGAAAATACACAGAGCATGATAGCCCCGCTGTATCAGTCGCTTTTGGAAAAGAACTGGCGGTGCCTGCTGTTCAATACGACAACAGATCTGTTTCGGGATACGGCATTTGACCGCGGGGAAGCCAGCATCTTTCAGCTGATGGATTTTTCGGTGATCGATGTGGTCGTGATCTATACCCAGTGTCTGAAATGCCGTGCGATCGTGGAGGACATTCTGACGGCGGCACAGAAACACCGGAAACCGGTATTTCTGGTAGAACCGACAGAACGCTATTCCGGCGGGATCCGGATCTCGTTTGATGAAGCTGATGCGTTCCGGTATCTGGTGAAGCACCTGATCGAACAGCACCACGTCACCAAGTTTGCCTGCATTGCCGGCTTTAAGGGCAATCCCGCTTCGGAAATACGGGAAATGATTTTTCGGGACGTGCTGAAAGAGCACGGCGTTCCGTTTGACGAAAAGTGGTTTGGCTATGGGAATTTCTACAGTATTCCCACACAGGAAGTCATGGAACGCTTTCTTGCTGATCCGGAGGGTCTGCCGCAGGCGATCGTCTGCATCAACGACTCTATGGCGATCACTGTGTGTGAAATTCTGGAGGAACGGGGCATTCGTGTGCCGGAAGATGTGATCGTGACCGGATTCGACGGCATTGTGCAGGAACAGTATAATTTCCCGCGGCTGACGACCTGCCGCAGAAACCTGGACCGGTTCGGCAGTTTTCTCTCCAAGCTGATAGAACGTGCCAATGCAGGAGAAGAAATGAAGCGGGAATATGTTTTTCCGTACACGCTGGATGTTTCCGAATCCTGCGGCTGCCGGAAATTTTCCATGAAGGCAGTCGGTCTTGCCGTGAATTCGATCTATTCCCGCATGAACAACAGTGCCCAGTACGATCGTTCCATGACCAATATGCTGACAAAGCTGACATTTGAACAGGATGTGGAAAAAGTCAATGAGATTCTCCGGTACTATATTCGTTCGGATACCTATCTCTGCATGAATGCAGGTTTTTTTCACGGGGATCAGAACGGGCATACTTATGAAACTGAACCGTTTACAGAAGAAGTGACATCACTCCGGTTTTTTTACGGGGAGGAAAACACCGAAATCAAGGAGATCCCGCAGCGGCAGCTGGTGCCGGACTGGAACTACATTACCGAAAGAACAGACCCTGTGGTCATTTATGCCGTGCACAATCAGCAGATGGTGTATGGCTATCTGGTGGTGTTTGCCAATTCATTTGATTACGTGGTGCAGAGAATGCATCAGTTCGTGCTGACACTGGACAGCTGTGTGGGTATGTTTGTGCAGCAGGAATCTCTGCGGAACTCTAACCGGCGGCTTCAGGAGATCCAGAACAAGATCATTGTCAGCTTTGCCGATATGGTGGAATCCCGGGATGATTTCACTGGTCAGCATGTCAAGCGAACCAGCGAATATCTGCGTATTTTGGTGAAATATCTGGCGGAAATGCCGGAATATGCAAAAATACTGACACCGGAGATGCAGGAACGCATGTGCAAGGCGGCACCGCTGCACGACATCGGAAAGATCAAGATTTCGGACGTGGTGCTGAATAAACCGGGCAGACTGACAGAAGATGAATTTGAAGTCATTAAGACCCATACCCTTTCCGGCGGGGAGATCATTGAGAAAACGCTGACCGATATTGAAAGTGACTCGTACCTGAAAGTGGCACAGGAAATGGCATTGTACCACCACGAGAAATGGGACGGCAGCGGCTATCCGTATCATCTTTCCGGCGAGGAGATCCCTCTCTGTGCCAGAATCATGGCGGTGGTCGATGTGTTTGATGCCCTGACCAGCAAGCGTGTTTATAAGGAAGCGTTTCCGGTGGAAAAGGCGTTCCGGATTCTGGAGGAATCCAACGGAACACACTTTGATCCGAAAATTGTGGGAACGTTTTTGGAACACAAAGAAGAAGTTCGCCAAGTTTTGACCAAGTATCAGGATAGACATATATGAATGCATTTTCCAGAACAGAATTACTTTTCGGCACAGCCGCTATGGAACGGCTGGCACAGGCACGGGTAGCCGTATTCGGCATTGGCGGCGTTGGCGGCTATACCGTGGAGGCTCTGGCACGAAGCGGTGTCGGGGCGTTGGACTTGATCGACAACGATACCGTTTGCACATCGAATCTGAACCGGCAGATCATTGCCACCCGTGCCACCATTGGCATGGCAAAGGTGGACGCTGCCGAAGAACGGATCCGGCTGTTGTATCCGGAATGCCGCGTGACCAAGCATCAGAAATTTTATCTGCCGGAAACCGCAGGGGATTTTGACTTCACCCAGTATGACTATGTGGTGGACGCGATCGATACGGTTTCCGGAAAGCTGGGACTGGTGGAGCAGGCATATGCCGCCGGAACGCCCATCATCAGTGCCATGGGTGCCGGCAATAAGCTGGATCCCACGGCGTTTGAAGTGGCAGACATTATGCAGACTTCTGTCTGTCCGCTGGCGAGAGTGATGCGGCGGGAACTGAAAAAGCGGGGGATCCCCAAGCTGAAAGTGGTCTATTCCAAGGAACTGCCGGCAGCGTTGCAGCGGACGGAATGGACAGAGAAAGGCAAACCGGTTCCGGGAAGCTGTGCCTTTGTGCCGTCGGTGGCGGGGCTGATCCTTGCCGGAGAAGTCATCAAAGACCTGACGGGCTTGCAGGCACACTTTTAAGGAAACACTGCATAAAGCTTGTGTGTAAGATGCGTCGTCAGATTGCGTGCAAAGTCGCCAGACGCTCTTTGTGCGGTATTGCCTTAAGGCAACAGAGAAAGGAGCATCATGCTGACATCACAGGAACAGGAACGTTATGCCCGCCAGATCATGATGCCGGAACTGGGCGAAGATGGTCAGGAAACCCTGAAACGCAGCCGTGTGCTGGTGATCGGAGCAGGCGGACTGGGAAGTCCGGCGGCGTATTATCTTGCCGCAGCCGGTGTGGGAACCATTGGCATTGCGGACGGCGATACCGTGGAGCTGTCCAATCTCCAGCGGCAAATCCTACACAAGGAATCCCGTCTGGGGCAGAACAAAGCCGTTTCCGCCGCGAAATCTCTCCACGGACTGAACGCACAGGTGCATGTGCAGACGTACTCCCAGTTTATGGACGAGGCATACCTGCGGCAGGTGCTGCCGGATTATGACGTTGTCATTGATGCGACCGACCAGCTGGAGAACAAGTTTCTGATAAACGATGTCTGTGTTTCCGCAGGAAAGCCCTTTGTGCACGGCGGCATCACAGGCTTTTCCGGACAGGTGATGACATATGTGCCGGAAAAGGGGCCGTGTTACCGCTGCATCTTCGGAGAGATTCCGGAGGACAATGCACCGGCACCCATTCCGGTAATTGGTGTCACTGCCGGCATCATCGGCACCATACAGGCTGCGGAGGCAATTCGGTATCTGCTGGGGATCCCGTCGCTTTTGACGGGAAAGCTGCTGGTACTGGACGGACTGCGAATGCAGTTCCGCACGGTGCCGTTTCCCCACGTATCGGAGCACTGTCCGCTGCATACCAGAAAAGGAGTAACTGACTTATGATGAATCCCAAAATGATTTTGCAACTGAAAACCATGCTGACGAAATTTCGGCAGAACCACCCGAAAGTGCCTCTGTTTTTCTCCGCTGCTTCTAAGGCAATCAACGAGGGCAGCGTGATCGAGATCAGCCTGACTACTGCCGAGGGCAGAGAACTCTGCACCAATATGCGTGTGACACAGGACGATCTGGAAATGATTCGGACGTTGGGCGAAATGGCGTCGAAGTAAAGGCAACACTGAATACAAAAAGCTGGTATTCCCTTGTACAGGATACCAGCTTTTTTCTTTTTCGGTGGAAGTTCAGGCAGTGTTTCCTCTGCAATTTCCCAGCACCCAAGCGACTGCAAACTTTTTCTCGACACCGCCGGCAAACTGAATGGTGGCAATGGTATCAGAAAGGGCAGTCACCTTGCCGTTCCCGAATGTCTTGTGCTGAATGGTCATGCCGACAGAGAGTGCTGTGAGTTTTTCTGTCGGTGCTTCTGTTTTTCTCGGTCTTTTGGGCTTTTGGGGATATTTTGCCCAGTACTCTATGATTTTTCGGTTGGTGCTGTCCCACGTGTCCACGATTTTGTATTCCCCGTCAAACACCAGAATGGCAACTACATGGCTTCTTCCCGAATACGCGTATATTCTTGTTCCCGCCGGAAACATGTCGTGAATCAGGCTGCAAAACTCCTTGCCGGTCAGGATCTTTCCGTTTCGCTTCATGGCATCGAATTTCTCAAACCCCTCTTTTTTCAAAAGGGCTTCGATGTTTTTTTCCCCATTGAGAATGGTCGCCGCGTAGTTTTGGGCTTCGGCAAGCCTTTTTATGGCTTCTGCCCACGGGATCTCCAGAACTGCTGCAAAGGCTCTGACGGCACAATCTCCAATGTAGTTGTCGTTGGGATTTTCGTTCAGGACTACCAACGATTCATTTTCTTCGGTGTGAAGTTTCAGTTCTTTTCTCTGTGTACGGCTCTGCTGCTGCGGCAGGGGACTGTGATCCTGTCCGTCTTTCCAGGCAACCCACACTTCACGGGCAATCCGATCTCTGTTGTCCTGCGGGAAGTGCAGGGCATACTTTGCCTGTCCGCCCAGATCATGGGGCACGAGGGGACAATATTCCCCGTCGTCTGTGTTCGTGTGTCCGACGGACAAATTCAGTATGACCACTTCGCCGTCATGAAAGCTGCGGTTGCAATCGGCAATGATCTCCCGTATACACTTGTTGACATTGGTTTTTGCCTGCAAAAAGAACCCTTCTTCATGCAGCAGTTCCCGAATGGTTTTGGGATATTGGGGCATCTGCCCGATTTTTCCCGCGACGGCGATCAGCTTGCAGTACGCCTCTTTCCAAGTGTATCCTTTGGTGACACACAGGGCATTCAGAACCGACCCGACAGCGTCCAGTACCGGCGGCTGTGACGGGTGATGATTTTCTTTTTGATAAGATAAAAACTGTTCTTTTGGCATCTGGATTCCTCCGAGTGGATTCGAATGGATTCTAATGGTATACAAATCTATCATCATTATACAGCAAAACGCCTGAAATGTCCGGACGTTTCTGCACATTTCAGGCGTTTTGTTTCATTTCGTTTCTAATTTTTGCTTTTCAAGCAGCGAAAAACGCTTACCGCCGGAACAAGCCCCGCTTTTTCGGCTTCGGTTCTTCGGCACGGGCAGCAATAATGTCTGCCATTTCGCCTACATTTTTCATGCCGGAAACTTCCTGCATCCTGAATTTCATGCCGAATGCCTTTTCCACAGCACTGACGAGGTTGATGTGTTCCAGACTGTCCCAGTCCTCAATGTCGTTGGCAGTGGTGTTCTCTGTGATGACCAGTGTGTCATCGTCAAAAATGTCCTGAAAGATTTCGTTCAGTTTCTCCATAATTGCTTCGTGTGTCATGCTTGCTGATGCTCCTTTTCGTTGACTTGAATCACATGATTCTGGTTTTCATAGCCGGCGATTTCCATACGCCATGTGCTGTCGCCGTTCTCGAACTGTTCGGTTTTCGTAAAGCCGAATGTTCCGAACAGGTCTTTGACCATGGCGTTTTTGGCGGTCTTGTAGTAATAGCCGCAGATGGCGGTGATGCCCTGCTTCCGGCACTCTGCCACAAGGGTGTCCAGCATTGCCAGTTCCATATCCCGTTTCAGTACACGGCAGCTCATCAGCCACAGTTCGATGTGCAGGGTGTCGCCGGAAATCTCTCCGATAACGACGGAAACAATGCCGTTGTCGCCGAACTTGTCCCGCAGCCGTCCGTACAGGCGAATGTGCTTGTGATCGGCAGCCACCTGTTCCATTTCGCTCTGGGTATACCGCCGTGTGGTCAGGTTGAACTGGTTGCTCTTGTTGGTCAGCTGGACAATGCGGGGGAGTGCTACCGCATCAAAATCCCGAATGTCCGCGTGCATATCCAGCCCCAGCAGATAGTCTGTGTAGTTGGCGTAGGTCTGCTGCATCTGGGCACGCTGGGCATTTGCACGGTACATTTCGCTGCGGCTGGCATCTGCTGCGGAAAACGTGGTGGTTTCAAAGTAGCCCGCGTGATCCAGCACCCGAATGCAGTCCGCAGGATCCTGAAATTCCGGCACGGCAATGCCGGCGATCTGGGCGGAAACGATTTCCCGTTCTGCGGGGTTGTCGTCCACAAAGACGAAGCTTTCCGGCAGCAGGGAGAGTTCCGCCGCAGTCTGTACCAGATTCCGGTCTTTCGGCTCCCAGTTGGCTTTGATTGCCACGAAGTCGTCCTCGTGCAGGACAGAATCGGGGTGCGAAAGTCCCAGTCTGGCGTTTTCCGGTTCGTTTTTGGAGCAGATCGTGAGGAGTACGCCCAGCTGTTTCTGTGCCTTGCAGTACTCCTGTACCTCGGTGTATGCCTCCGCTTCGGCGGTTTCCTGCCCGATAGAGATGCCCTCTTGTCCGTCGTCGCCGATGACACCGCCCCAGAGGGTGTTGTCCAAGTCCAGAGCCAGCACCTTTTTGTTCTTGCCGTAAATGGAGCGAATGATTCGTGTCAGGCTGTAGGCAAATTCCGGAATCGCGTCCAGCGTCATGGCGTATTTGTAGAGGTACCAGTAGGAATTGTCGTGCCATGCGTCCAGCCCGTAGCTTGCCGCCAGATAGTGTATATCGTGAATGTAGAAGTCGTTGTGTGCGGCGGCATACTGTCCGAATTTCCGGTTCAGTTCCGAGATGAAC
>OGXW01002321.1_pt1 | contig 13589 bp, 10 predicted proteins | sample 1576341 | NCBI WGS metagenome assembly OGXW01 (sample SAMEA3541592, study PRJEB24748) | human gut metagenome | biome: human gut; feature: human-associated habitat; material: faeces | place: China | collected 2012
ATGAGCCACGAGGACATACTTAATGAAATGCTCGAATCTAACCTGCGCGGCAGAGTATAAAAATTTCTGTCCACGCATGCTGTGCTGAATCTGTAACTGCTGTACTCCACTGCCCATCAGCATTTTCTTTAAAACAGTCAGCAGACACCTTAAACCCTGTTACATACCTTGCAGGAATTCCGTACATACGGTACATAAGTGTTGCAGCTGTTGCATAATGGACACAATATCCTTTTTTAGACTCAAAAAGAAACTTATCTGCCACATCAGTATTTCCAAGCATAATCCCAGGAGTCCTTGTGTAGCTTGTATTACTCATAAGTGTATATAATATAAATGTTGTTTTTTCTTCAAGTGATGAAAGGGGATTATCCTTAACATACGAAGCCAGCTGTGGCGTAATATCATCTGAATACTGCGTATAGTAAGATTTCATTGCAGTTTTATAATTAGACTGCACATTTATGTAATCATCCATCCTTGATTTCTTCGTTAAATCAGTTATATTATCTGAATCCCATAAAGAAACCATATCCTTTTGTTCATAATACATAACACTATACTCATCATAAGAGTTTTTCTGTGCCAGATACAGGTTACTGCAATATGGCTCCAGCATTATATTATTTTTATCACTTGTATAAGCTATATCAAGCTGAAGTCTCCTGTCTTTATCCTTTGAAACAGCCAGTCCATTACTTTTCATAATATAATTGCCAAGATAATATAGGTTTCCAAACACCTCAGATGTACTATATATTGAACTATATCTGGCATATGTATTTCCCTTTTTCTTATCCAGTTCATTACATATCTGTACATCATCAGCCTTATTCCAGTTATTACCTGTATACTCTCCACCTCTGTAACCTATAAGATATACATCCTCTTCCGGCTTTCTTTGTGTTGTAAGTTTAATCTGTTCTGCCCCAGTCTGATAATTGTTTCCTGTACTTATACTTCCATTCATGCTGATATCAGAGGCTCTGTTACTGGCTATACTTGATACCTTATAAACCACCTCTTCTATTCCGCTTACCGAATTATATACTGGCTCAGATATTGTATTCATAATAACAGCTGATAGAACAAATGATGCAAAAAGCAATGCAGCACACATGACTGTACATTTTCCCATAATGTTTTTTCTGCTGTTTACTGTATGTGATGAATACAGAGTTTTTCTTTTCTTTTTATCCAGATTATTCATCAGATAAAACAAAATCTGGTATACAAGCATAATAAAAATGTTAAAGACTGATATGGATATTTTAAGAAAAGGTGAAGCCAGTAAAAAAGAAACCATAACAAATGACAAAACAAAATGCACCTTAAAAACTATCTCAAAAAGATAAAACACACCAACTAGCAATGGTGTAAACACACACATAAGCTTAGTTATATTCCTGACAGCCGCTCTCCCCTCACTGAAAGCCGTAAATACTGAATACGCCTGTAGCTGCAAATCATCCAGTCCAGTTATTACCGCAATAAATATACCTATAAAAATCATTACGCATAATACAACTGACAATTGTGGTTTATTGTAATACACATAACAGAATATAAAAGATAACAAAAACGCAGACAGATACACAAGTTCCCCCGTATATCCTATAGCATTAAATCCACTTATAAACAGAAGAACAGAAAGAACGCCACAAAAAAGCGCAGCAAAACCAAGATACATGTTTCCTCTGTAGCCACTATCTTCTGTCCGTTTGACCGTTATACTGATATCTGTTTTCATACTGTTCTCCATTCCGCTATAACTTATACTTTTATACTGCCATTAACACTCAACTTAAGACTAGTATCTACCACAACTATGTTTCCTTCTTTATATGCAGATGGAAGCTCTTTATTCATGCCTGTTTTTTTATTATTAACCCTGCATTTTTCGTGATACAGAAAAAGAGCATACAGCACATCTTCGCAATCCTTTCTGTTATTCACACGATGTTTAATAAACGTATCATATTCATAATCATACCACAAAAGATTAATTATACTTTTGTCGTTAATAAGCCACATTGTCTCATTGGCAAGCTTGTCATAAAAATCTCCCATTTTCTTATAATCATATAAATCATCTATAAACACCTTTGCAAACACATTGACTTCTATATCTGTCTCCTGCGAGAATTCTTTAACAAGAAGGCTCCCTGTTTTAGCACTTAGATTCCAGTGTATATGCCTGTAGGAATCGCCTGTCTGATATTCTCTTATCTGTCTTATATCATCAACTGAATTTCCACTTCTGTTAACATATAAATCCTGGGAAGCCTCAGCTGCAGATGCTGCATATTCCATATAAATACTGCCATCCTCAATATACGGCAGCACAGCTATATTCATATGACTGTCAGTTACAGCCTTTCTTCTGAACACACCTGTATAATCATAAAAATATACACGCTTAATATATACACATGCCGGTCCTGCATAAGGCATCCTTATTGTAAAATTTATAGAATCTTTTTTCTTATGACAGCTTCCATATATTTTCTTTGTAAGCATATATTTTGTTTTATTTCCATTAAAACCATATGACACTTCAATATCAAGTCTGATTTTACTTACTGGCAGACCATGATTATTATTTATATTAACCCTGACAAGATAATCTCTGCCTTCAACCGCACTTGCATAATCAGAAGCAAAAGCAAATGACACTCTTTTTTTATATATACTTGTAACAAAATGCATAGCAAGCATAAAAAAAGTAAGGCATACTGCATATAACATCAATGCAAATGAATGGACCATTCCTGCAACATACCACGAAATAACAACAAAAAAGATTAATAATACTTTAGACATCATATTCTTTCATCCTCAGTTTACGCTCTTTTCTCCAACAACCGGCCTTTTTACAGACTTTACAATATTATTTATTATGTCTGATTTTGACAACTTTTCCATACGTGCTGACATATCAGGTACTATTCTGTGTGAAATCACATACTCAAACTGTGTACCTACATCAGAAGGAATAACATAATCTCTTCCATTAAGCCATGCCCAAGCCTTTGACATTTTTACGAGTGCAATTGTTGCTCTTGGGCTTGCACCTCTTTCTATATATTCTGATTCCCTGGTTGCTGTAACAAGTTCAATTATGTACTTATATATGCTTTTATTCATATATACATCATATATCTCTTCCTGCATTTCCTTAACATCTTCTGCTGTTATAACCGGCTCCACCATATCTGTCCGTCCTGTTTTTCCAATTGACATTGCCATATCCATCTCACTTTCAAAATCAGGATATCCTATAGACATCGTTATCATAAACCTGTCCATCTGTGCCTCTGGAAGACTCTGCGTACCTGCATTGCCATATGAATTCTGCGTTGCTATTACTATAAAAGGATCAGGAACATCTCTTGTTATTCCCTCAACTGATACCTTTCTTTCCTCCATAACCTCAAGGAGGGCTGACTGTGTTTTGGGTGATGTTCTGTTTATCTCATCAGCAAGCAGCAGGTTACAAAATACACTGCCTGGCTGATATACGAACTGTCCAAGATCACTTCTGTATACAGAATATCCAGTAAGATCTGATGGCATAACATCAGGTGTGAACTGAACTCTTTTACAGTCCAGCTTCATAGCCTTTGAAAATGCAGTTGCAAGGGTTGTTTTACCGACTCCTGGTATATCCTCAAGAAGTATATGTCCACCAGCAAGAAATGCTGTCATAATCTCCTTGACCTTCCTGTCTTTTCCAAGTATAACTTTATTAACCTGTTCTATAACTTTAGCTGCCTTCCCTACATTATTATCCAATCAAGTTTCCTCCAATATCATAAATATTTATGTCGGGGGCTTTTGACCACGACATCTATACATCTGTATAATATGTTTTTATTCTTCTGTATAATTAATAGCGCATTTAACAGCTCTTCTCCAACCCATAAGAAGGCTGTCTCTTTTAGCAGGTGATATGCTGCTTTCAAATGTAGTATCAAGCTGCCAGTTATCTTTTATCTCATCTTCATTCTTAAAAAAGCCAACTGATAACCCCGCAAGATAAGCAGCTCCAAGTGCTGTTGTTTCTATGCATCTTGGTCTTCTGATAGATGCATCCAGTATATCTGACTGAAATTCCATAAGAAAATCGTTAGCACTTGCACCTCCATCAACCTTTAATTCACTTACAACATGTCCGGTATCACTTTCCATAGCTTTAAGTACATCATATGTCTGGTAAGCTATAGATTCTAATGATGCTCTAATAAAATGTTCCTTGCCTGCTCCCCTTGTAACTCCTACTATTGTGCCTCTCGCATATGGATTCCAGTATGGTGCACCTAATCCTGAGAATGCCGGAACTATATATACACCATTAGTATCCTCAACCATTCTTGCATAATTCTCCGATTGCGAAGAATTCTTAATCATACGCATTTCATCCCTAAGCCACTGTATAACAGCTCCACCTGTAAACACACTGCCTTCAAGTGCATACTTTACGCAGTCGTTGGTACTAGCCGCAATAGTTGTTATAAGTCCGTGTTCTGATATAACCGGTTCCTTTCCAGTATTCATAAGAAGAAAGCAGCCCGTTCCATAAGTATTCTTTACTTCACCAGCATCAAAACAGCACTGTCCAAAAAGTGCTGCCTGCTGGTCACCAGCTGCACCAGCTATAGGTATACTACCTGCTATGACTGAACTGTCTGTATATCCATATATACAGCTTGATGGTTTTACCTCAGGAAGCATTGATTCAGGTATATTAAGTTTATTAATAAGCTCTTTATCCCAGCACAGCTTATGTATATCAAAAAGCATTGTTCTTGATGCATTGGTATAATCTGTTACATGTATAGCTCCACCTGTAAGCTTCCATATAAGCCATGTGTCAACCGTACCAAAAAGCAGTTTGCCTTCTTCTGCTCTTTTCCTTGCACCTTCTACATTATTCAGAATCCAGGCTATCTTAGTAGCGCTAAAGTACGCATCTGGAACAAGTCCCGTCTTTGCCTTTATGACTTCACCATAGCCATCTCTTATAAGTGCTTTTACATCCTTTGCTGTCCTTCTGCACTGCCATACTATAGCATTATATACAGGTTCTCCTGTTTCTTTATCCCATACAATTGTTGTTTCTCTCTGATTAGTTATTCCTATTCCAGCTATATCCTTTGCTTTAGCACCAAGTAATGCCATAGCTTCAGATATAACTGCGTACTGTGAAGACCATATTTCCATGGGATTATGTTCAACCCACCCTGGTCTTGGATATATCTGTTCAAACTCTTTCTGTGCCATACTGCATATGTTTCCAGCCTTATCAAAAAGAATACATCTTGAACTTGTTGTCCCCTGATCTAAAGCCATAATATATTTTGCCATAATATCCTTACACTCTCCTTACAAAATACTAATCTGCCAGATATTTATATATCTGTTTCTTTTTTATTTAATTCCTGTTTTTCTGTGTTTTTATTTTTCGTGCTGCAATTCAGCATTGCTAACAGACAGAAAAATATTGGAAATGTAATAACCTCCAGCATTTCAGCCGTTCCTTGGATTGAATATACCATAACAGCAAGACCTGCACCTGCAAGCATATATCTTGATTTGTTCATATGGCAGGCTTCACTTGAACCTTTAAGGTGCCTCTTTATATTGCTGATTGCTGCTACAAGAAGTAAAACATATACTATAAGACCGGCAATACCAAGTGTTATAAGCATATTAATCCATATATTGTGAGCATTGTCTACTCTTCCTCTGTTAAATATGTTGTTGGCAGCAGCAGAATAATCACTTAAAACCCATGCTGTAGAAGCCTCTCCTGCACCGAATATTTTATTTATGAATGGAAGGTTTTTAAATCCATCCAGCGAGTTTTTCCATATGTATCCACGTCCTGAGCCCCAGTCATCAGTAATAGCAAGCGGACCTCTCTGTACAGCTGTACATATAATAACCATCAGACAGGCAGCTGCTGCAAATACAACACATATGATTACATATATTTTTTTATTTTATCAATCAGTTTTTTATTGGCGAACAAATCACATTTGTCGTGAAGCAGCTGGATAATAAATATAGCTATGAAACAGACAACTGGAAACACTACAAATACATTCTTGTAAACAATAATACTGCCAACACTTTTTATAATCCTCGTATTAAACTGATTAAATATATATATAACCCCAAGTATACGTCCTGCAATAAACAATTCTACAGCGAGCATAAAATACCTTATTAATCTGTTATAATCTGATATTGCAAAATATATAAGAATCACAAATGCAAAAAACATGCCTGCAACTGCCATATCGCTGTCTGATGCCAATGAACCCATCATTCCTAGCAATGCACAAATACCATAAAAAAGCTTACCTGCTGTACTTTCCTCATATACAAACGAAAACATGGCAAGTGCAAGCATCATATTAACATACATTCCATATATATCTATATTACCAAGCGAAGATATGTACACCGTTTTCATGGCAGCTGGAACATCCTTGTATATGTAGAATGGATCCATGCCCGCGTAATTAAGCACTGCCCACACATTAACCAATATTGTAGAACATAATACGTATGTAATATCTCTTTTTTCAAATCTGTAACATGTTGAAACAACATAATACATACAAACACATGCACCATAAAAAACAAGTCCCGTATATCTTCCTCCGTGTCCTAGAAATGCAACACTTTTATATGGAGAAAACAAATATGACATAATACATACAAAAAGAAATAAAAATATTAATTTTTTCCATAAATCCATATTTTTTATCTTATCTTTTATATCATACACTTTACTTATGCTCTGACTTTCAGCACTATACGCACCTTCCTGAATATTAATAAAATCAACATTGTCATCATCATATTTTTTCTTATCGCTAACTCTTTTTAATATAAAACTTGCCAGTGAATTAATACATAGAACCAAAAAACCTACATATGAAACAATAATAAAGAAGAAAAACCTTGTTAACGTAACATCATTTAACTTGTTATGCATAACAAACGGATATATTATCAACAACATATACACTACTGTTTTTCCCAGAACATAATTAATTTTATCAGTTATTTCCATACTTCCTCCATCCATATCCTTATTCTCATGTACATATTATACAAAAAACCAGTGCTATAGACAATATAACACTGGTTTTATTATTAAATATTGTGATATTTGAATTTTTAGTTTGCTCTCTTCTTACCGAATACAACAACTAATCCCATAGCTGAAACTGCTGCTAAAGATAATAATACATATAACATTACATTTGCATGATCACCTGTTTTTATAGGTGTTCCAGCAAGTTCTCCTGTTGCAGGGTTAACAGCCTTTACTTCATCTGCTGTATGGCCTGAAAGGAAGTATGTTGAGCAGTGATTTATATCAAAATCAACATATCCATCAACAACCTTTAACCCCTCGTTATCTCCAACTACCTCAACTCTATTAAGTTCTTCGTTATAGTAATAGAGATATACTACATCCCCATTCTGGAACCACTTGCCAACATAAGTATGTAATGTAGCTGTTCCAGGAAGTTCTCCATGATATGCAAAGTTAAGATATACTAATTCATCTACACCTGTTAATGCTACTATATCATCATTCTTAGTATCAGAAACATTTAATGTAAGATCAACGTTCTTATCTGTGTTATTAAGTGTTGCTGCCTTAAATGTCCATGAATATAAAAGATAATCCTGTGAATTAACAACTCCAACTGTGATATCTTTGTTGTTAGCCTTTACTGCTGAGAATAAATCAGCTGAAAGTGTAGGTGCTGCATCACTTACAACATCAACCTTAGTCTCTGTTGATGAAGTAACTTCTTTATTAAGAACATCATTAACAGCATCAGACTTTACTATTTCGTCCTTTGCAACTGTCGATGGAAGTGAATGATCTCCCTGTGGAAGGTTTCCAATTACATCTGAGCCTGTTGAATCTGGTGTACCTGCATTATTACCACCTGTAGTATCAGAATTTGTTGAGTCTGATGGTGTTGTTACATCAGTTTGTGTAGAATCACTTGCAGTTACATAATTGTTCACATAATCAGAAAATGTTGCTGCTGCAACTCCTGATACCTGAACAGCTAGTAATGAAGCAACTGTAACAGTTAATGCAAGCTTTTTAGTAAAAAACTTTCTCATTCTTATAGTACCTCTCTTCTATTGTTTTTACAATAAAAGTCATCACAAAGTAAATTAATCCCCCTCATTTGTATGCATCACATTCTCCAAGTAAATCCAGTGGATATAACACTTAATGCTAACTTTATTGCTCTAAATATTTTACCCCCCCCGGGTATATTTTTGGCAATAGTTTAGCATGTATTTTTTTATAAACATTTTCAGTTTCAAACAGCTTTTATAAATATTTACTTGTAATCATCCATAGCCTTTTTTAATGCTTCATCAAGGGTATGCCATCCAAGAACAGCACATTTTACTCTTGCAGGCATATGCGATATATCTTTAAGTGCTGATGCTTCATCAAGCTCATCTATCTCTTCATCAGTTGCCTCTCCCTTTATCATCTTAAGAAAAAGATTTCCAAGCTTTAATGCTTCATCCTTGCTCTTTCCTATAATCATGCCAAGCATAATGTCTGCTGAAGCCTGCGATATAGCACATCCATCTCCCACAAAGGCTCCATCCTCTATTATGCCATTCTCCACTTTTAACTTAAGCCATATATCATCACCACAGTTAGGATTAACTCCTTCCAGTACTATATTAGCATCTGGAAGATCATGCTTGAACTCTGGTCTTATATTATGCTCTGTCAGAATCTCGTTATAAAAGCCTCTATTCATCATAACCCATTCTCCTTCTTACATTAATAGCACTCTTAACAAATGCACGTACTTCATCCTCTGTATTGTAGAACATAAAGCTTGCTCTTGTAGCATTATATACCTTCAAATGTGTAAGAAGCGGCTGTGCGCAATGATGTCCTGCCCTTACATCTATTCCATCCGAAGATAATATTTCACTGACATCATGAGGATGCACATTATCTATAGTAAATGCTACTATACCTGTATGGTTATCAGGATTCTCAGAACCAATAACATGAATATGTTCATATTCTTTAAGTCCTTCCATAGCTATACGCGTAAGTGTTTTTTCTCTTTCTTCAATATAATCAAAGCCAACTTCATTAATATACCTGATTGCTGCAGCAAGTCCAGCTGCACCTGCTGCATTTACTGTACCAGCTTCAAACTTATGTGGAAGTTGTGCATACACAGCGCCTTCTCTTGTAACAGAATCTATCATTTCTCCACCAGTCATGAAAGGTTCCATCTTCTCTAAAAGCTCCTGCTTTCCATAAAGAACACCTATTCCCATAGGTCCCATAAGCTTATGGCCTGAAAACGCAAGAAAATCCGCATCCATATCCTTAACATCAATCTTCATATGAGGTGCACTCTGTGCTGCATCAACAACCATAATAGCACCTGCTGCATGCGCCATAGCTGCGATTTTTTTTACAGGATTAACACAGCCAAGTACATTTGACACCTGGCCAACCGCTACTATTTTAGTATGCTCATTAATACCTGCTGCCAATGTTTCATCTGAAAGTGTTCCATCTTTTTCACAATCAAGATACACAAGCTTTGCTCCTGTCATTCTCGCTGCCATCTGCCATGGAAGCATATTGCTATGATGCTCCATAATAGAAACTGCTATCTCATCTCCGGCTTTAAGGTTATTTAGAGCGTAACTATATGCAACAAGATTAATACCTTCCGTTGTATTTCTTGTAAATATTATCTCCTTTGTAGAACCTGCATTAATAAACTTCCTTACAGTTTCTCTTGCATCTTCATATTCTTTTGTTGCAGCTATACTAAGAGGATAAAAGCCTCTTAATGGATTAGCATTATTTTTTTCGTAAAACTCAGCTTCTGCTTTAATCACGCATTCAGGTTTCTGTGACGTAGCAGCATTATCTATATATATTCTGTCATTATTTTTTATAAGTGGAAAATCATCCCTGTAATTGCGACTCATATTTATCTCCATTCTATAATCTTTGGACGTCATTTTCACCAAGCACCTTGCAAAGCTGTTCATTAGCAAGCTTCTCAGTTTTTTCATCTTCTATCTTTCTTGCTACGACTTCCAATCTTCCCTTAGTCATAATATCTTCTGCCGTCTCTGAATCTATACCTCTTGCTGCAAAATAGAATAAGGTTTGTGGATCAAGCTCACCAATAGTTGCACCATGTGAGCCATTGACATCCTCCTCTGCGCAAAGAATAACAGGAATAGTCTTATTTACAACATCTTCACCCAACAATAACACATTTTCAGTTTCAGCACCTGTAGAACCAGACGAACCATTCTTAAAGTCAATAGTTCCCTTAAATACCTTTTTAGCAGCATCCTTAAGTGCTCCATCAACGCTTATCCCGCAGTTTGTCTTCTTACCAATGTGGTTAACTATAAGATTTATGTCAATATTCTGTTTAGCAACGCCAAAATATCCTATATCACACATAAAATCCGACTTATTTCCATTAAGATCTGTTCGTATGCCATCATAAAGACTGCCTTCTCCAAGAAACAGCTGTACAAGCTTAAAACCTGCTTCATCTGCACACCTGCTTCCAACATCGCAAAGCACATCCTGCTCCTTTGGCTGTAAGAACACCTGTACAAGCTTTACATGACTGTTTTTTCCAGCATCTATAAGAGTTCTGAATGCTGTATTACCAGCCACTTCCTCTGAGCCTGTAAATGTTTCTATTATTGTAAATGTTACATTATCCTCTACATTAACAACAAGCTTTCCTGCCTGATTCACTTTGTTTTCTACAGCAACAGAATCATCTATATTAAGATATATCACTTTATTATCCGCTTTCTTATCTGCATTTATCACTAAAGATGTGATATTTTCATCTGCAAATAAAACATCAGCGGCATCTGTAGCGCCTGTTTTTACTGCTGCACTGATATCTGCATAATCATTACTCTGTGCATCATAAAATGCATCAGCATATCCATCTGTTTCAATATTACATGGAACAGTCTTACTATCCCATGCCACCCTTGTATCATTCAGATTAAGCCAGTACCATGTCTTAGATGGAAGCGCATTTATCTTTAATTCACTAACATTACTCATCTTACTCTCCATTCCTGTGTATATCCGAATATCACACATATTTATATATCAATTAACCGATACTCCCTTTCATCTCAAGCCTTATAAGATTGTTCATCTCAATAGCATACTCAAGAGGAAGTTCCTTAGATACATTATCAGCAAAGCCACTTACGATGCATGCCCTTGCATCCTCCTCTGTCATACCACGTGACATTAGGTAGAATACAGCCTCATCACTTATACTTCCTATCTGTGCCTCATGGCCTACATTTGCTTTTCTTGTTCTGATATCCATAGCTGGTATAGTATCTGAACGTGATATCGAATCAAGCATAAGTGACTGACATGAAACTGCTGCTTTAGCATTTTCTGCCTGCTTGTTTACAACTACCGATGATCTGAAGGTACTTATACCGCCATCCTTTGATATAGATTTTGTATTGATATAAGAGCTTGTGTTCTTAGCCGCATGAACTACCTTTGCACCCGTATCAAGATTCTGTCCCTTACCTGCAAATGTTATTCCTGTGAATTCCATTCTTGAACCTTCTCCCTTAAGAATGCTCATAGGATAAAGATAAGAAACATGTGAACCAAATGAACCAGATACCCACTCTATTGTTCCACCTTCTTCTACAATAGCTCTCTTAGTGTTAAGGTTATACATATTCTTAGACCAGTTCTCTATAGTTGAATATCTAAGCTTTGCATTTCTGCCTACAAACAATTCAACACATCCTGCATGCAGATTAGCAACATTATACTTAGGTGCTGAACAGCCTTCAATAAAGTGAAGATTGGCACCCTCATCTACTATAATAAGCGTGTGCTCAAACTGGCCAGCACCTGGTGCATTAAGTCTGAAATATGACTGAAGTGGAATCTCAACTGATACTCCCTTTGGAACATATACAAACGAACCGCCTGACCATACAGCACCATGGAGTGCAGCAAATTTATGGTCAGCTGGCTTAACAAGCTTCATAAAATGTGTTCTTACCATATCTGCATATTCACCCTTAAGTGCACTTTCCATATCTGTGTATACAACACCAAGCTTTGCAACATCTTCCCTTACATTGTGGTATACAAGCTCTGAGTCATACTGTGCCCCGACACCGGCAAGTGACTTTCTTTCAGCCTGTGGAATACCAAGTCTTTCAAATGTATTCTTTATATCATCAGGTACATCTGACCATTTTGTCTTCATATCCGTATTAGGTCTTACATACGTAACAATGTTATCCATATTAAGGCCTTCTATTGATGGACCCCAGTCTGGCACCTTCATATTGTTATATATCTGTAAAGATTCAAGACGGAAATTCTGCATCCATGCTGGATCATTCTTTTCCTTTGAAAGCTTTTCAACTATCTCTGGTGTAAGACCTGCATTGATTCGGTATGCATCCTTTTCCTCATCCTTGAAATCATATATATTCCTTTCTATGTCCTGAACATATGTTTTCTCTTTCATAGTTTTAAGGAACTCCTCTCTTTTTCTTTAACATTTCATATATATCCATCAGCAGTTAAACAACTACAACTGCACGCGCTGCGTATTAGTTTTCGTATTCAGCGAAACCTTCTGTGTTAATCTTGTCAACTAATGAAGCACTCCGAATGCAGGTCCATCCACTGCCGCCTCCTCTCGTGAGCGCTCTCACCAAACAGCGCCCACATCCGACATCCCATAGATCTGTTCCATTATAGCATATCCTCCCTCTCCTTTTGGAGGATTCCATTCCCGCAGTTCAATTTTATCACCCTGCACAAAATTCAGCGATAAAATTTTACGTCTTCACTCTTTCGGGGCAGCACCGTCTGACCTCAAACAAGAAAAACGCAGCGGCATTCCATTCCATGCCGCTGCGTTTTCCATTTGAGAAATTCTGACAAATAAAAATCCGCTTTCCGCAGCCCCCAGCATCCAGAAAACTGGGCACATATCACAGTCTGGGACGCTGGTCCTTCTGTTTATTCTCTGGGCTGTCACAGGGGAAGGTCCGGTCCGGAGGCCAGATGGATAAAAGCACGCATCTCCCGGGTACAGCACTTATCGCGGTGGTAGAACATCTGGCGGTACATGGTGAGCCGGAAGTCCGACACCTCCAGAATCCGCAGTCCCCCCCTTGCAGCGGACTCCGTCACCGCAAAACGGGGCAGCAGCGAAATGCCGGAGGAACGTTCCAACATTTTAATAATAAAGGCAGTATCACTGATCTCCAGCGCCGGGGTCAGCTCGATCTGCCGGGAGGCCAGAAAGTTATCAAAGGTGTGGCGGTAGTTGGCATTGCGCTCTGTGAGGAAAAAGGGCTTGTCCAGAAGTTCTTCCCCCCGGTAAGGGCCGGGGTGGCCGAGGTCGATATCCGGCGAAGCCACAAACACCACCTCTTCCGGGATCTCGTTGCATTTGCGCCAGTTGTTGGAGTAGCGCGGTTCGTCCAGA
>OGXW01002325.1_pt1 | contig 13580 bp, 10 predicted proteins | sample 1576341 | NCBI WGS metagenome assembly OGXW01 (sample SAMEA3541592, study PRJEB24748) | human gut metagenome | biome: human gut; feature: human-associated habitat; material: faeces | place: China | collected 2012
ATATGATAAAAAAGGATAATAAAATCAGTACAGAAAAAATGGCAATGACGTTAGGAATAAGTTCCAAGACTGTAAAACGTCACATCAAAGATATAGGTATTGTCCGATTTGTTGGTCGTGGTTCCAATGGACACTGGGAAATAATTGATGATTAGAAATACAACTAAATATTATTAATAACAAAGCTATAAGATTTCAAAAAATGGAGTCTTATAGCTGTTTTTTGCACAAAAATAAAAAATTTCTTCAACACACTGTAAAAATACCGTTCTTCTTTTGTATATGTGAGAGACAAAAACAAAAAAATAAAATTTTTTGCATTTACCATACTGGAAGAAATATACATTATCTATAGAGGAAGCGGCGGCATATTTCCGTATTGGAGAACAGTAAGATGCTTCTTTACCATATCTGAGGAAGAATTGGAAAAGTGCCGATACAATTATAAAGGCAAGGACACCTATGCCTTTGTGATGTCTGACAGATATATCATGGCTTTATATACATACTGCCTGTCTGCAAGAAAAGCGGTGGCTTTGGAAAATATAGAGCCGGAGGGACTTTCAGAAGCGGAGCTTGCTATGGTAAAATTAGAGAGAGTCCGGGAAGTGTTATTCCAGACTTTGTTACTCGATGATGTGAAGTTTGAAGATGATAAGATGTATGCGGAGCTGTATACGATTTTCTTAATTAAATGAAGAAGGTAATGGGAAATGATTAATTCGAGAAATGACATAGTGAGCTTATTAAAGGAATATATAGTTACTCAGCAAGAATATGTATATCAGTTTTGGATGCCAGAAGCACATGAATGGAACGTAAAGAAACAAGTTGCTTATTATAATGGAATTGTATTAGGAAAATTTCGAGAAAAAGATGCTTTTACTTTACAAGTTTTGAAAGAGGGAGTAACAGATCAAGCTTTGTATGATGAAATCAAAATTAACCTTGAACGTCATATTAAGATGATTGAGGGGCTGGAACAACCTGATATTATGAATAAAATGCAGATGGAGTCCTATAAAAGGCAGAGAGATGAACTGTCTCGTGATACGATTGATGATTGGATTAGTAATTATTGTAGATGGATACAAGAGGATGTAATGGAGATATCTTATTCAGAAATAAGAGTTTTATTATTCATTTACTATTCTTTTGATAATTATGATTACCAGAGAAAACATCCATTTTGCAGTGATCTAAACGAGTTAGAGGTAGTATATAAGGGCAATCTGGATAAACAAAATCAATTCTTTAAATATGGTATAGTTCCAGTGGATGATGAGAGGGAATTACTTCCTATTGAACCTCCCCGCATTTACGATAGAAAAATTAACAAAACTTTCTTTACAAAGAATGTTCCTTTGAATTTACTTGAAAAAATTGCTGATATGATGTCTAGCGGAATTGTAAGAGATTTCTCGGTAAGACTTCTCAATGAGCCAGGATATAATGGAAAACTGTATTGTGAGTATATAGCAGAGGCATTGGAACGGGGGAAAGTATTTGATTTTGTTAATCTAGGGAACTATTCGATAAGTAGGCTATATTCAAAAGAATATGAAAATTGTATGTGGGTAGTGATTGATCCACAAAATATTACTTTCGAGGAATTATGCAAAGAGTTTGAAATCTATAATGATATGATTGTGACTCAAGTAGTACATCTACAATATGAAATGAACGAGGAGTGTGCTTATATTACGCATTTAGATCATGAATATGTTTTTTATACAGTAGATGAATATGAAAATAGAATGAAAAATGCAACACAGAAAGGTACAGCAAAGACAAGAATGAAATCTTTCAAAATTGATAATTCAAGAATACCTTTCGATTATAGATGTGAGGTCATAAGAAAAGATGAACACGGAAATGATTTACCTCAGAAGGATGAACAGTTTTTATGTTATGTATTGGAATGTTATTTCAAACACAAGGATTTGTTAAAAGAGTATTTTCAAGAAATATTAAGTTAGAAACAGAAATTGTTATCATTCAGTTGTGTGTCCAACTAAGCTAGTTTCGACTTTTAGGAGTATTGGTGTGTATCGTTAAGTAAAAAAATAGCATAAGTAGAAAGAAGGAATCTTATGTACTATGATATTACAAATCCAGATGTAGCATATTATTGGTTGCATAAAGCATTACATATAAAACGGGATGAATTTATAGAAACTTATATAATAGAATGTCACAACGATTTTGATACATTCTATGAGAAATACCATTCGATAATAGAAAAGATAGATGTAGAAAATCTTGAGATTGTGGCATTTCAAGTAACAAGCAATAGCAATGATTGTGCTGATATAAAGAAGTATGGATTACGCAATTTGCAGTGGGTATTAAGTAATGACACAGAATTGAACAGATTTTTAGATGAAAATCATATACGCTTTGATATTGAAAAAAAGTTGATGCACATAGATGACATTTCATATGATGTGGATTTTGAAAAATATAGAAATTTAGATGTGATCTCGAAAAGAGGAGAGCAATTATATAGAATTGGACATAAATTGTATTATGATTTTCAAATCAATGCATTTTTGTTTTGTAAGGATATTTATGATTATTCAACTATTCATGAAACTCCAGAATTTTTCTATACACTATCATCTTTGAATGAGGTAACAAAGGGGATTGACAAGAAATGGAAGAAGATATGTAAATCGTATGTTGTTAAATTTACAAGTAAATTAAAAGATTTTGCTTATTTTACATTTTATGAAAATGAAAGGGAATATATGGATGATAAGCAAAATAATTGGTCAGCATTAAGAAGATTGTTGATATCAAAAGCAGTAGAAAGTGCATTTGGTGATTCAGCATCACAGATTTTCGCATATATGAAACCTGATACAGTAATTGCACCTGAAAATATTATTGAATATGTTCCGGCTGAGAAATGGAGGAAAGATGTACTTAAATACTTTGGGAAAGAATGAGATGTATATGTCAGTTGCTGAAATATTGGGAACTGATATTAAGGTTATAAAAAATTTCGTAATAGAGAATAACGATGAAATTGTGGATTGCCATTATGATGAATATGGTATTGAGCAGATGGACTTGGGTAATTTTATAAATGGAAATGGGATCAAAAGAATAGATAGATATTTATTTCATAATTACTTCTTTTCCCTTTGTCTTTTGTGGCATAGACTTTTCTGTTTCTCCCGAAACGAGTTGTCAAGGACTTTTTATCAAAAAAATAAGCAACAGTATTATCTGTTGCACTATGCTTGTTGTGTATGTCATTTGGCTGTATAATTAATAATATAAATTTTACTGACGAGATCGGAGGTCATTGCAAGTGGATGATACTGTTTTATTTTTAAGTGCATATAATTCGACACAGTATAAAGCGACAAACTGGTTTTTACGAAAACTTCGTAATGTTATCCCGCACAAAAAGAAGCAGATGCAATCCTTACTGGAAAAGCATCATCTTTCTTTCGTGGCAACAGACGAGACTATTACTTCTGTTGATGGGAAAATGGAGGTAACGGCCCAATATGATTATGTACATCAAGCGACTACATTTTCCTTCAAATCAAAAGATTCAGCTGAAAAAGAAAACGATGCAAGTGACTCTTTGAAAGATTCCGGTTTCTATATCAATCTTAGGCACGCACAATCTATCTTAGTTGATGAACGATATTTCAAAATCGAATTTACTTTCTGGCTAGAGCCATTTTTAGTTTGGATAAATGGTCAGATGTATCAAATTGATGCCGGCGCCTTTATGATGAACAGTGTTTTGTTCATTGTTTTTGAAGTCATAAACTACAAAACAGGAAAACCACTTGCCAAAGATGATGTCGGGGCAAAAGCAGAAAACTACAACCTACTGTCTGTGGAGAAATATCAATTCTTTGATGAAGAGAAACCTGTCGAGGCAGGAATGAAAATTTCTGAAATAATATATGAAAATATTTCTGAGTTTATTTGGGAATTGACAAATAAGTGTTATCGTTCCCAAGAATATTTCTTTGTGCATGACACATTGGTCTTTTCGAATAATATTGAAAATATTTCAGATTACTTTTGCAAACTCATTGATACGAAAGCGCCTGCTGAACCAATTAAGGACATTAGTACAGTGGAAATATACCAATATTATCCACAAGCTGGTTGTAGTGTAGTTTCTGACTTTGATTGTGATAACTTTCAACCAATTTTATATTCGGCCATTATATTGGAATCGCTAAAACTCTATATTCATATTTTTCAAAACTCTAACCTTGAAAATGAAACAGATCTTCGGCGGTCGGTACGAAATGATATTTACTTGCAGAATCTTTTTTGCTCTCCTAATCTTCCAATTGAAACTCATAATTTATTGAACTACATTAAGGAAAGCGAGCCTTACAAAAAACATGCAGAAGCTCTTCACCTAAAAATATCCTATTTGACTGCACAAAATGAACTAAAGAAAAGCAGAAACTCTGCGATTTTGAATGTTCTGCTATACATTATTTCTTTACTCAGTGCTATCGGAACTCTTGATGTCATAGAAGCACATTTTGGTGTACCATTCAAATACAGCTTTATTATTGTGGTCACGCTGTTTATTCTCGGACTGTTTTGGGGAATAATAGAGTATCGAAACCATAGAAAGCTCTAAAATTCGTAAATTATCTTGTCGAAAAGTTTAGTAGAATAAATTAGCTAAAATCCTTAGTAGTAACCCTTTCCATTTTACTACCAATTTTACTACTAACAGGTAGTAATAACTTGCTTAATTCTGCTCCAATTCGCCACAATCTGTAATTTCAGAGTAAACTACACGAAACCCGGAAACCCTTGCAAAACAGGGCATTCCGGGGCAAATCAAGGAGAAACAAAACTATGATAAAAGTATTATTCATCTGCCACGGCAATATTTAATGTATGTTGCGAAAGCCTTGATTTTATGTAGTTTTCTAGATAGAAAGGAATAGTTTACACCTTATTTATACCTTTGGAAGATCGGATCGGAATGGTTGTTACAATTCATTTGAAAAAAAAGAATACTACACTCAAAATCAATCGTAAAAATTTGCGGTTGATTTTTTTCGTGTTTATACATATTAGTGCTAGAAAGCCCATTAAAATCTTTGATTATCCAAACTTTGATACATTAGGAAATTAGTGCTTTTTAGTGCAAAGTAATGTGTGAAATGTAGTCATTGAAAAAGCGCTAAGTTTGTAGCAAAGAAGAATTCAATTGAAAGTATTCGCTTGATGGAATATAATTAAATTAAGTTTTTATACATTTTTGGAGGAAAACACATGGAATATTTAACTTCGGCGGAATGTGCAGAAAAGTGGAATGTATCCCAAAGATGGGTGGCTATATATTGCAAGAAAGGCAGAATTGAAGGAGCCATTCAGAAAGGCAGAATGTGGTTCATTCCAGTTGGAACAGAAAAACCGATAGACCCACGTAAGGCCAAAAAGCTTAAACAGAAAAAAAGTAATTAATTTCGGAGGATATAGATAAATGGATAAGGCAAGTATTAAGAAGCTGGAAGCAGATTTGTGGGAGTCTGCGGATCTCCTGCGTGCGGGATCAAAACTTACATCGAATCAATACTGTATGCCCGTATTGGGACTGCTGTTCTTAAGATATGCACATAGCAGATACAAAATGGTTGAGGAAGAGATATTAAAGGATAGACCGGTAAGAAATGGTCGTAAGATGCCAGTAGAGGCAAGTGATTTCACGGCTAAGAGTGCATTGTTCCTTCCTAAAAAGGCACAGTTTGATTATTTGGTAAATCTTCCGGAGAATATTGTTTCTCTGGGACTATTAAATGTATCCGGACAGACCATGGGAAGTCTGGGGGAAGTGGTGAATAATGCCATGGAATTGGTGGAACAGCAGAGTGATCAGCTTACAGGTGTTCTTCCTAAAAGCTACACCGATTTCTCGGATGAGCTTCTTGGTGAACTGCTCAGAATCTTTAATAACAACGCTTTGGATGAAGTGGGTGGAGATGTAATCGGACGTATCTATGAGTACTTTCTGAATAAATTTGCAAAAAACATTGCGTCTGACGATGGTGTATTCTTTACCCCAAAATCACTGGTAAAAATGATTGTAAATATCCTTGAACCAAAGAACGGAATACTTTTGGACCCGGCATGTGGATCAGGCGGTATGTTTGTGCAGACTGGTGATTTCGTAAATGAGACTGGACTTCAGGCTAATAAGAGTATGACTTTTTATGGACAGGAGAAGGTAGAATATAATGCTAAGCTCTGCCTTATGAATATGGCGGTTCATGGACTTACCGGTATAATCAAATCTGGTGATGAAGCAAACAGTTTCTATCATGATGCCCATCATCTGGAAGGCAAGTGTAACTATGTTATGGCAAATCCACCGTTTAATGTAGATAAGGTAAAGGCAGAAACAGCAGCCAATGCTGGAAGACTGCCTTTTGGTGTGCCAAAGGAAAACAAAAATAAGGAAATAGGAAATGCAAACTATCTTTGGATTTCTTATTTCTATGCATATCTGAATGAGACAGGTCGTGCAGGTTTTGTTATGGCTTCTTCTGCAACAGACAGTCAGGGACGGGATAAAGAGATTCGTGAAAAACTGGTGAAGACAGGTCATGTGGATGTAATGGTTTCTGTAGGCAATAACTTCTTTTATACGAAGGGCCTGCCATGTTCTCTATGGTTCTTTGATAAAGGAAAGGCTGAGGAACTGAAGGATAAGGTTCTGTTTATAGATGCCAGAAATTATTATACCGTAGTAGACCGCACTTTGAATGAGTGGAACGAGTGGCAGTTAAAGAATCTGAATGCCATAGTATGTCTGTATCGTGGAGAAAAGGACAAGTATACAGCTTTATTAGAGGAATATAGAAAAATTCTGGGACAGGCGATTCCTTTTGAGGAGACTCTGCATCTTTTAAAGAATGAATTAAAGGATTTGCAGAAGAAAGCAAAGCTGGAAATAGAACAGGCTGATAGAAAGGATAAAAAACGAATTCAGGCTAAATATGATGAAATGATAGCTGCAAAAAATGATGAGATTACTGTGGCTAAGGAAGCAGTCTGGATTTATGAGAAATTTGGTGAAGGAGAATATAAAGACATCCTGGGGCTTTGCAAAGTGGCAAGTTTGTCGGAAATTGAAGAAAAAGGATGGTCTCTTACTCCCGGTGCTTATGTAGGTGTAGCTCCGGCTGAAGATGATGATGTTGACTTTGAAGAAAGAATGGCTGAAATCCATCGGGAATTATTATCATTACAGGCTGAGTCCAATGATTTGATGGATACCATTTCAAAGAATATGAAGGAGATGGGGGTATGAGTTGGACGAGAGTAAAACTGGGTGATATAGCTGAGTTTGGCAATGGATTAAATTTTGGAAAAGAAGCGTATTCTAAAGGTATAAAACTTATTGGGGTATCTAATTTTAGAAATCGTTTTTACCCGGATTATAAAGAACTTGAGGAAGTAAAAGAAGATATTGTTCGTCAAAATGATTTACTTGTTGATGGAGATATTGTTTTTGTAAGGTCAAACGGTAACAAGGAATTAGTAGGAAGATGTATGTTGATACAGAATCCACCGACAAAGATTACATTTTCAGGGTTTTGCATCAGAGCACGTTTAAAGGATTTAGAAAAGCATGACCCGGTTTTTTGGGCATACCATTTTAAAAATCAAGGTTTTAGAAAAGCAATGTCGGGAACTGCAATTGGTGCGAATATCCAAAATCTTAGTCAAGGAAGATTGGCAGTGTATGAAGCAGAAGTGCCTGATATAGGGACGCAGCATCGGATTGCTAATGTGTTATCTACATATGACAAATTAATTTATAATAATGAAAAACAAATTAAACTTCTCGAAGAGGTAACCCAGCGCCTATACAAGGAATGGTTTGTTGATTTGAGATTTCCTGGATATGAGAATTGCAAAATTGTGGATGGAATTCCGGAAAGCTGGATCCAGAAAAAAATATCTGATTTGGGAGAAATCATAACAGGAAAAACACCTTCTACCTCTAAAGAACAGTATTATGGAGGCAATATTCCTTTTATAAAAATACCTGATATGCATGGTTGTGTTTTTCCTATAACTACAGAGGTTACTTTAACTAATGAGGGGGCAAACACGCAAAAGAATAAGTATATTCCAAAGAACGGAATCATGGTTTCTTGTATTGCAACAGTTGGTTTAGTGAATATTGCAATTGAACTATGTCAAACAAATCAGCAGATTAATTCTATTATTCTAAATAATGAGCAAGATTTATATTATGTATATTCATCAATGAAGCGGTTGAAAGAATTGCTAGAAGGTGTTGGTAGTAATGGAGCCACAATGACTAATGTAAATAAAACTAAGTTTGGAAATATTGAAGTGGTATATCCAAACGATGAACTTAGGAAACTATATTACGATTATTGCAAACCAATATTTGAGAAGATATATGTACTGAGCAGAAACATAAAAAAACTATCTCAAGTGAGAGATTGTTTATTACCAAAACTTATCAGTGGAGAAATCGAGGTGTAAATTATTTTGAAGGATTTTGAACATAAAGATTATTTTGATGCCAGATTATGTTTCCATGGCGATGAAGAGAAAGTTGTCGCCATACTGGATTCTTATGCTCAAAATCAAATTGATTTGACAAATATAAACAAGGTATTTGAGCTTTATCATACAAAATTATTTTTCGAAATCGTTTCTGAAATCCCTGGGTGGACGGAAGAAAAATATAGCGAGCACAAAAGAAAAACATTGAAATTAAATAATGTTGTTCATGAGTTTTTCAAGTCAATTACAGAGGATAATATTGTCGCAATTTTTGATGAATGCTATGTGAGTTATTGGGACGACTTTAGAGATTTCTTTTATAAGTTTAAGACTTACACATGTATTTCCAGAAAAAAGATATGTGATGTATTAAAAGGGCTTCATTGGAATACGTTTCAAATATTGCAGGACAAGTCGTTTGTTGAATACTTTGACAAAGAAATTACACTTTTGCTTGAAGAGCAGACATATGGTTTACACTTTATTGTTTCTCATTATTTAGAGGAACATGAGAAAGCGCAAAAGGTATATATTCCAAGGAGTTTTACCGTAGATAAGAGAGTTAAGTTGATAGAGGCTTATCTTAAGGGGGAAGATGTTAATCCAAATATCTTGCAGCTTATCATAAATGCAAAATATACTCCTGAATTACCAATAAGTCCTAAAATGAAAAAAATGGCAGACCAGAGAAATACAGAATTTTGGAATAGTAATAAGTCTGCATTTACACATGAATATGGATTTTGTGTGTCGTTTGGTCCATATGAAAATGTAAAAAATATTCGAAATGAAAATGGAAAATGGACATTAGAATATGATACTGGATGGATAAAAAGTAATACCGACTATCCAACGTTGCTTAATAATTTTATATATTTGTTTGAATATACCGATAGCCAGACCAGATGTACGTACGCATCAAATAATTATGGTAAAAGTGCTCTGTCTGATTTCTTTTCAGTCAGAGGTAAAGGAATGTATAAAAAGGGAACAGCGTTTGATATGTTGGAATCGTTGTCCGATATTCAAATGGCGGGATATGTTAAGCAATTGAATGTTCTTGGTATTAATATTGAGAATGTCATAAAATGGTTTTTTGAAAGTTATTTGTTTGAGGAGTTTGGAATTAGAAATTTTACGTGTAACATGCCAAAACCAAATGACAGCATTTTGAGTAAATGCAAGACATTAGCATCTGCTATTGATGGTGTATTAAGCAAATACAAAATGTTCTGTGATGATGGAGAAATAGATTTGGACTTATTTAGGTATATTACTGATTCACCGCGAATAAAGGATGTCCCCAGTTTGATTAAGAATAAATACTGTTACGCAAATAGTGATGATATTACTAAAGAAATGAACTTTATGTTTTCTGATCAGAATATGCTTGCATATACAGAAAAGACAGGCTCCCAATATGATAATATGGTTCAACTCGTTTTGAATGAAGAAATAGGGATTGCAGATTGTCAACCATATAATCAAGAGGCCATAAAATGGTTGATTGAAAGAGGAGTAATATATCTTGAAGATGAAGTTATTAAATGTCAAAAAGAAAGAGTACTTCTATTAAAAGAACTTTATGAGAAAAATGTGATTTCAATGCAGTATATGAAATCTCCAATACTTAAAGAATTGATTGCTAAAGGAGAAATCGTAACTGACAATAAACTGTTAACCAAACCGGAATATCAATACTTTGACTATTTATTAAATAATTCTGAGTTTAGCGATGGAAAAGCTATCAGAAATAGATATATACATGACTCGATTATCACTGACGAAAAAACTATGACTACGGATTATTATACCTTTTTAAAAGTTATGATAATGATGATCATAAAGATAAATGACGATTGTTGTCTTAACGAGATGATAAAGGAGGAGGGGGATTTCTATGAGCTATGACTATTCAGAAAACATTTTAGTTCAAGAAAGCGCAGGACATCTGCTTGCTGATGAACTGGGCTGGCAGGTAGAACTTGCTTATAATAAGGAAATCCTTGGAACAAATGGGACTTTTGGAAGAAGCTCTTACAAGGATATTCTTTTGGTACGTTATTTTCAAAAGGCTATTCGTACGCTTAATCCATGGATTACGGACGTTCAGGTGGTAGAAGCCCAGGGTACCTTAGAAAAGTATCTTTCCTCCGCACCATTGATGCAGATTAATGAAGAAAAATATGCATATATCCGAGATGGAATTCCGGTTACAGAGAAAAAGCCAAATGGCCAGATGGAAGAAAAGCGAGCAATGATTATTGATTTTCAGCATCCGGACGATATGGAGCGGAATCATTTTTTAGCGGTAAAGGAAATGAAAATTTACGGTGATCTATATCGTCGCCGAACCGATATTGTTGGTTTTGTAAATGGCATTCCCCTTCTTTTTATTGAATTGAAAAAGAACTCTGTGGATGTTCAGAATGCGTATACAGACAACTATACAGATTATTTGGATACCATTCCACAGTTATTTTATTATAATGCATTTCTGATGTTATCCAATGGTGTGGAAGCTAAGGTTGGTACCTTGGGAAGTAAGTATGAATTTTTCCATGAGTGGAAGAGACTATCCGAACAGGAGCAGGGCAGTGTAGCCCTAGAAACAATGCTGCGCGGAATTTGCAAGAAAGAGAACTTCCTGGACCTTTTGGAGAATTTTATTCTTTTTGATCACTCCGGAGGTAAAACAGTTAAAATTCTTGCGAGAAACCACCAGTATCTTGGTGTAAATGAAGCAGTCAAGGCTTATGAGGCACGTAAGCTGAATAATGGTAAGCTGGGTGTGTTTTGGCATACGCAAGGCTCCGGTAAAAGCTATTCTATGGTTTTTCTGTCCCAGAAGATTCGCAGAAAGTTTGCAGGATCTCCTACCATTGTTATTCTTACGGACCGTGAAGAGTTGAATTTCCAGATTTCAGATACCTTTGAAAATTGTGGATTATTGGGCAAAACTAAGGCATCCAAGTTTATAGCGACAAGCGGAGAGGATTTAATCAATAAGTTAAATGGAAATCCGAGTTTTATCTTTACTTTGATACAGAAATTTAATAAGAAAGTGGACGAGCCAATCATTCCGGATTACGATATTATTATCATGTCTGATGAAGCTCATAGAAGCCAGTATGGAGTTTTTGCCGACAATATGGTTGGATTGTTGCCTACTGCTTCCAGAATCGGATTTACCGGCACACCGCTTCTTTCTAATGATAATATTACGGAGCGAACCTTTGGTGGATATATTTCCATTTATGACTTTAAGCGTGCGGTAGAAGATAAGGCGACCGTTCCTCTATATTATGAAAATCGAGGAGAAAAGATTCTGGATATCCATAATCCAGATATTACGGACAAGATTCTTGACGCCATTGAAGCTGCGGATATGGATCCGGTGCAGGAGGAGAAGCTGGAACACGAATTTGAAAAAGAAATACATTTGCTTACTGCTGAGCCGAGACTTAAGTCTATAGCTAGGGATTTTGTGTCACATTATTCTGATTTGTGGACCAGTGGCAAGGCCATGTTTGTCTGCCTGAATAAAGTTACCTGCGTGCGAATGTATGATCTTGTGCAGAAATATTGGCAGGACGATATTAAGAATTTAGAAAAGCAGATACAGACCGCATCACAACAGGAAGTCCAGGAATTGGAGAGAAAACTGAAATGGATGAAGGAAACGGAGATGGCAGTTGTTATCTCGCAGGAACAGAATGAAATTCAGACCTTCAAAAAATGGAATCTGGATATCAAGTATCATCGTGAAAAGATGGAAAAGCGGGAGTTAGATAAGGAATTCAAGGATAAAGATAATCCGCTGAGAGTAGTATTTGTCTGCGCAATGTGGCTTACCGGTTTTGACGTGAAGTGTTTGTCATGCCTGTATTTGGATAAGCCACTTAAGGCACACACTCTTATGCAGACCATTGCCCGAGCAAATCGCGTGGCAGAAGGCAAGAGCAATGGACTTATTATTGATTACATAGGTATTGTTAAAGCTCTGAGAAAGGCACTTGCTGATTATACCGCCAATGTGGGTGATGGAAGTACTGACCCGACGATAGACAAGGGCGAGCTGATAGAAAGAGTGCTTGAAACTATTGCTGTGGCCACTGAATTTTTGAAGTCTAAAAAGTTTGATTTGGATGATCTGATATATGCAAAGGATTTTGCAAAGATTTCTTTACTACTGACAGCAGCTAATGCAGTATCCGACTCCAGGGAATCAAAGAAACAGTTTATGACATACGGTAATGAACTTAATCGTATGATGAAATATCTGGATCGTGATGATATTTCCAAGGCAGACCGTGAAAGGAAAGATGCCATTATTGCTATCTTTGATGAATTAAAGAAAAAAAAGAAGCATGTTGATAATACAGATATCATGGTGCAGATTAACGGAATTCTGGGTGATTATATCGTGATTGAGAGAACACCGGATGATCGTGGAGTTGCAAAACGTTTTGATATCAGCAAAATTGACTTTGATTTATTGCGGAGAGAGTTTGCTCGAATTAAAAAGAAAAATCTGGCATTCATGGATTTGGATGAATTGATTCAAGTCAGGCTGGATGCCATGATGAGGGAGAATCCTCGCAGAGTGGATTATTACATACGGTATCAGCAGATTATTGAGGAATATAATTCGGAGCAGGATAGGGCTAATATTGAAAAGACATTTATGGAACTGATGAATCTGGCAAATTCCATGAATGAAGAGGAACAGCGCTATGTTCGTGAAGGATTCAGCAGCGATGAAGAACTTTCTATGTATGATATGCTTTTTGATGAAAATCTTTCCAAAGAGGATATCAAGAAAATTAAGAAGATTGCTGTAGATTTGTTGGATAAGATTAAAATAAAGATAGCAGAGCTGGATCACTGGACTGACAAGCAGGAGACCAAGGCTGAGGTAGACACATTGATTGGAAAGATTCTGTGGGAAGAATTGCCGGAAAGTTATTCATTCGGCGAATAAAACAAAAAAATATTGGAAAAACTGTTGACATTCCTAATCAAAA
>OGXW01002327.1_pt1 | contig 13575 bp, 9 predicted proteins | sample 1576341 | NCBI WGS metagenome assembly OGXW01 (sample SAMEA3541592, study PRJEB24748) | human gut metagenome | biome: human gut; feature: human-associated habitat; material: faeces | place: China | collected 2012
CGCTTGCGCGACCCGCCGCAGGCGGAGAATCCTGCTTCGCAGGATTCTTTTTTATGTTACAGGGCGGGACAAAGCGTTCTGGTATCGGCTGGCGAAACATTTATCGGAAGCTGCCGGTTTGATAAGGATGGAATTTTCCAAACGGGCATGGTATACTCAACTCAACAAGATAAGGGGATCGATACGAATGAAAAGAAAACAGGTGACAGCAGCATGTCTGATGGCGGCAGCGATGCTGCTTTCAGGCTGCACGCCGAATATCAGTGAATATGCAGCGCGAGCGCAGCAAGCCGGAAAGAACTTTTTTGAAGGGGAAACCATAGACGCTATGGCACAGGACAGCGATACTGTGACAACGGCAGGTGACGAGACGTCTGTAGCAGGTGAAACACAGAATGTCAGTACAGGAACCGGCACCGCTGCAGTGACCAATGAGAGGCAGGATAGCGATACTGCGACCGATGACGAGATACAGGATAGCACAACAGCGACCGGCGGCGAAGGGCAGCACGGCGATACCGCGGCAACAGCAGACGGCGAGATGCCTGCGACAGGCGAAACGCAGATCGACACCGCCACAGAATCTGAGGCAGCAACAGCTCCTCAAATTCCGGTCCTGATGACAGAAGTGACCGACTCCGTTTATGAAGCATACGCGCAGAAATCGGATGCGTTTACCGGTAAGCTGGCGGGACACGATCGCTTAAGCCGCGCAGAAAACGCAGCGCTGACGGCAGTTCTTTCGCAGAAGGAGTACGGTGACAAGACGCTTTGCCTGCAGAACATGGCGAAGTATGACAGCAACGCAAATGAAAGCTTTCTGCTGATGTTTGAGAGCACACCGTTGACAGCGCGCGGGCGGATTTCCGGCGATCTCTGGTATTATGACGGCGAGTCGGCAAGGCTTCTGGAAAAAGGAATCGTCGTGACCGGACTGCAGCAGGTGACGGGAATTGGGAATCCGTTTGTTATTCTGGAAACGGAAGTCTCCGGCAAAAAACAGGCGGCTGTCTGGACGGTAAAAGATCAAAAGTGCGAAAAGCTTCTGGAGGATGCCGAGACGATCGAAGCGACAAAGGACGGCGTTTGTACGTTTTATCCTGTAGAGAAGACTGTGTACGATCCGCTTGTTTCGGAATGGGACAGTGCAGAAGAGACGGTTCCTGTTTATTATGAAAGAACAGCGGACGGATTTGCAGAGCGTTCGTATCTGGAGCTGACAGCGTCGGAATATTTGGCGTATGTGTCTGCAGAGGATTCGGATGAAGAGGCACAGGCGTGGAAGGAAAAGCTGGAAGAGCAGTTCTACACGCAGACGGATGAAAATACAGAATATACCTATTGGTTTTATGCAATTGGGGAGGACAAAATTGCCTATCGCTGCAGAGAAGCCGGGCAGTCGGTCGGACAGGAAGAAGGAATCGATCATGCGGTTGCGAAGTACAGCTGGTGTATCAGCAGCCTGGATCAGGGAAAGCTGACCAAAGCATCAGAGACGATCAGCGGGGATGGATTTTTCTTTCCGTCGAGATTGGAGCAGGAAGAAGTGCTGGAGAGCCTGGAGGATATTCCAAACGAATTTACGAAAAACCGGTTGAATAAAGTGCAGAAAACAGCCCGCGCGGCGGTCGGTCAGGCGGTTGCACAGATTCTGGAGGTACAGGAGTACCCGGACGATGCGCTGTGTTTTGCAGAGACGGCGGATTACGATGGGAACGGCAAAAAAGAAACATTTGCGGCGATCGGCAGGTACGACGGAGCGTTCGGCGCGCCGGTATGCGACCTGTGGTTTGTCGGCGCGGACGGCGCAGTTTTGGAAGAAGAGAATTTTGCCTTTAAGGAGCTGGAAAAGCTGGGAAGCGCCTTTGTGCTGTATCGTGGCTACGAAGTGTCCGGCGTCAGCGACATGCTGTTTGGTGTGCAGGAGCAAGGAGCAGTGCGCCTGTTAAAACAGATGGGGCACTTTGAGCTGGACGATGACGGCGATCTGATGGCATGGACTGCCGGGACAGAAGCTGCGCCGGGATATTATGACATCAGCCTGCGCACACTGACAGAGTATCAATTAGAAGAAATCCGTGAAAAAGAGCTGTTACAGTATAAAAACGGCAAAGCAGTGTTAAAGAGTATCCTGCGGCAGGTTGGATCAGATTCCGGGAAAATACAGATTTTATCCGGGGAAAACGATAGGATTCATGTCAACCTTTCGGACGCGGAAGGAAGCTGGTACGAGACATGGAAAGTGGAAAACGACAGACTTGTACTGACAGACAGCGGAGAAGGCAGTGTAAAAGAGGTTCATGAAAGCGGTGATGTGTCCGGACAAAACGCAGTCAGTCAAAACAGCGCTGTATCTGACCGGGAAGCAGACAGCATCAGTGAAAACAATGCGGCAGCATCCGACCGGACAGGCAGCATCGGCACGAGGTCTGTGACAAAGAGCGGGCAAAAGTCAGAAAACGGGACAGAAAGCCATGCCTTTGACTTCTCTGCGCCCGATGGGACAGCAAAGGAAACTCAGACAGAACAAGAATAGGAAATTACAAAAATATGGCATTTGCACATTTGCACGTCCATACAGAGTACAGCCTGCTGGACGGTTCCAATAAAATCAAAGAATATGTAAAACGAGTCAAGGAGCTGGGCATGACGGCTGCGGCGATTACCGACCATGGCGCAATGTACGGTGTGATCGATTTTTACCGTGCGGCGCGGGCAGAGGGTATCAATCCGATTTTGGGCTGTGAGGTCTATGTTGCGCCCAATTCCCGTTTTGACCGGGAGATTACCGGCGGGGATGACCGGTATTACCATCTGGTGCTTCTGGCGGAAAATAATACTGGTTACGCGAATCTGAGCAAAATCGTCAGCCGCGGTTTTACGGAGGGGTACTATTACAAGCCGCGTGTCGATATGGAGGTTCTGGAGGAATTTCACGAGGGAATCATCGCGCTGTCTGCGTGTCTGGCAGGTGAAGTGCCGCGCTATATCCAGAAAGGACTGCCGGAGGAAGCAAAAAAATGCGCATTAAAGTATCAGTCGATTTTTGGGAAGGATAATTATTTTCTGGAACTGCAGGATCATGGGATCCCGGAGCAGCAGACCGTAAACATGGCGCTTTTACAGATGTCGCGGGAACTGGACATTCCGTTAGTATGCACGAACGACGTGCACTACACCTATGCGGAGGACGCAAAGCCCCACGATATCCTTCTGTGTATCCAGACCGGCAAAAAGCTTTCCGACGAAAACCGGATGCGTTACGAGGGCGGTCAGTATTTCGTCAAAAGCGAAGAAGAGATGAAGGGACTGTTTCCCTATGCGTGGGAGGCAGTGGAAAATACACAGCGAATTGCAGACCGCTGTCATGTGGAAATCGAGTTTGGTAAGACGAAGCTGCCGCATTTTGATGTGCCGGAGGGCTATGATTCCTGGGGATATTTGAACAAGCTGTGCACTGACGGCATGAAAGAGCGCTATCCGGAGGACGACGGCACGCTGCAGAAGCGTCTGGAATACGAGTTGGGTATTATCAAGCGCATGGGATATGTGGACTATTTCCTGATCGTGTGGGATTTTATCAACTATGCCAGAGAAAACGGTATTCCGGTAGGACCTGGACGTGGAAGTGCAGCTGGAAGCATCGTTTCCTACTGCCTGCATATCACGAATATTGATCCGATCCGTTATAGCCTGCTGTTTGAGCGTTTCCTGAACCCGGAACGAGTTTCCATGCCGGATATCGATATCGACTTCTGTTATGAACGCAGACAGGAGGTCATCGATTATGTCGGACGCAAATATGGAAAAGAAAAGGTTGTGCAGATTGTCACATTCGGTACGCTGGCGGCAAAGGGTGTCATCCGCGACGTCGGGCGCGTCATGGATCTGCCGTATTCCTTTGTGGATTCGATTGCAAAAATGATTCCGAACGAGCTGAACATGACGATTGATAAGGCACTGTCAATGAACGCAGAGCTGCGCAAGCTCTACGAGAGCGATGAACAGGTGCACGTGCTGATTGATATGAGTAAACGGCTGGAGGGATTGCCGCGCCACACCTCGATGCACGCAGCAGGGGTTGTGATCTGTCCGGAGGCGGCAGATCATTTTGTACCGCTTTCACGGGGGTCGGATGGTTCGATCACAACGCAGTTTACGATGACGACGCTGGAAGAGCTCGGACTGTTAAAAATGGACTTTCTGGGGCTTCGAACCCTGACAGTAATCGACCACGCGGTCAAGATGATTGAGCATGACACCGGTGTGAAGCTCGATATGGAGCATCTGGATTATAACGATAAAAAAGTGCTGGATTCGCTCTGCACCGGCAGGACGGACGGCGTGTTCCAGCTGGAAAGCGGCGGGATGAAAAGCTTCATGAAGGAGCTAAAGCCCCAGAACCTGGAGGATATCATCGCGGGTATTTCCCTGTACCGTCCCGGGCCGATGGACTTTATTCCAAAATATATTAAAGGAAAAAACAATCACGACGAGATCACCTATTCCTGTCCGGAGCTGGAACCGATCCTGTCTCCGACCTACGGCTGTATCGTGTATCAGGAGCAGGTTATGCAAATTGTGCGCGACCTCGGCGGCTACACGATGGGACGAAGCGACCTGGTTCGTCGTGCGATGAGCAAGAAAAAGCAGTCTGTCATGGAAAAAGAACGGGCGAATTTCGTTTACGGCAATCCCGAGGAGGGCGTGCCCGGCTGTGTGGCCCGGGGCATTCCGGAAAAGGTCGGTCTGGAAATTTACGCGGAAATGATGGATTTTGCAAAATACGCGTTCAACAAGTCCCACGCCGCATGCTACGCGGTTGTCGCTTACCAGACGGCTTATCTGAAATATTATTATCCGGTGGAATTTATGGCGTCTCTGATGACTTCTGTAATCGATAACCCCGGAAAAGTGGCGGAATACATTCTGGTCTGCCGCCAGATGGGAATCGCGATTCTGCCGCCGGATATCAACGAGGGAGAGCCGGGATTTTCGGTATCGGGCAAATCAATCCGGTACGGACTGACCGCGATCAAGGGTGTAGGACATCCGGTTGCGGACGCGGTGATCGCAGAGCGGAAGCAGCGGGGCGTATTCAAAAACCTGCAGGATTTTCTTTCCAGAATGTCCGATACGGAAGTCAACAAGCGCAACGTGGAAAACTTCATTAAAGCGGGCGCATTCGACAGCCTTGAGGGAACGCGCAAGCAGTTTATGAGCGTATTTGCGCAGCTGATGGATCAGAATCAGCAGAACCGGAAAAATAATATGGCGGGACAGCTTTCCTTATTCGATCTGGTGGACGAGTCGGAAAAGAAAAACTATGAAATCCGCTTCCCGGATGTCGGGGAATATCCGAAGGAAATTCTTCTGATCTTTGAAAAAGAAGTGCTCGGTGTGTATGTCAGCGGGCATCCGCTGCAGGAATACGAGCAGCTCTGGCGCAGGAATATTTCCAATACGACGGCAGATTTTATGCTGGATGAGGAGACAAACAGCGTCCATATTCAGGACGGAGCAAAGGCGGTCATCGGCGGAATTATCGAGGAAAAGAAGATCAAATATACCAAAAACGATAAGGTGATGGCGTTTTTACAGGTGGAGGATCTGGTTGGAACGATTGAAGTTATCGTTTTCCCGAAAACCTATGAGCAGTACGGCAGCAAGCTGATGGAGGATGAAAAGGTTCTCCTGCGGGGGCGCGTTTCCGCAGAGGAGGACAAAGACGCGAAGCTGATCTGTGAATCCGTGCAGACGTTTGACGAAATCCCCAAAAAGCTCTGGATTAAGTTTCCGACGATGGAAGCCTATCAGCAGCAGGAAAAAAAGCTGCTTTCGGCAATCGCAGCTTCTGACGGCAAGGATACCGTGGTGATTTATGTGGAAAATCCGCGCGCGATGAAGCAGCTTGGGGCGAATCAGACCGTTCATGGGGACGAGGCACTTTTAAAGCAGCTGGAAGAGCTGTTTGGGGAAGAAAACGTAAAGCTGATGTAAGTTTCACAAAACCATTGAAAAGAAAGCCCGTTTCGATTAAAATAAAAAATGGTTTTACGGATTTTGAAATCTTAAGATTGAAGTCCAGCCCGCAGCGGCAGACAGGAGGAACAATGGCAGCTAAGATAAAGACAATTGGAGTTCTTACAAGCGGCGGAGATGCGCCGGGTATGAATGCGGCAATCCGTGCGGTTGTTCGGAAAGCGATTTGCAACGGCGTCAAAGTAAAAGGCATTAAAAAAGGCTATCAGGGCCTGTTAAATGAAGAAATCATAGATATGGATGCCCGCAGTGTTTCGGATACTATCCAGAAGGGCGGTACGATTCTGGGAACCGCACGTTGTCTGGAATTTAAGACCGAAGCCGGACAGAAAAAGGGCGCGGAGATCTGCCGCAGACACGGCATCGACGGTCTGGTTGTTATCGGCGGCGACGGCTCTTACAGAGGTGCGCAGGCGATGTCCAGACTTGGGATCAATACGATCGGTCTGCCGGGCACGATCGATCTGGATATTGCATGTACCGAATATACGATCGGTTTCGACACAGCAGTCAATACCGCGATGCAGGCAATCGATAAGGTAAGGGATACTTCATCTTCACATGAACGTTGCAGTATTATCGAAGTAATGGGCAGAAATGCCGGTTATATCGCACTGTGGTGCGGCGTCGGCACCGGCGCGGAGGATATCCTTCTTCCTGAAAAGTACGACTATGACGAGCAGCAGCTGATTAACAATATTATCAACAACCGTAAAAAGGGCAAAACTCACCATCTGATCATCAATGCAGAAGGTATCGGTCATTCTACTTCCATGGCGAAGAGAATTGAAGCAGCAACGGGTGTGGAAACCAGAGCAACCATCCTGGGGTACATGCAGCGAGGCGGCAGCCCGACCTGTCTGGATCGTTATTATGCTTCTATCATGGGCGCTTATGCGGCAGACATCCTCTGCGCAGGCAGCTCGAACCGTGTTGTGGCTTACAAACACGGCGAATTTGTAGACTATGATATCGAGGAAGCGCTTGCGATGCAGAAAGAGATTCCCGAATATCATTATCAGGTCAGCAAAGCGCTGGCCACCTGACGATACAGGACGCAAAGGGGCGGCTGCACACGAAACGTGTGTGGCCGTTGTGCGTTTTCATAAAGATCAACGGAGGAACCTGCATGATTACTGCAGCATCCAACAGCCGGATCAAAAGGCTGGTACAATTGAATCAAAAGTCGAAGCTGCGCAGAACGGAGGACGTTTTTCTGGCAGAGGGTGTGAAGATGTTTCTGGAAGCACCGAGAGAGCAGCTGCAGGAGGTCTATGTTTCGGAATCCTTTCTGGAAAAGTGCAGCTGCAGGGAGCATATGGAAGAGGTTGGCTACGAAGTTGTTTCCGACAGCGTTTTTTCTAAAATATCGGATACCTGCACGCCACAGGGCGTTTTATGCGTGCTGAAACAGTTTCACTATAATATAGAAGAAATGCTGCGGGACAAAGCACCGCTGTTTCTGCTTCTGGAAAATATACAGGACCCCGGCAACCTCGGTACGATGCTGCGAACCGGTGAGGGCGCAGGCGTTTCCGGGATTATCATGAGCCGGGATACAGTCGATTTGTACAACCCGAAGGTTATCCGTTCGACGATGGGCAGCATCTACCGCGTTCCGTTTTATTATGCGGACGATTTTGCGGCGGCGGTTCATCAGGTACAGCAGGCGGGTGTCAGCGTATACGCGGCGCATCTGCGCGGGAAAAATTCCTATGCCTGTCAGGATTACACAAAGGGGACGGCATTTCTGATCGGTAACGAGGGCAACGGCCTGCGGGAAGAGACTGCAGAGCTTGCGGACTGTTATATCCGAATTCCGATGGAGGGCAAAGTGGAGTCGTTAAATGCAGCGGTGGCGTCTTCGATTCTGATGTATGAAGCGCATCGGCAGAGGGCGATTTGAAAGAAGGTCGAAGCTTGAAAAATAACATTTTTCAAGCTCGAGATTTGTGTCTGCGCGCACTTGACACAAACTCGACATGCGCAAAAAGCGTGCGCAGAAATGAGAGGCACAGATGAAAATCGGTTTTATCGGACTTGGAAATATGGCGCAGGCGATGATTGGAGGAGTTTTGAGAAATCACCTGGCTGTGCCGGAGGAAATTTACGGTTCTGCAAAAACGGCGGAGACTGAAAGCAAAGTACATGAAATGTTTGGCATCACGGTGACAGGCGATAACCTGGAAACCGCGCGGCAGGCAGAGCTTTTGATTCTTGCCGTAAAGCCGCAGTTTCTGGAGAAAGTGATCGGACAGATTAGCGACATTGATCTGACCGGCAAGACGATTCTGAGCATTGCGGCAGGCAAAAGCCTTGCGTGGCTGGAAGAGCAGTTCTGTGCGCCGCTTCCGTTTGTGCGTGCGATGCCCAATACGCCGGCACTGGTCGGGGAAGGCTGTACCGGAGTCTGCTATGGCAGCAGGGTAACTCCTGAGATGAAAGAAAAAACGGCGGCTGTCCTGGACAGTTTCGGCAAGACGGTTGAGCTTCCGGAACGTCTGATGGATGTGCTGACCGGCGTCAGTGGCTGTGCGCCTGCCTGGATTTTTATGCTGATCGAGGCGATGGCGGACGGTGCAGTTGCGGAAGGCATGCCGCGAAGCCAGGCATATGAATGCGCTGCACAGGCTGTGCTCGGCAGCGCGAAGCTGATGCTTGAGACCGGAAAGCATCCGGGAGAGTTAAAGGATATGGTCTGCTCCCCGGCAGGCTCCACGATTCAGGCAGTACGCGTTTTAGAGGAAAAAGGCTTCCGCGGCGCAGTGACCGATGCGGTCATCACTGCGGTGGAAAAGTCCAGAAGCCTGTAAAATAGTTTGTTACAAAAATGTTAAAAACAGGAATAAAGGAAGATCTGATGGAAAAAATAATCCCGTCAGGTCTTCTTTTTTTATAAAAAATCGAAAAAACCGCAGAAAATGGCTGTCCTTTTTATGAAAAGAGAATTTACTATGTTAAAGCGGCATTTGTTGAAAACTTTGAAAAATAGTAAGAAAAAGGCGATGATTTCGGAGGTTTGTTGTAAAAATATCACAATAGAAGAAAAACTTTTGTGGGGAACTAACGGAAATTTGTGGTTCCGGGTGAACGGCTTGACATTTGATTGTAATATTGCTATCATATCATGCGTAACAATTGTTAATAAGTTTGTAACAATTGAAACAGCTCTGTAACAGGGAGCGTCCCACAAAAAGCTCCTGAATTTCACCGGCAGAATGGCTGGGGAAGCAGAGTAAGATTTATGGAGGTAAGAATGAACGGAAAAGGCAGAAAGTTGTTTCGTAGTGCAGTCGGCATTTTAACATCTGTTATGATGATGGGTGCATATACGACAACCGCTATGGCAAGTGGTATCGGTGTCATTGATGCGAAAGACATGCTGGACATTCATGCAGAAGCAAATACAGCGTCTGCGGTGATTGGTCAGGTCATGGAGGACGGTCATGTGGCGATCCTTGCAAAGTACAACGACTGGGTGCAGATCCAGGCGGGAGAAATTGCAGGATGGGTACCGGCTGAAAATCTGGTCGAGACAGAGATTTCCAACGAAGAGGCTGTTGCAGCCAATGAGCAGGTGATCGCTGAACGGACAGGAGAAACAGCATCCGAAGATGAATTCTTTGCAGAGGAAGAAGTACAGCAGGATGAAACAGCAGCTTTACAGGCAGAGGCGAGTGAAGCAGCACAGAATGAGATAGAAGAAGTACAGGCAGCCGAGGAAGCAGCACGCATCGAAGCGGAAGCGCAGGCAAAGGCAGCAGCCGAGGAAGCAGCACGCATCGAAGCGGAAGCCCAGCAGGCAGCTTTGGCAGCCCAGACGGCACAGACCGCAGCGATATCCGCAGAGGAATTAAAACTGCTTGCAAATATTATTTACTGTGAAGCAGGCAGTGAATCCTACGTTGGTAAGGTTGCGGTAGGCAATGTCATCATGAACCGCGTCAAGAGTGCATCGCAGCCCAATACGATCACCGAGGTTGTTTACGCAAAAGGACAGTTTTCCCCTGTTAGAAACGGTTCGCTGCAGAGGGCACTGAGCAGTGACAAGGCAGATGCAGCCTGCTATCAGGCAGCAATCGAAGCATTAGCCGGTGCACAGCCGGTCGGCGGCAAGCTGTTTTTTAGAAGAAATAACGGTCGTTCCGGACAGGTAATCGGACATCACGTTTTTTACTAAAACAGTATCATAGCCGGGACATTTGTCCCAACAGCATTGTAAGGGAATCGTCAGAAGATGATAGGAAAAAATCCGTTGCTTCTGACAGAAAAAGAACAAAAAAAGGCATGTGGAAAAGGATTGTTTTCACACGCCTTTTTTGTGTTCATGACAATAGAATCCTCGCAGGGCGCACACTTGACAGTAATTGACGGATTTGATATGATGACGCTAATCATGTAATATAATTGTAACATTTGATGAGCCGATTTTGGGAGCGCCAAAGGCGCGGAAAATCAATGGAGGCTCAGCTATTGTTACTGTTCACACGCGCCATTCGCAAAAGCGCATCTTCGATGCTTTCCGCTGCTTTGCAGCTCTTTTTACTCATAAAATGGCGCTCCCTTCGTACCCTTCTGAGTTCAGCGTTTCGTGCAAGCACGGAATCTGAACTCGGAAGGGTACGGGTGAACTGTAACCATCTATTGAGGCTGTCTGCGGATATGAGGGGATAGAAAGGATCATCGATTTATGGGCTGGAGCAGAAAATGTGAGAAAAGGGGGAAGCACTGGCTGCGGGCTGCAGCGCTGGGAGTCGTCTTTTTGTGGACGGCCGGAAGCAGTCTGCAGGCAGAGGCGGAATCGAGCAAAAGCGCGCACTGGCACAAGGGCGTTGGCGTGGAGGCGTGGCTGACAGGAGCGGATAAGGAACAGGTCAGTCAGAACGCAGCATCCAAAAATGGGGCGGCAGATGCAGCGACCGGTGCAGCCGGCGGGCAGGAAACGGATGCAGCGTCTGACAGTGCGGACAGCAAAACCAAGGCTTCGTCCGGCGATGGAACGAAAATGGACGACCTGACCGGAACGATCGTGATGACGAGCGTCCAGAATGTATTGAATGTCAGGACGGAACCGGACAGCGAGGCAGAGCTTGCAGGGTATTTGTATGCAGACTGTGGCGGTACAGTGCTGGAACAAAAGGACGGCTGGACAAAGCTTGAGTCCGGCGAACTGACCGGCTGGGCGAACAACGATTATCTGCTGTTTGGGGAAAAAGCGCGGAAAGAGGCAAAAGACGCGGGACGGATTGTGGCAACGACCAAAACAGGCGCTTTGAGAATCCGGAAAGAACCTTCAGCAGATGCCGCAATTTATGATCTGCTGGAAGAAGGCGCAAAGTATGAGGTCGTGGATGAAGAACAGATTCGTTTCAGCGAGGATCAGGAAATCACGGCGGACTGGGTTGCGGTCAATTACGGCGGAAAGACCGGATATGTGTCTTCGGAATATGTCCAGGTTGATTTTGAAATCGATTACGGAGAGACGGTTGAGCAGGTAAAAGCGCGCGAGGAAGCGGAAACGGCGAGACTGCAGGCGGAAAAAGAAGCTGCCGCACAGAAACAGAAGCAGGAAAAGGCAGCGCAGGCGGAAAAGGAAGCGAACAAGGCTGCTGCACTGGCAGCGGACGACAGCGTGCTTTTGGCGGCGCTCATTCAGTGTGAAGCAGGAGAAGAGCCCTACGAAGGACAGGTGGCTGTCGGCGCAGTCGTGATGAATCGGGTCAGAAGCGGCGCTTATCCGAATACGGTCAAGGGAGTTATCTATGCTTCGGGACAGTTTACACCGGCGGGAAGCGGACAGGTTGGACGCGTTGTCGCAAGTGGAAAGATCAAGGCAAGCTGCCTGCAGGCGGCACAGGAAGCGATGGCGGGAAGCACCCCGGTTGGAACGGCGACGCATTTTAGACGGGCAGGAAGCAGGGAAGGTATTGTGATCGGACATCATGTATTTTGGTAGACGGGGCATGATTTTTGTAGTATGATAGTCATAAGTCACAGGAAAGGAGGAGTTACATGACGGAAGTATTTGCCTGGCTGGCTCTGTTGATTTTACTTGTGCTGATTGAGCTTGCGACGATGGGGCTGACGACAATCTGGTTTGCAGCCGGAGCTCTTGTTGCAACGATAGCAGCTGCCTGTGGTGCGCCGGTTCTGGTGCAGGTCATCCTGTTTTTGGTAGTGTCCGTGCTGATGCTTGTTTTTACAAGACCGGTTGCCATGCGCTATTTCAATGTTGGAAGGGCGAAGACCAATGTGGACAGCATGCTTGGGGAACGCGGTATCGTGACCGGCAGGATTGATAACCTGCACAGTTGCGGACAGGTTACGCTCAAAGGCATGGAGTGGTCAGCGAGATCTCAGGAAACTGAGGGGACGATTGAAGAGGGTACCGTCGTCATTGTAAAAAAGATCGACGGTGTGAAGCTGATTGTTGTCCCGGACGAGATCGAAACAGAAGAACCTGTAACAAACAGCAGCGAGGCTGCTGACAACATGCGGTAAGACCGCGGAAATGAGGGTAATTATGATAGGTGGACTGGTAATACTCATTATTTTAATTCTTGCAATTGCAATTGTAGCGTCCTGCATCAAGATCGTACCGCAGGCGCAGGCTTATGTCGTAGAACGTCTCGGCGCATACCAGGATACCTGGAGCGTTGGCCTTCACTTTAAAGTGCCGATTGTCGATAAGGTTGCAAAGCGTGTACTGTTAAAGGAACAGGTAGCGGATTTCCCGCCTCAGCCCGTTATCACAAAGGATAACGTTACGATGCGGATCGATACCGTTGTCTTTTTCCAGATCACAGATCCCAAGCTGTTTACCTACGGAGTTGAAAATCCGATCATGGCGATTGAAAACCTGACCGCGACAACCCTGCGTAACATCATCGGAGACCTGGAACTGGACCAGACTCTGACCTCCCGTGAAACGATCAATGCCAAGATGCGTGCATCCCTGGATATCGCAACCGATCCCTGGGGCATTAAGGTAAACCGTGTCGAATTAAAGAACATCATTCCTCCCGCAGCAATTCAGGATGCGATGGAGAAGCAGATGAAGGCAGAGCGTGAACGTCGTGAAGCGATCCTGCGTGCCGAAGGTGAAAAGAAATCTACCATTCTGGTAGCAGAAGGTAAAAAGGAATCCGCAATTCTGGAAGCAGAGGCAGAAAAGCAGTCTGCAATCCTGCGCGCAGAAGCAGAGAAAGAAAAGATGATCCGTGAGGCAGAAGGTGAAGCGGAAGCAATCCTGAAAGTCCAGCAGGCGACAGCAAACGGTCTGCGTTTCATCAAGGATGCAGGAGCGGATGATTCTGTACTTCGTTTAAAGAGTCTGGAGGCTCTGGAAAAGGTTGCGGACGGCAAGTCTACAAAGATCATCATTCCGTCCGAAATTCAGAACATGGCGGGACTGCTGACCAGTGCGAAGGAGCTTTTAAGCGACAAATAAGCTCACATGCACCATCTTCGATACTATCCGTCACTTGTAAAAGTTAATTCCACTTTGTAAGGGTAACTTCCACCTTGTAGGAC
>OGXW01002335.1_pt1 | contig 13543 bp, 10 predicted proteins | sample 1576341 | NCBI WGS metagenome assembly OGXW01 (sample SAMEA3541592, study PRJEB24748) | human gut metagenome | biome: human gut; feature: human-associated habitat; material: faeces | place: China | collected 2012
TATCTTTTGTAAATGTGTTTTAATTGTAAATCTGCCATAATTAATTGTTCCCCTCTCGTCCAAGAAAAATTTTTATACAGAATAAACCAGATTTCATTTATTCTGCTTGTTTAAGTGTATTGTTATCTTTATAATACATCTTTTTGATATATATATGATAACATATTTAAATACAAATTGTTAGTCGTATAATTCACAAAAATACTTTTTATTCTTTAGTAAAATTAACTAAACATATTTTAATCATATGACAAAAAGGAGTTTTTTGCTTGATTACTCTTTATTTTTTGAGTTTTGTATAACTTTTTCGGCAACATTTGACGGAGCTTGCTCGTAACGTGTAAACTCAAATGAGAACATACCTCTGCCCTGACTCATAGAACGCAAGTCGGTCGCATAACGGAACATTTCGGACATAGGCACTTCAGCCTCAACCATATTAAGTCCCTCTTTATCACTTTCGCCCATACCCATAATCTGACCGCGGCGTTTATTAATATCACCGATAATATCGCCCATAATATTTTCAGGAATATATACTTTCAAGTAGCCAATAGGTTCAAGCAAGACAGGGTTAGCCTGTTTCAAACCCTCTTTGTACGCGATAGCCGCCGCCGTCTTAAATGCCATTTCCGACGAATCGACAGGGTGATACGAACCGTCAAGTAATGTAGCTTTCAAGTTCACAACGGGATAACCTGCAAGCACACCTTTCTGGCACGAATCACGCAAGCCTTTTTCAACGGCAGGAAAATAGTTTTTAGGCACAGAACCGCCGAATACTTTTTCTTCAAAAATCATATCTTCCGACACACCCGGCTCAAATTCAATCTTAACGTGACCGTACTGACCGTGACCGCCCGATTGTTTCTTGTGTTTGCCTTCAACGGTAGCCTTGCCCTTGATTGTTTCGCGATACGGAACAATAGGGTCTTCCAAAACTGCGCCGACGCCGTATTTTGATTTTAATTTGCTTATAATAACATCAATATGCTGTTCGCCCTGACCGTTTATAAGAGTCTGTTTTGTTTCGGTATTGTTCGTAATTGTGAATGTCGGATCCTCCTCCATAAGCTTGTTAAGACCGCTTATAATCTTTTCTTCATCACCCTTTGTCTGCGGTTTAATCGCCATAGACAAAACAGGCTGCGGAAATTCAATACCGGTAAGTATGATATTCTTACCTTTTTCACATAATGTATCACCTGTTTTTGTGCTTTCAAGTTTTGCAACCGCGCCGATGTCACCGGCTTTTATCGACTTTGCGTCAAGCTGTTTTTTACCGCAAAGATTAAATACCTTGCCTATCTTTTCGTTTACGTCCTTGTTCGGATTGTAAAGCGTGCTGTCACCCTTTACCTCACCGGAATAAACTCTGAACAACGACATCTTACCTACATAAGGGTCTGCGATTGTTTTAAATACAACCGCCGCCGTTGTTTCCGTTTCACTCTGTACAAGCTCAACAGGCTCACCTGTGTCGGCAACTCTCGCGATTTCCTCAATTTCCGACGGAGCAGGCAAATACTTACCCATACCGTCCATAAGCGAACGCACACCGATATTATCCTGACCGCTGCCGCAGTATACAGGATAAATAACACCGTCCTTAACACCTTTTCTTATAGCTTGCTTAATTTCGTCAAAAGTAAATTCTTCACCGTTGAAATACTTAACCATAAGTGCCTCATCGGTTTCGGCAACAGCCTCCATAATCATTTCTCTAAGCGGTGCGACAATTTCCGCCATACCGTCGGGTACAGGAATATCCACTCTGTCCTGTCCTTCGTATCTTCTTGCGGTCATATCGACAATATCGACAAAACCTTTAAATTCGTCACCCTCTCTTATCGGATAAACGAACGGAGTTACTGATTTTCCGAACTTTTCTTTCATTTCCTCAAGAGTTTTTTGATAATCCGCTCTGTCATCATCAATCTTGTTGACGAAGAACATAATCGGCACACCTCTTTGCTTTGCGTATCTAAACACGTTTTCCGTACCGACACTTACACCGCTTCTTCCGCTCAATGCAATAAGTGCCGAATCCGCTGCACGGATACCCTCTTTAACGTCACCGACAAAATCAAAAAAGCCCGGTGTGTCTATCATATTGTATTTCATATCTTTCCACTCTACCGTTGCAAGAGCGGTTGAAATACTGAATTGTCTTTTGATTTCTTCACCGTCATAGTCTGTTACAGTGTTGCCGTCTGCGACTTTGCCCATTCTGTCGGTCATTTTCGCATTGAACAGCATTGCCTCTGTAAGCGTTGTCTTACCGCATTTACCGTGTCCCATAACGGCGATGTTCCGAATTGCGTCCATTGAATACGTTTTCATTTGATTAACCCTCCTAATATTTTTTATTTTTCGCTCATCTTATTTGGCTACTAATCTGTTTGTATGACCTTTACCATAGCCTCGTATATTACATATATACCACATTATCATATAAAGATAACAAAAAAAGTACCGTCAGATTATAAAAATCAAACGATACTTTTTTGTACATATTCACTAACTTTTATTTTGTTATTTCAACAGTTCTTGTATCACCGTTCCAATCAACAGTAACATTAAATGCTTCCATGACAAATCTAAGCGGAACCATTGTTCTGTTGTTCATAAGCGTTGCGGGTGCATCAAGCGTTATCGGTGTATCATTTATGTACGCAACATCACTGTTAAGATACATCACGACTTTGTCGCCACCCTTTTTAACTGTAATCTCCTGCCTGTCACCGTCCCAATCCACTTTTGCATTGAGAGCCTCTGATATACCTCTTACAGGTATCATTGTATATGTTTCACCGTCAATGGTTTCAAGCAACGGATACTGGTCGTCAAACGCAAGCAATTTACCGTCTATTCTTACCTTTGCACCTATGTAATCAATATCATTATGATAATATCTCATAACGTGTTCTATGTACTGTGCGTCACCGTAAGTATTGTACGGCCAATTTGTCGCATACTGTGCGGCATTGATGCGTTCCGAAAGCCAATCGTCACCCTTTGCCGCAATTATTCTGTCAAGCACGGTTTGTCCGAAGTTATAAGACTGAATCATTTTCATATAATCACAATCATATCTGATAAGCGACTGTGAAATTAAATATGCCGCAAACGGCACTGCCTTAGTCGGATCAAGTCTGTCTTGAAGCGTCCATTTTTCTCCCGTAGTGTCCTCACCGAACTTGGCGAATGATTTTTCCAAAGTATTTTCAATCTGCATTATACCCCACGCCGGATATTCACTTCCGTCATCTCGGTAACTCAAATTTCTTCCCGACGATTCCTGCATACATATTGCCGCAAGCAAGTTTGGGTCTACACCGTATTGGTCGCCTGCCTGCTCGAATAAATCATAATAGCTTTTTACCGCCGAATTAAGCTGAGCCGTACCGATTTCAATACCGTCCATACTTGTGCCTTGATGATCGGGTATAGCCCCTGCCGCAAGTGCCGTAAATGACGATGCCGAAATCACCGCCGCAAGTGCCATTCCTATAAATTTCTTCATAATCAACTCTCCTTTTGTGATAACTTGATATGTACACCCCCATTATACACTTATCATATTAATCCGTCAATGGCTGTTATTTCCTACGGATTTCATATTATATGTGTTTGTTTTGAATAATACAGTGATTATTTGGTAATACTCTATTATGAACTAAATCAAAGGAGGATATATCTATGAAACAGTACATTGAAATAGTCGACATTTTCGGACGTGAAGTTATGGATTCACGCGGTAATCCGACAGTCGAAGTTGAGGTGCATACAGAATGTGCGTCGGGCAGAGCAATCGTTCCGTCAGGTGCGTCAACAGGTGTTTTTGAGGCTGTGGAACTTAGGGATAATGACAAAAAGCGTTACGGCGGTAAAGGTGTAAAAAATGCTGTGGCGAATGTAAATGAAAAAATTGCAGATGTGTTAATCGGTATGAATGTACTTGACCAACGCTCGATAGATATGAAAATGTGTGAGCTTGACGGCACAGACAATAAATCAAATCTCGGTGCAAACGCAATACTCGGTGTATCGTTAGCCGTTGCAAGAGCGGCTGCGGCAAGCCTTGAAATACCGCTTTTTCAATATATAGGCGGTATAAATTCTTATGTACTTCCCGTACCTATGATGAACATATTAAACGGCGGTGCACACGCAAATAACAACGTCGATATACAGGAATTTATGATAATGCCGTATGGTGCAAAGTCGTTTAAACAAGGCTTGCGTTGGTGCAGTGAAGTATTTCACGAATTGAAAAAGGTGCTTTCCGAAATGGGTAATACCACCGCGGTCGGTGACGAAGGCGGTTTTGCACCGAATCTTGAAACAGACGAAAAAGCACTTGAAGTTATAATGAGCGCAATCGGACGTGCAGGCTACAAGGCAGGCGAAGATTTTAAAATCGCCATAGATGCCGCGTCTTCGGAATGGGTACAAGATGACGGAACATATTTGTTGCCGAAATCCGGTATAAAAAAGACTGCTTCGGAACTTGTTGAATACTGGCAGACCCTATGCGAAAAATATCCGATTTTCTCTATTGAGGACGCACTCGGAGAAGATGATTGGGACGGTTGGAAAATCCTTACCGATAAGCTCGGCGATAAAATTCAGCTTGTCGGCGATGACTTGTTCGTCACAAACCCAAAACGACTTGAAAAGGGTATTTTATCAGATGTCGCAAACTCAATTCTTATCAAAGTTAATCAAATCGGCACCCTTTCCGAAACACTTGACGCTGTTGAAATGGCACATAAAAACGGCTATACCGCCGTTATATCACACCGCAGCGGTGAAACGGAAGATACCACAATCGCCGATATTGCCGTTGCTGTAAACGCAGGACAAATAAAAACAGGCGCGCCGAGCCGAACAGACAGAGTTGCAAAATATAACCAGCTTTTGAGAATAGAAGAAGAACTCTGCGGTATCGCGCAATACGGAAAATTTTAATCATAAAAAACAGCAGACTATTTTAGGATAGTCTGCTGTTTTTTTATGATTGATGAGCCTCCATATTTTTCGGCAGCACCAAATTCAAAATTATCGAAACCAAGAACACAACCGCAACGCAGTTTTCAGCGAACACGTTTTGAATGATTTGCGGAAAGATTGAGAAAATTTCAGGAACTTGTGTAAAGCCCAGTCCGATACTCAATGACAATGCGGCGATAATAATATTTCTTTGTGAAAAACCGCATTTTGCAATCATCTGCAAACCGCTTATAACAATATTACCGAACATCATAAGCGTACAGCCGCCAAGCACAGCCTCAGGCAATGTTGCAAGTAATGTTCCGAACATAGGGAACAATCCTGCCAAAACCATAATAACGCAGCCTGTGAAAATCGTAAATCTGTTTACGACTTTTGTCATTGAAACAAGTCCCACGTTTTGGCTGAACGACGTAATCGGCAAACAACCAAAAAGTCCCGACAATGCACTGACAAAACCGTCTGCGGCGATTGAGCCTGTAAGCTCCTTCTTTGAAACCTCACGATTTAATCCCGATGACGCAAGTGCCGATGTATCTCCTATTGTTTCCGTTGCGGACACAAGGAAAATCACAAGCACGGAAATAATCGCGCCTATATTAAATGTCGGTTTAATCGGAAGTATCTGCGGAAGTGATACGATTTGTGCCGTACTCAATCCAGAAAAATCAACCATACCCATACACACAGCCACAATGTAACCTACGATAAGCCCAAACAATACGGACAACTGTTTCCAATATGATTTAGCGAAAATATTAAATCCGATACAACAAACCAACGTAATTGTTCCGAGAATTAAATTTTTAGCCGAACCGAAATCCTCCGCACCCGAACCGCCGCCGAACGATGTTGCGCCGACCGACAAAAGCGAAAAGCCGATAGCCGTTACAACCGAAGCCGCCACAATCGGCGAAATCAGTTTTACCCAATATTTTGCGAAAAGTCCGAGTATGCCTTCAATAATTCCGCCTATAATAACCGCTCCGACAATGGCTCCGTATCCGTATGTAGGACCGACAAAACAGAACACAGATACAAACGTAAAACTTATTCCCATTACAATCGGCAATCCCGAACCGACTTTCCATATAGGATACAACTGAATTACAGAACCTATTCCCGCAACAATCATAGCTGTTTGAATAAGTCTTGCGGTTTCGGTTGTGTCTAAACCGCAAGCACTTGAAACAATAATAATCGGTGCGATATTCGCAACGAACATAGCCAAAATATGTTGCAGACCAAACGGAATAGCTTTTGAAACAGGCACTTTTCCGTCTAACTGATAAATGTTATTAATATCACTGTTTTTCATTTTATTGTTCCTCTCTGAATTTAATCATACCTGTTTTGCTGTCCATATCGTCAACTATTGCCAAAGATTCTAATTGAAAACCTAAGTTACGAATAATTCTTCCGCCTGCTTGGAAGCCTTTTTCAACAGCTATTCCTATTCCCTCAACCGTTGCACCGGCTGACTTGACTATCTGAATTAATCCCTGCAGTGCACAACCGTTTGCCAAGAAATCATCGATAATCAATACACGGTCGTTTTCATTCAAAAACTTTTTCGCAACAATAACCTGATTTTTGCATTTGTGCGTGAATGACTCAACCTCCGCAACGTACATTTCACCCTCAAGATTTACGCTCTTTGATTTTTTTGCAAAAACAACAGGCACACCGAAATGTTGTGCGGCGATACAGGCAATACCTATACCCGATGCCTCGATAGTCAAAATTTTATTTATATTCACACCCTCAAAGCGTTTTTTCCATTCCTTGCCCATCTCATTAAACAAATCAATGTCCATTTGATGATTTAAAAAGCTGTCCACTTTAAGCACGTTACCCTCTTTAACTATTCCGTCCTTTAAAATTCTTTCCTCTAAACAATTCATCTTTACTCTCCTCAAATAATAAAATATATACGATTATACCACACCTACACCCATAATACAATTAATATCGACATCAAATTGCAAAAAAATATGAGGACTTTTTAAGTCCCCATATTTGTATTGCTTTCATTTTTCAAATCACTGTGAATACGATGATATTCCGGACTTTCCATCATCATTACCTGATGAACTCCGATACCTTTCAGAAGCGGTAATTTAAGTCTGTACTTAACCCAAATGAATGCGTATATAAACAATGCCGCAAACAGAACAAAGCACAAAATATATATATTTCTTCTTTGTACAGGGTCAGTTGATATATTGAACATCATATACACCTGAAGTGCTATACCCACGATTTGCAAAAGCGGGAAAAGCGGTGTTTTGAAGTTACGCGGAACATTTTTCATTTTACGTCTTAGCATAATTACATTGACGTGTGATGTAATATATGAAAGCATCCAGAAAAGCGAGCAAGTAAGAGTTAAAAATGCCACCTGTTCACCTGTCGAAATGCCCGATGCCTCGATAATGCAAGTAAGCACACCCAAAATTATAATAACCCAATAAGGTGCTCCGTTTTTGTTTTTCTTTTGAAAAAACGCCGGAAGAAGATTCATCTTTGCCATTCCGCAGCATATTTCCGAAACCGAACAAATAATAGAGTTTTGCGTACTTACCGCCGCAAATATAGCGACAATAATCATCCAATATCTGCCCCACTTACCGAGCATATTCACCGCATAAAGAACGTGCGGTGACGCTGCACTTCCAAGATCGGACCACAATGTATAATTTTTAAATCCGAATACAAGCAATATTTGAATAATTCCCATTATGCCGAGCGAAAGCACCATACTGAGCGGTACTTTTTTAGGACTTTTCATATCCTTACCCAAAGGTACAATAAACTCCGCACCGATAAAGAACCAAAATGCCGTTGCGGTAAGCGGAAGAATGTCCTTTAAATCCGACGAAATAACCGCATCTTGTGCCACCTGTTCACCCGAACCCAAACCGAGTGCGCCGATAATACCGAGTGCAAGCAATGACACTACCATAAATGCCGCAACGATTTCCTGCAAAAGCGTTGACATATTCACGCCTTTTAGATTAATGAATATAAGAACAATCGTTATTCCCACACTGAACACCGCAGGCGGTATCGCCTTACCCGTCATTTCCGTCATTACATTTGCAAACATCGCACCTTCGGCAGGTGCGGCGAAAACATTGCTTATTAAATAACCGCCGACCATCGTTACAATAGTCAACAGCGGACCGAGTCCGGCAAGAGTGTATTGAGCGATACCGCCGGTAAGGTTAGGCATTATCGCATTTAATTCGGCTATCGACAAAACCGCAAGCATATTTGCTATACACGCTATGACGATAGCAATAACGAACGGTGTACCGACCGCACTTGAGCCGCTTGCCGACGAAACGAAACAGCTCGTTGCGATAAGCATACCCACACCGGTTGATACTGCACCAAAAAGACTGATTTTTTTCATATGAGTAACCTCCGATTTAATCTATCTTTGATTTCTGCAAAGCGTCAATTCCGTCTTCGCCCGTTCTGATACGAATAATATTACGAACGTCCGACACGAATATTTTTCCGTCACCGATGTGTCCCGTATAAAATTCTTTTTTCAAAAATTCTATAACTTCTTTAACTTTAGACGTTTCACATATCATAATCATAGTACTTTTCGGAAGAAGTCTTAACGGCTGTTCCGTAAAATCAAGCATATACTCCGAACTTCCGCTCTGCACACCGCAACCCATAGCATTGTAAACGGTTATGCCCGATATTCCGAGCTTATGTATTTCCTTGATGTGTTTTGAGCTAAGCGTTTCGATAAATGCCGAAACCTTAGACATACTTCCTATAATCTCTATTCTTGAAAATTCAGCTTCCATTATTTTTACCTCCGCTTTGTTAAAACAGGCGTATAGAACATATGTGTTCTATACGCCGTTGTATATTAAAAACTTTTTTTACTTGTTATATCTTCCGCACCTTTTACGGCGTATTCTTCGCAAAGAAAACCTTTCACCCATCTGCCGTCGATAAGCTTGACATTTCCTATCGAAAGCGGTGTGCTTACGTTACTCATAAAACTTCCGAGCTTTGAAACGGGTATTTTGAATATATCAATATTTATATTTTCACCGTTTTCCGCTCTCACAAGTCCGGGCTTAATCGGATTTGTATTGAGTTTGTACAGCTTGTACTCCTTTGCAGTCGTTGTACTTTCGATATACTCCGCTCCCAATTCGGTGAGCTGACTTTCAAGGGCATATCCCTTTTTGTGAAGTCCGCATACCGCAAAATCAATACTTTCGGTTTTAAGAAAACTTTCCGCTGTTTGAAGTACAAGATTTGTACTGTCCGCAAGTCCGAAAATCGTAATTCCGAACGGTAAATTTTTATCTTGCGTATTTTCCGGTACTGCCACTGCCATAAGGTCAAGCAAGTTGCAGTGATTTGTATAAAGTCCCATTAAGCTGTTCGTCTTTACGGGATCTTCCCTTACTTGTTCTCTTGTGAATGTGCCTCCTGCCGTCGGCATTACCATAACGGCATTTTTTAATATTTCCTTTGCCTTGTGTCTGTAATATTGCAACATATGCAAATCTTCAAACAGTCTTGCGGCGGTCTTTTCTTCCGTACCGCCCGACTGAAGAATTTTCTTGGTAACAGGAAAAACTTTATCCTCGTTTTCAATGACAAATTCTTTTAAGTCAGCCCATCTTTCCGCAACATACGCACCGTCATAAAGAATTAACGCGGCATCATAAAACATTTTATAATCAATATATTCAACCTTAACTCCGAGTTTTTTTATACGTTCCGTTGCCGAATACCATTTAGCCTTATGAACATCTGCGTTATCACCGAAAAATGTAGGTTCTTCCAAAGGAAGATATATTTTTTCGGGAAGTTTTTTACCTTTATCCTCATATTCTTTCGACCAAACACATTCCGCATCATAGCCTTTGGCATATTGATTGACTGTTTCGGTATCTTCAAGACTGTTTGCAAATACCGTCACACAGTCAAGGCTTGCACAAGCCGGTACTACTCCGGATGTGGACCACGCACCCAATGACGGTTTAAAACCCACAAGTGTATTTAGCATTGCGGGTACTCTTCCGGAGCCTGCCGTATCGGTACCGAGCGAAAACGCCGCCATACCCAAAGCAACCGACACCGCAGAACCCGAACTTGAGCCGCCGCTAATCATTTTATCGTCATACGCATTATGCACTTCACCGTACGGACTTCTTGTACCGACAAGTCCCGTTGCAAATTGGTCAAGATTTGTCTTTCCGACAGGGAACGCACCTGCGTCAATTAACTTCTGTACCACAAACGCACTTTTTTTCGGCATATACGAATATTCGGGGCAAGCCGCCGTTGTCGGAACGCCCTCAAGGTCGATATTATCCTTTATCGCGAACGGTATTCCCCACAGCGGTTTATCCTCACTTCTCGGCGGAAGTTTTGAGATATACTTTTCCATAAGCTCTCTTGAAGGAGCAACTATCCAAATATTCTTGTCCTTATTTTCTTCGGCTCTTTTCAAAATTTCATCGACAAGCTCGTAAGGTGTAAGTTCGTTATTGTCATACGCTTGATTTATCCATTTCAATGATAATTTCTTAGGGAAAAACTTCATTACTTATTCCTCCGTTTTTACAGCCGCAATCATCTGACCTGCGTCAACCTGTTGACTTGTCTTTATAAATACCTTTTCAATTACTCCGCTGTATTCACTCTCAATAGGGAATTCCATCTTCATACTTTCCAAAACGGCAACCGTATCGCCTTTCTTAACTTCCTGACCTTCTTCAATCAAGACTTTCCATACACTGCCCGGAATAGTTGCGTTAATCGGTTCACAGCCGTCAGGCAAAACGTCATCTGCGTGAGTATCTTCCGTTTCCGTATCCGATTCAAAATGGTCAAGTCCGTTTTCAATCCATCTCTGTCTTTCTGCTTGGAATGATGCCTCTTGATGTGCCTTGAATTTTTGAGCGGACTCTTTGATACTTTCAAGATATTCCTTGTACTTACCCAAATTAAATGTAGTTTCCTCAATATCAATGTGGAATTTACCTCTAAGAAAATCATCTCTGTACTGTAAAATCTCATCGGCACTGCACGGATAAAATTTAAGTCTGTCAAAGAAATTCAAAAGCCACGGCTTACCTTTTTTGAAATACTCCGTTTCTCTTAACGGATTCAACATCTGAATTGTACGTCCGACAAACTGATAACCGCCGGGGCCCTCCATACCGTATACGCAAAGGTATGCTCCGCCGATACCGACAGCGTTTTCAGGCGTCCAAGGTCTTGCCGGATTATACTTTGTCGTTACCATTCTGTGACGCGGGTCAACCGGTGTCGCAACCGGTGCGCCAAGATAAACGTCACCCAAACCAAGTACAAGATAATCTGCGTCAAACACAATATTCTGAACGTCCCCGATACTGTCAAGACCGTTAATTCTTCTGATAAATTCAGGGTTAGACGGACACCAAGGTGCATTCGGTCTTACCGTCTGCTGATAACGCTTTGCGGCAAGCTGTGTTTGCGGATCGTCCCATGAAAGCGGAAGTTTGATAATTCTTGATGGTACTGTTATATCGTCCAGCGATGAAAGATTTGCATTTATTTCTTTTACTTTTTCACAAACTTCTCTCGCAGAAATTTTATTTACATCAAAATGTACTTGCAATGAACGAATACCCGGTGTCATATCAATTACAGGTAAATCCGATTTTTCGATTTCGTTCATAAGGATATGTACTCTGAAACGCAGTTCAATATCAAGCACCATATCGCCGTATTCAACAAGGATATTTTCTTCACCCTGCAATCTGATTTTGTAATCGGTATTGTCGTGTGTTCCCTCTGCCATAATCGAATATGACGCGTCAAGCTGAGCAAGCTTCGGAAGAACAACGTCCGTATAATCAAGATTGATATTTTTATCTTGATTTTTTCTTATAGTTTCGGCTTGTTCAAGAGTTAGAAGTTGGAAGTGAACTTTATCGCCCGGATGTAATTGACCCAGTTTCCACATTTCACCTTTTGCCGTTGTAACCGGGCAAACAAATCCGCCAAGCGACGGACCGTCAGGACCTAATAAAATCGACTGGTCGCCTGTAAGGTCAAGCGTACCGATTGCGTATGCGTTATCGTGTATATTTGACGGATGAAGTCCCGCTTCACCGCCGTCCTCTCTCACCCACTGCGGAACAGGTCCGTTAAGTCTGATACCCGTTCTTGCACTGTTAAAGTTTACGGTATATTCCGAACTTGTAAGTGTGTCAAGATATTCAGGTTTCAAATATTCATAAGTAGGCTGCGGGCCCGGCAAAACGCCGATAGTCCATGTATTATCAATCTTAGGAATATACTTACCGTCAAATGAATTAAAGTTATCTGCCTGACAATCCTCTGCAATATGAAGTACATCACCCGTTCTCAATGCACGTCCGTTATGACCGCCGAATTTACCGTCACAGAATGTTGATGATGAACCCATAATCTTAGGTACGTCTATACCGCCCTTGACAAGAAGATATGTTCTCATACCTTTTGCGGCGGTTTTAAATTTAAGCTCTTGCATAGGTGACGCACTTATAACCGTGTACATCGGCACACTTTCACACTTATGAAAAAAATGGCGTAAAAAAGATTGTTGTTGCTTGCAAGGATTTTACCTCTCCCGGAATTGTGTTGCAGGACTTTGCCTCACTGAAAAACACGGTGATCGATTCCGGTCACAGCGGGTATGGTACAGAACTGTCTGACATTATGCGGGCCATGGAGGATCAGACAGCATTCCCTCCCGCATTGTTGCAGCAGCATTTTTGGAATGTATTCATTATAGATGCGCTGATCGGGAATTGGGATCGGCACAACGGAAACTGGGGTTTTCTCTATAATACCGCGACAGACGAAATTGCCATTGCCCCTGTGTATGACTGCGGGAGCTGCCTGTATCCCCAGGCTGATGAAGCCATCATGCGAGACACCATAGATAAGCAGCCAGAACGAGATTTGCGCACTTTCTCAATCCCTCTTTCCAGCATTAAGGTCAATGGCAGAAAAATCAACTACTTTGATTTTATTTCCTCTTTGGAGAATGCGGATTGCAACAAAGCATTGAAGCGGATACTGCCCAAAATCAACATGGATGCAATTTTCCGTATCGTGGATGAGACTCCATTCATTTCGGATCTGCAAAAGCAGTTCTATAAGACAATGCTGCAGACACGGAAAGAGCGCATCCTTGATTTTGCAATGGAAAAACTGCGGAAAAGGGAAAAGGCCAAAGAACTTGAGGCACGGTAATAAATAAACAAAAACGTTTTTTCAAGAGCAGGGTGTTTACAAAACACCCTGCTTTTTCTATAAGGGTGTTCACAAAACACCCTGCCACAAGGAGAGAAGTATGTCAGAAAATTTTGCGAGTTTTTATCGGAAAGCAAGCAGTGTGCGGGAGTTAGTAGGTAAAGCGCCCTTTCCTGAAAAGGCGCGGTTCCAGATCACAAAGCTCCATTTTCAAGCCGGAGATGAAGAAGCCGAACTTCGTGCTGTC
>OGXW01002349.1_pt1 | contig 13503 bp, 14 predicted proteins | sample 1576341 | NCBI WGS metagenome assembly OGXW01 (sample SAMEA3541592, study PRJEB24748) | human gut metagenome | biome: human gut; feature: human-associated habitat; material: faeces | place: China | collected 2012
GTCCTTATGTAGAAATCTATGTGCCGTTCAACGGCGGTATCGGAATGCACGATGCCTACTGGCGTTCCAGCTTCGGTGGAAAAATCTACAAAACGAACGGCTCCCATGGCTGTATCAATCTGCCTCCGGCAGTAGCCAAGACCGTTTATGAAAATATTTCTGCTGGAATGCCGGTCATCTGCTACCATTTAGATGGAACCGGGGATGGCAAGACCAGCACAGCGGCCCAGAATGGGGCAGTAGAAAGTAATGCCCAGCAGACTACGGCAGCGCAGACTCCGGCAGAGACGAAGGCGCAGCAGACAGGTGGTACGCAGGCGGCAGAGACAAAGCCGCAATCCCAGAATGGAGGAAGTAGCCAGTCAAAGCCGCAGGAGAGTGCCGCGCAGCCGACTACAGCCGCGCAGGCCCAGCCAGGGGCAGCAGCCCAGCCAACTACGGCCGCAACCCAGCCAGGTGGTTCATCCCAGGCCCAGCCAGGGGCAGCAGCCCAGCAACAGCCGTCGGGCAATACCTCTGGCTCCGGCGGTGCGCAGGCATATCCGGGACAGAATGGTGCGTCCCAGGGCAGTTCCTCCGGAAATTCCCAGTCCGGACCAGGCGGCAGCGCTGGTGGAACACAGAGTACACCAGGTGCGTCAGGAAACACCCAGGCAGGGCCAGGAAGCACACCGGGTTCCGGAACAAGCGTCTCTCCGTCCCCGGCACAGACTCCGGGACCGGGAGGACAGTAAGACAATCGATACAAAATCCCGTTGCTGGGCACGCATGCGTGAACAGTAACTGGTTTTGACATGGAAAAAGAAAGCAATTGACAAAGCCACAGGCGGGTTGTATGATAAAAAAAGCAAAAAACCATAAGATACGCAAAAAAGAAAGCAAAGAAGCCTTCAACCAAGGGGTTTCTTTGCTTTCTTGATGCACGAGGAGGAAACATTATGAAGAAAAGCGCAAAGAAATTAATGGCAGCCGCTATGGCAGCCCTGATGGCAGCATCCATGACTGCATGCGGCGGCAGCAAGACCGAGACCACTGCAGCAGACACCGCAGCAGCTGAGAGCAAGGCAGATGCAGCAGAGACCACAGCAGCTGGTGAGACCGAGGCAGCAAAAGATGGCGAGAAGAAAGTATTAAAGGTAGCGATGGAGTGTGCATACGCACCGTACAACTGGACCCAGCCGGACGATTCCAACGGTGCCGTTCCGATCGCAGACAGCAACGAGTACGCTTACGGCTACGATGTCATGATGGCAAAGAAGATCTGTGAGGAGTTAGGCTATGATCTCCAGATCGTCCGTCTTGACTGGGATTCCCTGATCCCGGCTATCCAGTCCGGTCAGGTTGACTGCGTCATCGCAGGCCAGTCCATCACCGAGGAGCGTCTGCAGGCCGTTGACTTCTCCGAGCCGTACTACTATGCAACCATCGTTACCCTGGTAAAAGAAGACGGCAAGTACGCAAATGCAACCAGCGTAGCAGACTTAGCTGGCGCAACCTGTACTTCCCAGCAGAGCACGATCTGGTATCAGAACTGCCTGCCGCAGATCCCGGACGCAAACATCCTGGCTGCAACCGCAAGTGCACCGGATATGCTCATGTCCTTAAACGCAGACAAGTGTGACCTCGTTGTAACCGACCAGCCGACCGGTAAAGGCGCTTTGGTTGCTTATCCGAACTTCAAGATGCTTGAGTTTGGCGGCGGCGACAACGACTTCCAGGTAAGCGATGAGGATATCAACATCGGTATCTCCATGAAGAAGGGCAACACCGAGTTAAAAGAAGCCATCGACAGCGTCCTCACCAAGATGACCAAAGACGATTTCTCTGCCATGATGGACGAGGCAATTTCCGTTCAGCCGTTAGCTAACTAGGATTGCGCTTCAAATAAAGCGAATCTGGCGAACGAAGTTATATCATTCCTGCAATGATGCAGGGCTGCAGACGCGTCATTTGGCGCGTCTGTGTAGTTACAGTTATTGAATATTCAGAGGAGAAAGTATTATGCCAACAGACTTTTTCGGCCGTGTAATGGTCGTATTCCAGAGATACGGAATGTCTATGCTGCAGGGTGCAGGAGTCAGCATCCGCATTGCGCTGGTGGGTACCCTGGTGGGCTGCATCATTGGTTTTGCAGTGGGTATTGTGCAGACCATTCCGGTTGAAGCAAAAGACAACCCGGTAAAAAAGGTAGTTTTGTGGATCATTAAGCTGATCATGAACGCCTACGTGGAATTCTTCCGCGGAACCCCGATGATGGCGCAGGCCATGTTTATCTATTATGGTATGCTTCCGCTTTTAGGCTTAAACTTAAGCATGTGGCAGGCAGCCTATTTTATTCTGTCCATCAACACCGGTGCGTACATGGCTGAGACCGTCCGCGGCGGTATCCTTTCCATTGACCCGGGCCAGACCGAGGGCGCAAAGGCCATCGGTATGACCCATGTACAGACCATGCTGTATGTCATTCTGCCGCAGGCACTCAGAAACATCATGCCGCAGATCGGCAACAACCTGATCATCAACATCAAGGACAGCTGCGTGCTTTCCGTCATCGGTGTGGCAGAGCTTCTGTACAAGACGAAATCTGCTGCAGGTGCGCTGTACATGAACTTTGAGACCTACACCATCACCATGATCGTGTACTTTATCATGACCTTTACCTGCTCCCGCATCCTGCGGTGGCTGGAGAACCGCATGGACGGTTCCGACAACTACGATCTGGCAACCACGGATACCCTGGCACACACCAGCGGCATGTACCGTTATGAAGAGAAAAAGAAGGAGGAAGACTAACGATGGCAGAGAATCATGTATTGGAAATTCGTCATTTGAGCAAATCCTTCGGCAAGCATGTAGTCCTGCGTGACATTGACTTTACCGTAGACACCGGCGATGTAACCTGTATCATCGGGGCATCCGGTTCCGGTAAATCCACGCTGCTTCGCTGCATCAACATGCTGGAGACTCCGACCACCGGAGAAATCCTCTATCATGAGAAGGACATCACCGACAAGGGTGTGAATGTTCCGGCATACCGCTCCAAGGTAGGCATGGTGTTCCAGAGTTTTAACCTGTTTAACAACCTGACCGTTCTGGAAAACTGCATGATCGGCCAGACCAAGGTGTTAAAGCGTTCTAAGGAAGATGCAAAGGCCATGGCCATGAAATATCTGGAAAAGGTAGGCATGGCGCCGTACATCAATGCGAAGCCGAAGCAGATTTCCGGCGGACAGAAGCAGCGTGTGGCAATCGCCCGCGCCCTGGCTATGGAGCCGGAGGTGCTCTTATTCGATGAGCCGACTTCCGCACTCGACCCGCAGATGGTAGGCGAGGTACTGGCGGTTATGCGTACCCTCGCAAAAGAAGGCATCACCATGATCATTGTAACCCATGAGATGGCCTTTGCCCGTGATGTTTCCAACCATGTGGTATTCATGGCGGACGGAGTCATCGAAGAGGAAGGAAAGCCGGCAGATATCTTCGGCAATCCGCAGAAGGCAAAGACACAGGAGTTCTTGAGCCGGTTTATTCAGGGTTAGGAATTTTGGAATAAAACAAGTAAGGTCTCTTTCATTTCAGGTCCCGGACCAGATTCATGGTGTTGCAGCGTCGGTTTTCCGCAATTTATCTCAGGAACTTTTGGAAGTGATCTATTATAATCAGGGAGAGCAGGAAGTGGCGAGAGTCCGCAAAGGGATCGGGACAGAAGATGTCAGCGGTGATTATGTGAACTATCCGGAGATTAAGACAGAAAACGTAAATGGAAAATCCGTGACCATGAAGGGGCAGGAAGAAAAAGTCGTGCTTGCCATCTGGAACGATGGGGAGTACAGTTATGCTGTATCTGTTGAGAAATCCATCAGCGTGGATGAAATGACGGAACTAGTTTCTGTGGTCGAATAGGTTGTGTCTGGCATTTGCGCACGACACGAATGGTAACAATGATTGTGTTGTGAAGACATGGAGCTGTTGCCGTAAAATCAAAAAAATATGAGAAATAAGAAGTTGGGAAATCAGAAAAAATGCAGGACCCGGTCAGACGATCAGGTTCTGCATTTTTTCCTGTTTGAAATAATCTTTTATGTACTGGCGGAGTGCTTGCTCCGGTTTGTTCTGGATCCAGCCCTTCCGGTGGACGAAAGCGATTTTTCTCCAGATCGGCGGATTCATGGAGTAGTATTTGATGTTTTGATGGTCCTTCGCACAGGTTTTGGCAATAAAGGCGATGCCGATTCCCATCTCGACCATGGAGCGGATGGTGATGATGCTGTTTGTCTCGCACATGGTCCGTGGCTGGAACTGGATATCCGCAAAGATCTGGTCGGAAAGCACGCGGAGCGTGGATGCTTTTTTCGACAGGATAAAATTATCATTTCGGAAAATACGGGCAAAATCATCCCAGGTGATGGGGGTCTGCTTATTTTCTGTGGCGTAGGGATGAGTTGCTGGAATCCCCAAAAGCACCTCTTCCTGCCCGATGAGCTCCAGCTGATTTTTATCAAAGGATGCAGTATCGTTGAGGGCGATCATGGCACAGTCAATATTTTCATCGAGAATCAGCTTCTGGATGTTGGGAAGATTGGTCTCGGTGATCTCGATCGTGACTTCTGGGAACTCTTTTTTGTATTCCGGAATCAGGGTCGTGAGCATTTTTAAACCAAACAGGGATGTGATCCCAAGTGTGATATGGCTTTTATTATTCAGACTGCGCATCTGATAGTAAAGGTCATTTTTTATGTGAATAACATGTTCAGCTGCCTTGATATAAAGCTTGCCGGCTTCTGTCAGCTCCAGCTTTCCTTTGGCCCGGATGAAGAGTGGAACACCGATTTCCTGCTCCAGCCTTGCAAGGTACTGGCTCAGGGAGGACTGGGAAATATACAGTTCTTCCGCCGCTTTTGTGATGTTCTGTTTTTTAGCAATGGTCAGGATGTAATTCAGATATTTAGTGTCCGTATCGGGTTCCTCCTTTGTATTATGCTCGTGCTCGTGACGTTGTCACTCGCTTGCCTCGCCGTTCGCCATAATCATGCAAGCATGCTTCTGGCTCTCTTGCTGCTCGTTACATTATAACGCATCGGATTGTATTTTTTAAAGAAATATTTTGTGAAAATGAAAAATAAGTAAAAATGATGGACTGCATCATTTTTAAATATTGGTCAGAAATTTGTCAATCATTTATAATCAGCTTTGCAAAGAACAAATGTGACTGAATCAGCTTTGCTGAACAGTTACCAATCATGATAGGAAAAAGGAGTAGGGAAGATGAGCTTTAGCAAAACACCTGTTGTAACAGAGATGAAGGTCATTCCGGTAGCTGGCTATGACAGCATGGAAATGACATTAAGTGGAGCACATGCACCATTTTTCACCAGAAACCTCGTTATTTTAAAGGACAGTGCGGGCCACACCGGTATCGGTGAGATCCACGGTGGGGAATATACCTGTGAGTGCCTGACAAACTGCATTCCGCTGGTAGTGGGACAGGAAATCGGAAAGTACCGTTCCGTACTGGGAACCATCCACAGAGGCGGCAAAAAGGCTGCAGAGGATGACGGGGAAGGAATTCAGACTCTGGATATCAGCAAGCTGAAGTTCGTGGTAAAGGCAGAGTGGGCGATCGAGTGCGCGTTCCTGGATCTTCTGGGACAGTATCTGGGCCTGCCGGTGTGCGAGCTTCTTGCGGAAGGAAAGCAGAGAGATAAGGTAGAGACACTGGGTTACCTGTTCTATGTATCTGATCGTCACAAAACCGATCTTCCTTACCTGGATGAGAATAACAGCAGCGATCCGTGGTTCCGCATGAGAAGAAATGAAATGGTAAGCCATGAGCAGATCGTGGAGCAGGCTTGCTGCCTTCAGGAAAAATACGGCTTCCGCAACTTCAAGTTAAAAGGTGGTGTATTTGAGGGTGCTTACGAGATGGATACGATCCGCGCACTGAAAAAACAGTTCCCAAATGGCCGTATCAACATTGACCCGAACGGCGCATGGAGCCTGGCAGAAGCCATTGACCTGTGCAAGGATATGAAAAATGTACTGACTTATGTAGAAGATCCGTGCGGACCGGAGGCAGGTTTCTCCAGCAGAGAAATCATGAGCGAGTTCAAGACCGCTACTGGCCTTCCGGTTGCAACCAATATGATCGCAACCAACTGGAGACAGTTCTACCATGCAGCTTCCCTGAAGGCTGTGGATATCGTACTTGCAGATCCGCATTTCTGGGGATTAGAGGGAAGCCTTCGCATGGCACAGATCTTAAACGACTGGGGTCTTACCTGGGGAAGCCATTCCAACAACCATTTCGATATCACACTGACTACCTTCGCGCATGTAGCGGCAGCAGCACCTGGAAAGCCAACCGCACTGGATACTCACTGGATCTGGCAGGATGGACATGGTCTCTTAGAGGATGCCCCGAAGATCAAAGACGGATATCTGGAGGTTCCGGACCGTCCGGGACTTGGTGTAACCCTGAATATGGACCGTGTTATGGAAGCAAACAAGCTGTACAATCAGATGCCGTCTCATGACCGCGACGATGCTATGGCAATGCAGTATCTGATCCCGAACTGGAAATACGATTCCAAGAAACCGTGTCTCGTTCGCTAAACGCTACAGGTGGAAAAAATCATAAGCTATACCGCACTTGTCGGATTTGTGATGATGATCCTTATCACAGTCCTTTTGCTTAAAAAGAAAGTCAGTACCCTGTTCGCATTTACGGGATCATTCCGATCATCGGAGCATTCCTGATCGGATCAAGTGTCAGTGAAATCTGCGATTATGTAAATACCGGCCTTGGAAAGACCAGAGACCTGATGTTCATCATTTTCTTCTCTCTGCCGTACTTTTCGGTTATGTCAGATGCAGGCCTCTTCGACACCATTGTAGAATTCCTTCTGAAAAAGACGAAGCCCGGTGTTGTAGCAGGTGTTCTGTCTGAGAGTGGCATGATGGATGCCATGGTACAGTTCCTGATCAATATCATTGCTGTGTGTGCCGCAGGAAATTTATAGCTATGTTTTGGGGGTTGCCAGTTTTCCTGACATTGTATCCACGATCCAGACAAGCACAATGAGTCCCAGAAGAATGGCACCAGCCTGGCTCCAGTTATATTTGTTCATGGCAAAGATCAGCGGAGCTCCGATCCCGCCTGCACCGACCAGGCCAAGCACGGATGCCTCGCGGATATTGACATCGAACCGGTAGAGAATCGCGGAAGCAAATACCGGGGCAATCTGCGGAAAAATGGCGTGACGGATTGCTGCAAGTGGTGCGATTCCCATGGCAAGGAGAGCCCGGTAAGGGCCTAAATCCAGTGCATCCAGACATTCCGTGAAGCGCTTGGTTAAAAGGCCGATGCTGCACATGGCCAGGGTCAGTACTCCGGTGAAAGCGCCAGGACCGGATACCCGGATAAAAATCAGTCCATAAATGAGAAATGGAACCGATCGGATGGCAATCACCAAAAGCTGAAACAATGCACATATCGGCACGGGTGTAAAGCGCCGTGTGCCGAAAAATGCGAGAGGTGTTGCAATCAGTGCACCAATCCCGGTTCCAACAATGGAAATACAGACGGTCTCAATCAAAAGATAGAGAAGGCCGTCTTTTTTCATGGAAAAAAAGAAGCTCCAGTTGGGATGAAGGAAGCCGGACAGCATATGCTGTAGGTTTCCGGGACTGGTGTGGGAAAAATCCGGCGGGGTTTGTGTGATGAGACAGCAGGCAAATAGAAAAATGAGCGCAAGTGAAAGTAAGCGGAGCATGTATTTGCGGTGCAGTCCGGACGAGGTCTGCAGCAGGAATTCTCTGCGGATCAGGCCGGAGAGCGCGCGGCTTATGGATTCAATCACACATACAGCAAGAAACAGCAGCAGAAGAATGGCTCCGACCTTATGAAATTCCCGCCAGGAAATCTTTTCATTTAAGATCAGACCAATGCCTCCGGCACCTACATAGCCGAGAATGGAACTGTGCCGCACGTTGGTTTCTAGAAGATACAGGGTATTGGTTAAGTAAGAAGGAAGAATTTCCGGCAGTACCGTGTGAAAAAATGCCGGAAATGCGCTGCATCCCATGGAACGGAGTGCCAGGTAAGCGCTTAAGTTGCTGCTGTCTGCGTCCTCGTAAGTGAGTTTTGTCATAATGGCAAAGGTGTAGAGCGTGATCGCAGCGGTTCCGGCAAAGGTTCCGAGTCCAAATAAAAAGGTGGCGATCAGTGCCAGCACAAGCGCCGGGAACGAACGCAGGATCTGGATCACAAAGCGGGTAAACCGGCGGAAAAATGCTGGAAACTGTAAGGCAACAGAACCGGCCGGAGCTGCAAACAGTGCCAGAACCGAGCCGAGGATCGTGCCAGTCACAGACATCTGCAGCGTATAAAAAAGCGGGGCAACAATTTTCGGAAGATAGGAAAAATCCGGACGGATTATATCGGCAGCCAGGTCCGTCAGATGGCTCCGGCGTGCAAAAAAATAAGCCGGATCGCAGCCGGTGAAGGCTGCGGCGGCAAAAAAGACAAAAAGAAAGAGAGACCAGCCCAGAATACGGAAGATGGTTTTTCTTTTGTAATGAAGATTTAGTGTCATGGGTGCTCTCCTCTGAAACGGTTTGTTCTCATTGTTCACGTGGACGTGTCTGGTAACGGTTCGTTTCCCTTTCTATATAGTTTGGCTGTATTTTTCAGTGTTGCATACCGGGAAAACGTCGGCAGGAAATTGCTGATTCTTTCATGTCTCGTTTTTACAGGAATGTTATTCTTGTTCCTGATAGATTTGCTGCAGCATCTCTTTGTCCAGCGCATCGGGCCGGCCGTCGAAAGCAACAGTCCCGTCTTTCAGGCCGATGATGCGACCTGAAAACTCCAGGGAAAATTCCAGGTTGTGGCTGTTCATCAAAACGGTGACACCCTCTGTCTGCTGGATTTCCTTTAAAAGTTCCAGGATCTGTCTGCCGGTGACCGGATCGAGGGAAGCGGCAGGTTCATCGGCAAGAAGTAGCAGCGGGTGGCGCATCAGCGCACGGGCAATGGCAACCCGCTGTTTCTGTCCGCCGGACAGGTTTTTTACAGGTTCTTCTGCTTTTTCTTCAAGACCGACCCGCTTTAAAAGCGAGAGCGCTTCGTTCTGTTGTTCTCTGGAATAAAGTCCGATCACTGCAGAAAGAAGGTTCATGTCAGGAAGACAGGCGGTAAGGACATTAGCCAGACAGGTGGAGTTTTCTACAAGACAGAAATCCTGATAGATGGTGCCAATGGAGCGCCGGATCTGCTTTTGCTCCCGCTTAGTTATGGTGGAAACATCGTTTCCGTCGAACAAAAGAGTTCCGGATGTTACCGTATCCATCCCGTTTAAAATGCGGAAAAGCGTGGTTTTTCCGGCGCCGGAAGCGCCAATGACAGAGACAAATTCACCCTGGAAAACGGTAAAAGTTACATTGTTCAGGGCTGTGGTCCCGTTTGGAAATTGTTTTTCTAAGTGTTTGAGTGCGATTTCCATAAAATACCTGCCTGTGGTTTCGTGCGAAATTATTTTGGGGCAAATGCAAAAATCCGCAGGCAGGGCAGCTGCCTGTGCCGTGCGGACTTTGCATATCGTGAAACATTTAGTTTAAGGATTTCAAGAGGTCCTGTGCAGCGCGTTCGCCGTCGTAGTTTGCATCGTCGCCCCATTCATAACCAACCTGGCTGAATACGCTGATGATGTCCTTGCCCTCGTCGGTGTTTGCAATTTCAATGAAGGAATCGCCAAGTGCCTTGCGGAAATCTTCATCCTGCATCAGGTCAGAGTTTTTGCTGTAGGCGATCATATCGTTGTAGATGCCCTCCGTAACGCCGATCACACCGGTCTGGTTCACCATGTCATCGGTGCCGCCGAATTTTTCTTTCCAGTCTGCTGCGTATTTGGTACGGATGTGTCCGTAGGAAACCATGATATCGGCCTGGCCGGAAGCGAGGCGGGAGAGGGAGGTGGTGTAGGAGTCAGACTGAACGGCATTGTCAAGGTCGGCAATGCTCTTGCCGTAACGCTCCTGCAGCCACAGTGCCGGATAAATGTAACCGGATGCGGAGGTCGGTCCCATAACAGCCCAGGTTGCGCTGTTTAAATCGTCCCAGGTCAGTTCCTCACCGTTGTTTACTTTTGCAAGCAGTTCCTGACCTTTCTCACTTGGTCCGGCCAGAAGAATGGAGCGGTAGTAGGTGCTCATCTCGTCGGTATTTTCCTCGATCGTGCCGTCATTCCAGTCTTTCGGATTTTCAGAATCCTTGTTGATGGCGTAGCGCAATGCGGTCAGAAGTACATCGCAGTCATCGGAGAACAGTACATAGTTGCCGCCGGAGATAAAGCCGATGTCGGCACTTCCCGCGCTCAAAGCTTCGCCGACCGCAGTGTAGCTGGTACCGACAGTCATGTCGATATCTGATACATCATAACCTTTGGTCAGAAGCGTTTCTTTTAACAGATTCTCCAGCGGCTCGGTGGCAGTGGTGATGCTATCTGCATCGGCATAAGGGGAAAAGGCAATCTTTAAAGAATCGATGCTTTTCGGTTCTGTGGTGGATTCAGCCTCAGAGGAGGCTTCAGCAGAAGAATCTGCAGAAGTATCGGCAGAGGGCGCAGCAGAAGCTGCTGTTTCTGAAGCAGCCGGTGCATCTGTTTTGGAAGAACAACCGGTGACAAGACCCAGGCAGAGCGCCAGGGAAAGAGCTGGTACAACAAATTTTCTCATAATACTACCTCCATGGCCCGTTTAGGGCAGAATAAATTTTCGTGTAGCTGCCGTGAAAAATGTGGTTGCTGTTCGCAGCAGTTACGGGATTCTGCTGAAAGGGTTCAAAAAGGTACAAAAAAAGCATGCCACAGCATGCCTGAACATGACTTTCAGACAGAATGCTGACAGCCTGTATCTGGGCAGAGTACAAGCTGGGGACGGTCGATCCTTTCTGGGATCCTCTCAGCCCGGAACACGGACTCCCTCGCAATCTGGTTTTCGTCATCGCAGTAATTTTTCTGATCGTAGTGTCAGGGCGCTCCCCCTCACACTGCATTCCGTTAACCGATTAGGATTGTACCACAGGAATGTGGAAATGGCAAGAATGGAAAATTGTGCAGGATTGCTGTGAGCGACCGTTACGGATAAAGAAAAAATACGGCTGAAGGATGAAAAATCCGTAATGAAAGCGTAAGGAAGTAGTAAGTGTGCCGTTCTTGCGCAAGGGGGCATGTTTTGTATAATGAAATTAGAAGAAAGTAATTGGAAATTGGAAGGAGGCGGCACGATGAAGCAGACAAAACATATCTGGTGGACATTTTCCGTGTGGGAAGCAGACGCGTTCAGGCAGTATCTGGAACAGCTGGCACAGGAAGGCTGGTATCCGGAGAGCATTGGCGGGGGAGGTATGAAATGTTACCATGCAGACCCGGAAAAACGACGTTATGCCGCGGTTTTGGCACCAAAGACTTCTGTGCTTACCGGTGCAGATTCCTGGGACGCCGGAAAATTTCGGGAGCGCTGCGAGGCTGCCGGGTGGAAATTCCAGTGTAGCGGCATCAACTGGCAGATTTTTTATACCACGGATGAGACATTGGAACGAACCGAAGAGATGAGCGATGCGAACCAGTTTTCGATTCAGAAAACGCTGGCATTTGGCTGGTCGACCCGGATCTTATATCCGCTGATCGTAGTGCTGCAGGGGTGGTTATTGTATCAGGGTCTGCGATATCCCGCAGAAACGATGGCGGATCCCTGGAGCATGTTTTCCGGTGCGGTGTGCCTGCTGTTGATCTTTTCTTATGGCATTCCCTATCTACAGCTGATTCGTTGGGTAAGAAGCAGTGAACATGCGTTAAGAGAACGCGGAAAACTTCCGGTCATAGATCTGAAACGCAGGATGAAGTCCAAGAAGCGTATGGCAGCTCTGCTGTTTGGCATAATCCTCCTTTTCCTTATTCTGGCTTTTTCAACTTCAGTCCACTTGCTTGTGACGGTATTAACCTCCAGCCTGATCCTATGCGGAAGTGCATGTTTGGTATTAAGCTGGATCCGGAAACATGGAAGCGGAGATCAGAGAGAAAACTGGATCGGATATCTGGTCGGGGTGACTGCGCTCTGCATGATCCTGGTTCCACTGTCCGGAGCCCTGACCGGGCATTTGATCGGGAATGAAGAAGAAAGTACAAACGTAAAGCAGACGGTATTTGCCACCTGGCAGAGCAATACGGTTCAGGCTGACAAAGCCGGGAATCCGGTAGTTGTGAATGTTTATAAAAGCCGGATTCCGTGGATCATACAAAAGACCAGACAGAATTACCCGAAAGATCTGACAAAACTGTGGGATTGCAGGGAAGTGGAGGTGCCAGAGGTATTGAGCGCGTTGCCGGATGGGGCGCAGGTTTCCTGGTATCGTTATTATATACGGAATGAGACAGAAAACGGGAATGCGGAAAACCAAAGTGCTGAGAATCAAAATGTCAAGAATCAAGCAGCAGAAAGCGAAGATGCAAGAAGTGCAGACACAAAAAGCGGAGAAGTCATAGCGGCAGATGAGCGGACTGCACAGGAATTACAGAAGGAACAGGACGCAATAAAGGCTGCAGAAGCGGCTGCCACAGAGGCGTATATTGCGTTGGATGAAGTGGTCCTGAGCGATGAGAACCGCCTGGTGATCCTGGATTATGGCGGCGGAACGGATGCAGACGGAGTGGAAGAAGCGGTACAGGGATTTCTGGAACCGGTATTGAAGTAGAAACGTATTAATCTATGTCGTTACCGGCCGGCACACATAAAAAATCCATATTTTCTTTCGTACACTGTCCTGGTGTGATCCGTTTTCCGGTTTTGGGGCAGAAAAAGTCACTGTTTGCTTCCAGCGTGATGACATCGCCTGCCTGAAAGGTTCCATCGGTACAGGATTTTGTAACAGAATAAAAAGCACCGGGAGTCAGGGAAAGTTGTTTTATGGTGTTGCGCAGCAGTGTTCCTTTTTCAAAAAGCTCCTCCCATGACAGTAATTTGTCACTGTATTTTTCTGAATTTTTATGATTGGTTACAGATGGATTTCGTTTCATTGTCTGTTCCTTTTCTTGAATTTATCCTACTTTATCATACTTTATACTACTTAGCAATATCGAATCCTCCAACATGCTATAGTCAAAAAAGTTTACGGAATCCGTAGACAATACAAAAGAAGAAGGAGGATAACGGAATGAGGCCGTTAAAGGGAAAAGTCAGTATCACACTGGATAGTGACGTTATTCAGATTATCAGAGATTACGCAGAGGAGGATGACCGGTCGTTTAGTCAGTATATCAATATGGTGTTGAAAGAATATATCAACAGGCAAGGCAGGACTGCATTAACAAAGTCTTGAGCTTGCCTGTTTTTATTATACAACGAAACTATGATATAGCAAGGTGAAATAGCAATATTGTCCGATTATAAACAATAACAATTTAAGTATATGACAAGGGCCGTGTGAGTTGCCGAAAGGCAACTCAC
>OGXW01002356.1_pt1 | contig 13464 bp, 10 predicted proteins | sample 1576341 | NCBI WGS metagenome assembly OGXW01 (sample SAMEA3541592, study PRJEB24748) | human gut metagenome | biome: human gut; feature: human-associated habitat; material: faeces | place: China | collected 2012
AAAATGAATCGAGTGTTCGTGACCTTCCACTCGTAAAACAAAACTAAAGGAGAATTAAAAATGAAGAACAAAAACATCAGTTTCATGACACAGGCTGCTATGATTGCAGCTATCTATGTGGTGCTCACTTATGTATTCGCACCATTTTCATTCGGAGAGGTTCAGGTTCGTATTTCCGAAGCCCTGACGATTCTTCCGGTTTTCACACCAGCAGCTATTCCAGGATTATTTATCGGCTGCCTTGTAGGCAACATTCTCGGAGGCGCAATCCTTCCGGATATCATCTTTGGAAGTATTGCCACACTGATCGGTGCATTCTTTACTTGGAAACTTCGCAAGAAGAGCCCTTACTTTGCACCAATCCCACCAATTGTATCTAACATTATTATCGTACCGTTTGTTCTGCGCTACGGATATGGAGTTGCACTTCCAATTCCATTTATGATGTGCACTGTTGGCATTGGCGAGATCATTTCCTGTGCAGTACTCGGAATGGTACTTTACTTTGCATTAAAGAAATACGCAAAGACATTATTTGCTCAATAAACTAATTATTAAAAACCCTGACAATCTGCCAGGGTTTTCTTATTTCCGGATTTATCTGTTATGATCCATCCACATCGTTTGTTTATAATTTTTATTTTCCTGCCAGATATACACTGACATTTGCAAAGTCACTTTGTGCATGATTGCTGCGTGCACCGCTTCCGATATCTTCACAGCTGACTATTCCGTCACTATAACCAACAATCATCAGCGTTGTTTGCGCATCTAAGACGGCAATTAACGGTCGTCCCTGATTAACATTGTAAAGCAGTTCGTCTATCGTACAGCCACTTAAATCCATCACGCTTCCATAAACTTCTGTAATTGCATCGACCACAGATTTTCCACCTGCGAGTGCCTGTCTGAGCTGTTCTGTATCTGCATCTTCCGTGTCAATCGAATATTTCAGATCGCGGTTTCCACGCTCCCAGATATAATTCTGATCAGCATCAACCACGACTCCGCCACAGTCATTGGCTTTCTGAATCGCTTTTCCTGCAGTATTATAAGTTCCCTGAAGCCTTCCATGACCATACACATAAAATGCGTCTGTTTCTTTTTTGCGGTCCAGACTGACCTGTGGAATATTTTCAAGTACCACCTGTTTCGGTTTTAATAGCTTCGGCTCCTTGTCAGAAATGCCATCATCATACGTCAGGCGAACCTGTGTCTCTTTCAGATCTGTTTTATATGTCTGCACATAAATATTGCTTTCTTTCGCCTCTTTGCTGCTTGTAATATAATCCTGTGCTGTTCCGGTGTAAGTATCGCCGTCTTTTATCGCACGGTCAAGGGTGATCATATTATCCTCAAATGTAGCACTTAGCACATAGATTCCTGACTGTTCATAAGTTTTGATCACCTTATCTTTACTACTTGTAATCTCCACTTTATACATCGGAATGACCTGGGCTCCTGACAGTGTTGTTCCGACTTCTTCCGTTTTTGCAACGCCGTAGACAAAATCACCATCCATGAAGCCAAGTGGTTTGATACACTCGCCATCTTTGCAAGTCACTTCATATTCTTGATCAGTCTCCAGATTCATAACTGTCACAGACTTGGACTTCGAAGGATCTTCTTTCTCATAAGCTACCAGATGTCCATCTTCGCTTGCAACATACTGATCTTCATTCAGTCCTGTCGCAAGCTCCTTTTTCGTACCTTTATTCATATCCATTTTGTAGAGTACGTCATCTGCAATCGTATACAGACAGCCATTTTCTACATTATAGTAGACCAGTCCGCCCACTTCTTCCTGGGCACGGTCATAAGCCTTGTCACTGGATACGAATAATTTTTCCTCAACAGAATTCTGTTCAATATTATAATAGTAGACTGCTGATCCAGTCTCACCTTCATGGCTGCCCCGGTTCATGTATCCGCATACGGCAAATGTTGTATTTCCCTTTTCGTCTACATTTAAAATCTTAATATCATGCTGCATCAGCATATTCCGGATATCCGTATTCTCCGCATCTGCAAAGCTGAACACAAGAGAAACTTCATCTCGGTCACGATTATAATTCCATAGTTCTCCCGCCTGCACAAATGATACAACAGTTCCGTTTTTATTTACCATATAGACCGGATTCTTGTCTGCAATGCCAAGAAGCACACCTTTTTCATTCAACACCTTCTTCGTCGCATCAAATATCTGGTCCATCGTCCGGTCATAATCTAACAGATATGTCTTCTGACTTCCGGAAATGTAACGCACACGGAAATATTCCCGCACCTGGTATTCGTCTTGCTCATTTTCCTCACCAGTACAGTTCACACGATATTCCAGCTCCACTGCCATATATGTGCTGTTCAACTCTTTAATCGTCCAACGCTCACTTCCATCAACCTTCGGGGCCAGATCTCCCCATGTTACATGCGTGTAATCTGAGTGGATCGTCACATGCTGTAATGTCGTGTTGTCTCCTTCATCACTGGGCTCAATCGCCGTTCCAATTCCAACACCTTCCGCTTTCGCCAGTGCATTTTCATGGAAACTTTGTACATAATCCAGGCTTGGCGCCGCATTTAACTTGGCTCCGTCCACGATTCTCGTATAATAATACATGTCGTGATTGTCCATATGCAGCGTGATCTGAAGCATACGCTCCTCAGACAAAATATTTTCACCGTCGACATTTCCTACTTCCAGCGTTGCATTCTCTCCTGGCTTCTTCACCTTCTGTTCCAACAGCTTTTCTTTGCCATCGATCGAGTAAACCGTATAGTCCAAACTTTCAATCACATTTTCATAAGCTTTGATGGTGACCTGAAGCTGACCATTGCTGACCGGTGTGATGGAATCACGTACGCCTGTCAAATCCATCTCATTCTTATATCCGGGCAGGTCATTGAGCGAATAACCATTATAGGAAAACGCAATCTGGGGACGTGTTGCTGCCCCCATATCTGTTGTCATGTTACTGTTCTTTTTATTTGTCACATAGCCAAATACGACCACCGCAGCAAGAAATACCAGAACCAGTACCCCTGCGTGGATCACGCGATTTTTCCATTTCATTTAAAGCTCCCCTTTTTCGTCTAGCAGTCTCCCCAGTGTCGGTGTCACGCGAAGAAATGACTCGCATGCGCGGATACTCTCTTCATTGTCTGCCCGGCGGCCTGTTTTCACCGCACGAAGCAGAATATTTTTCGGTGTATGTTCCATGTCAATAAATTCCAGAACCTGCACGTCGTATCCCTCCCTCTTTAGATACTCCGCACGTAGTCCGTCTGTCACAAGTGCCGCCATACGTTCTTTCAAAAGTCCATAATTCATGATCGGTGAAAGCACGTCATTCTTCATCTGCCGGTTCAGTTCATGCTGGCAGCAAGGCACCGATAAAATAACCTTCGCATTCCAGCCAATTGCTTTTGCCAGCGCAAAATCCGTTGCTGTATCACAGGCATGAAGTGTCACAACCATATCTACTTCCTCCGCGCCCGTATAGTCTGCAATATTTCCCTCCAGAAACGTCAGCTTATCATACTGATACTTCTTCGCCAGCCCGTTACATTTCCGGATTACATCCGTCTTCAGATCCAGACCGATGATCCGGATGTCATAAGATTTCAGCTCATGAAGATAATAATACATAGCAAATGTAAGATAAGACTTTCCACAGCCAAAATCCAGAATTGTAAGCTCTCTTCCAGAATCAAGCTGTGGTAAAATATCCTCGACAAATTCCAGGAACCGGTTGATCTGCCGGAACTTGTCGAACCTTGCATGCACAATCTTTCCTTCCTCCGTCATAACACCAAGATCCTGTAAAAACGGAACCGGTACACCTTCCTGCAGGATATATTGTTTCTTCCGGTTATGATTCAGATCCAGCGGGCGCATCTTTGCTTTCTTCTGCTTCTTCTTAATTGTAACCTTTCCCTTCTTGCTGATAAGCACAGAAAATTCCGCATCCGCCGTTACAAGCTGCATCTGCTTCATATTCTCCATAGCCTCCAGCATCTTCTCGCACGCCTCATCGGCACTTAAATTCTCATGAAATGCCTGATTCCCACGAAATGTCTCCATCTGATAGACCCTTATATCCTTCATGAGCACCGGGCGCACCTTAACCTTTGCCGCGAGCTTCTCATCTCTTGGATTACTCAAAACCGCCGATATAAAATTGTCATTTAAATTTTGTTCTAATATATTTTTTAATTCATTCATAGTAGTAATATTGTACTAGCGGTACGGGAAAAAGTCAATTTGAGACAGGGCAAAAGTTGATTGGGAACAAGACAAAGTTAGGAACGTGACACTTTGGCGAAATGCTACGTCCCTAACTAAAAATTTATCAACTAACTTTACTAAATATAATTACGACTTTGAATAGATCACCGTCCAGATACAGATCAAATGTTCCACCCATCATTGTGGTCAATGTCTTCGCAATAGACAATCCAAGTCCGCTTCCTTCGGTACTTCGTGACAGGTCGCCGCGGATGAATCGTTCAGTCAGTTCTTCTGCCGAGGAAATGTTAAGTGGCTGCTCAGATATGTTTTTCAGACTGAAGATTACTTTTCCGTCCAGTGTCTGCAGATCTGCATAGATGCGTGTTCCTTCCATAGCATATTTTGCAGCATTATTATAAATATTTGCAAGCACGCGCCACATTCTTCTTCCGTCTACCCGAACAATCGCATCTTCTTCCGGGAAATTCATGATCTGTGTCAGATTTCTGGCCTGGAATTTTTCTTCAAATTCTCCGCTCGTCTGCTGGATGAGTTCTATCATATTAATATTCATAAACTCGAGAGAAATATTACCTGAGCTGACTTTCGATGCCTCTACAACATCTTCTGTCAAAGTCTTCAGTCTCTGAGATTTTTCTTCCAGAACTTCAATATATCTTTGAATCTTCGGATCATCAAATTTTTCTTGTTTCAAGAGATTTACATAATTAATAATGGAGGTCAGCGGCGTCTTGATATCGTGAGATACATTTGTAATCAGATCTGTCTTTAACCGCTCACTTTTCATATTCTTCTCGACTGCCGCATCAAGTCCGCTTCCGATAGAATTGACTTGTTCTGCAATCTTGCGTTGTTCTCCATGTATGTCTTCGAGATCAATCTTGTAATCCAGCTCACCTTCACTGATTTTCTCAATACCTTCTTTAATTTTCTGTCGTCCGACTGCCCAGTTGACAAGGATTACAAATCCTGCTGTCTGCACAATGAAAATCACGAATGACCAAAATGCACTTGGCCAGCCTGATGCCAGATATGCCACCCAATGTACTGCTGCATACGCAAGATATAAAACAATTATTTTTGCTATGTGTCTGGCATTTCGAATCAATAATTTCACAAACTCTACGACACTGTACAGAAAACTGTTCTTCCATGCAATTCCTGCTTTTATTCTTCTGGCCAGACTCAAAATACCAACGAGAAACATATTACATGTATAGACTGCAAGTCCTCCGAATCCAATCATTCCAAAAAATGTTTCGTAAGAAAGAATACCATTTCCTACTGCAAATGTTTTCTGGGAGATAATTCCTGCAGCTCCCATGAAAAGCACAGTCAATAGTGACGGTACGAACCATGCAAATATAACTGCTGCAGCTCCGATTTCTGTCTTACATCTGTCAAATTTATATAAATGCAGTTCTCCATCTCTTTCCGTTCGACCTGCGATCACAACAAGCCATACTACACTGGCACAAAATATTAAAAACGCCAAAATCATTCCTGCACTGACTCCTCGGACAAACGGACTATACTTTTCATAAAAATGTGCATTTTTATAATAACTATCTTTTACAGGATACTTCGTATCCACACCTGTCATAAACACAAACTCTCCTTTATCTACATTACTCAGATAAACCGTCTGTGACTGCCATAGTTCTGCATCTGCTTCCTGAATATTCGTTTCAAACTCTGACAGTTTTGATTTTATTATGACATATTTCCCCATCTTACGAACACTTTTAGCAACGTCATCAATATTATTTTCCTGCCCAAGCTCCTCCCGATTTGTGGCAACTTTTCCACTCTTTAAATCTAAATAATAATAGAAATAATTACTATCTCCTTCTTTATACTGCTCTGTCAGGCTCTCATAATTTCCATAGCGCTCTCCAATCTGATAAATACAGCTTTCCAGCATATTATAAGCTTCATTGAGCCTGCCATTCCAGTTGGAATTCTCGTTAACTATCTGCAAGAGATTTTCTGCTTCCAGTGGAGCTGCCTCCTCACGGAACAACACTCCATCATATTTCCAGCAATCTACATAGAGCATAGTTCCCTCTGCATCTTCGATTCCCCGAAAATTCTTTTCCTCTTCCGTCATTTCATTTCTATCTGATATATCCACATTTTCCAGCTCATCTAAGATCTGCTCCGATGTCTCCGCACCTATTCCATCTGTCATTACAAATTTTAATTCACCATTTAACACCTTTTCATTAAAATCATCCTGACTATAGTAATGATAACTTCCATCTGATAATTTACAAACGATCGGAGCCTTCAGATCTTCTGCGTCGTTGCCTTCTAATTCTGCTGAATCCGTGTTTGTATCTCCGACATAACTGGTACTCTCACTGTAGATCAATTTCTGATACCAATTCAACAAATCTCCCAATCGATATGAAAGACCGCTTTCATTCTGACCACTGATCGTCTCACTATTGTTATATACCTGAATATCGACCAGCTTATCCTCGTCAATCTTTCCATCTGTCTCAAACATCTGCTCACTGTCAATGCCGGACATCACTTGATACGCACTATTCATAAGCTCTGTATCAAAGTCATAGGAATCTTCATAGCTCTGCGTAAGTTTTCCTGTTATAAGGTCATCGAAAAGTTCTGCGTAAGACATGATGCTCATAACGCCGAGCATCATCGAAATAACCATAACATTTGCAATTATGATCAACAAAATTCTGGTCTTTTTTTTCTTATGCCATATCTTTTCCATAACGTCTCCCTTCTGTTAGCTTTTTCTTGCTGGTCTTACCCCGACCTGCTTTTACTGCTTCTCGATCTTATACCCTACGCCCCACACGACTTTCAGATATCTTGGTTCTTTCGGGTTGATCTCAATCTTCTCACGGATATGACGAATATGCACTGCCACTGTATTATCAACACCCACCGCATTTTCATTCCAGATATTTTCATATATCTGGTCAATAGAAAATACTTTGCCCTGATGCTTTACAAGCAGCAGCAAAATGTTGTACTCGATCGGGGTAAGCTTCACCGGCTCGCCATCTACTGTCACTTCTTTCAGATCATCGTTGATCGCCAGTCCGCCGACTGTATAGATTGCCTCGCTCTCCTTTATCGCCGTGCTTCCAAGCTGCATATATCTGCGCAAATGTGATTTCACACGGGCAACCAGCTCCAGCGGATTAAATGGTTTCGTTATATAATCATCAGCTCCGATATTAAGTCCCAATATCTTGTCCGCATCCTCGGATTTCGCAGACAGAATAATAATCGGAATATTGTGCTTCTCGCGAATTTTTAAAGTTGCCCTGATTCCATCCATTCTCGGCATCATGATATCCATGATCAGAAGATCTACACTTTCTTTTTTCAAGATCTCCACTGCCTCGATTCCATCGTAAGCTTCCAGAACCTGATGTCCATCCTGGGTCAGATATATCTCTATCGCCTCTACAATCTCTTTATCATCATCACATACTAATATTTTTGCCATCTCATTTCACCTCTCATATCTACTATACAAGATTAGCAAATAAAATTTAAGACATAGGAATGGATTTCTTAAGAAATGATGAATATTTTCAAAAATAACGTCGAAAAATGTCTAACATAATGTAAACGAAATCTAAGCCCATTTATTTTCAACAAATTTTGATAAAATACCAAAAGATGAAACTTACTTAGACTTCATAATTTCTAGTTTATAAAGGGGGAGTTTTCTATGTACACTCACGACATTGACTATGTAATCCGTACCCTTGGAGTAGGTGCTACATATAGGGGGTATCGCTATCTAAGTTACGGGATTGAATTATGTCTGGCAGACGAGGAATATCTGCTTGCCATCAGTAAACAGCTTTATCCGGAGATTGCCAGAAAGTATAAAGCGACAGTCGGAAGTGTTGAACGTGATATCCGCACGGTTATAAGAGTCTGTTGGGAAAATGGTTATGATCAGCTTCAGTCCTACTCGTTGCGGCCATTATATGTCCGTCCAACGGCCGGTGAATTTTTCGACATCCTTGTCGCCTATCTAAGCCGTAGCAAACCAGTTCTTCAGGCTGTATGATCCTAAGTAAAAGAAACGGAATTTTATTGTCAAAAGCAAAACCCCGCAAGCTTCGGGCCGCTGCGGGGTTTTATTTTTTTACCGGAGACTAACGATCTTCCATCTTCACATACTCACGGTATGGAGACAATGGCTTATAAGCCGGGCGGATAATCTTATCTACATTCTTGAGCTCTTCCAGTCTGTGGGCGCTCCAGCCTACAATACGGGCCGCCGCAAAAATCGGAGTGTAAAGAGATGCCGGAAGATCCAGCATACTATACACAAGACCACTGTAAAAGTCCACATTTGCATTTACACCTTTGTAAATTTTACGCTTTTCGCCGATGACCTGTGGAGCCATGCGCTCTACCATGGCATACAGTGCGTACTCTTCTTCCCGTCCTTTTTCTTTCGCAAGCTGCTCTACGAATTGCTTGAAAATCTCCGCACGCGGATCGGATACAGAATAAATCGCATGACCCATGCCATAGATCAGCCCTTTCCGGTCAAATGCTTTCTTATCCAAAAGGTCTTCCAGATACTGATGTACTTCGTCTTCGTCCGTCCAGTCAGATATTTTTTCCTTCATATCTGCGAACATCTGCGTTACTTTGATATTGGCACCGCCATGCTTTGGTCCCTTAAGAGATGCCATCGCTGCAGACATTGTAGAGTACGTATCTGTTCCTGAGGACGTAACTACATGAGTGGTAAATGTTGAGTTGTTACCACCGCCGTGATCCATGTGGAGCACCAGTGCCATGTCCAGGATCCTTGCCTCAAGCTTCGTATATTTCTTATCCTCTCGGAGCATCATCAGAATATTCTCAGCTGTGGACAGATTCGGCTGTGGTGCATAAATGTACAAATCTTCTCCCATGCGGAAATTATATGCATGATAACTGTAGACCATCAGCATCGGGAACTGGCTGATCAGGTTCAGGCACTGTCTCAGCACGTTCGAGATGGTCGTATCGTCTGCTTTATCATCATAGGAATAGAGATTCAGGATTTCTCTGGACAGACTGTTCATCATGTCGCCGCTCGGAGCCTTCATGATAACGTCACGCACAAAGTTCGGCGGAAGCGTTCTTCTCTCCACCAGAGTCTCATGAAACATCTCAAGTTCGGAACTACTCGGAAGTTCACCAAATAAAAGCAGATAAGCAATCTCTTCGAATCCAAAATGATCTTCTTTCAGGAAACCGCCAACCAGATCTTTGATATTGTAACCCCTGTAATAAAGATTGCCGGCACATGGAACTTCTTCGCCATTCACAATCTTCTTAGCACATACATCGGAAATATTGGTCAGTCCTGCAAGCACACCTTTTCCGTTCAGGTCACGGAGCCCTCTTTTTACTTCATACTTAGTATACAGCTCTTTATCAATGGCATTATTCTTCTCACACAATCCTGCAAAATGCTGAATCTCCGGAGTAATCTCAAATAATGCACGGTCTACGCTTTTATTCACTGTCTTTCCTACCATAAATCATCTCCCTTTCTTTTCCCACAAGTCGTTGCTAAGCGCAGCAAATTCTTCCAGCGATAATGATTCACCACGAACACTTTCTCCTTTGCCAAGCTTTACGATTGCTTCTGTGATCACATCTTTCGGCAAATCAATCTTGTCAGAGTTAGACAATCCATTTGCCAGTGTCTTTCTTCTCTGGTTGAAGGATGCTCGGATAATATCAAACATCCACTTCTCATTGTCCACTTTCACCGGAGGAGCCGCATGTCTTGTAAGACGAATGACTGCGGAACCGACCTTCGGTCTTGGCATAAAGCAGTTCGGAGGTACATTTGCCACTATATACGGATCTGCATAGTACTGGACAGCCAGTGACAATGCTCCGTAATCCTTGTTTCCCGGTCCGGTCTGCATACGGTCTGCAACTTCCTTCTGCACCATGACCGTAATACTTTCAACCGGGACATTTCCTTCGAACAGCCCCATAATGATCGGAGTCGTAATGTAATACGGAAGATTCGCAACCACCTTCACCGGACGTCCGCCGTTCTCCTTCTCCACAAGACCACGGATATCTACTTTCAGAACATCATCATTGATCACCATGACATTGTCATACTCGCTGAGGGTATCTTCCAAAATCGGGATCAGATTCTTATCAATCTCCACGGCAGCTACCTTTCCTGCCGCCTCAGCCAGATATTGGGTCATGGTACCGATTCCCGGTCCAATCTCCAGAACCATGTCATCTTTTGTAATTCCGGCCGCACTGATGATCTTCTCAAGCACATGCGTGTCAATCAGGAAATTCTGTCCGAATTTCTTCTGAAAATTAAAATGATACTTTTGCAATATTTCAATTGTATTTTGTGGATTTCCAAGTGTTGGTTTACTCATACTTCTTTCTATTACTCCTTCATTCCATCAAACCATAAGCCAGATGAACAAACAGCAATTTATGTTCATTTGGCTCAAGTGCCGGTACTGGAAGGATTGTCCTCCTCGTACCGGCACTGTTGCCATTAAAGATATTATACACTATGTCGATAAAAAATGTTATTAAGATTGTATGAAATTTCCGACATATCACTTCACATATTTTTAATTTATGATACTGCCAGCAGCTGATATACCTGCTTCGCATTTATCTCAGTCTGTGTAAGAACCTCCTCCACAGAAATTCCTTTCAGCCGGGCGATTTCCTCTGCCACATACTGGATATATGCAGATTCATTTCGCTTGCCGCGGTTCGGCTCCGGTGCCAGGTACGGGCAATCCGTTTCCAGTACAATCGATGTCAGTGGTATTGCTTCCACGACACTTTTTAGTTTCTTTCCATTTTTAAAAGTGACGACACCACCGACTCCGATATAATATCCCAGTTTCACATACTCAGCCGCCAGCTCTTTTGAACCGGAAAAACAGTGGATAATTCCGGTCAGATCCGATGCGTGCTCCTTTATAATACGAAATGTATCTTCCGACGCATCACGACTGTGGATATTTACCGGAAGCCCGACCTTTCTCGCCAGATCAAGCTGTCTGATGAACCACTTCTGTTGAACCTCTCTCGGCTCCACATCCCAGTGGTAATCAAGACCAATCTCACCGACAGCAACCACCTTCGGATCGTGACACATTTCCTCCAGACGCGCCAGCGCATCATCGTTCAACTCGCCGACCTCGTCCGGATGAACACCGACAGCCGCATAAACTGCCGGATACTGATGTGCCAGCGCAAGTGCATTTTCACTTGTCTGCATAGAAGCACCCACCGTCACAATTGCTTTCAGCCCACGCTCCTTTAGGTTCGTCAGCAACATTTCCCGGTCCACATCGAACTGTTCGTCATCGTAATGTCCATGTGTATCGATAATCATATTACAGAATCTCTTTTCTGAGCTGCTCTGGTGTCTTCATAGATAACAATGCAGGCGCAATATCAAATACACTTCTTGCTCCGTTCTCGCCCTTCTGATTCAGGCGGTAAGCTGCTCTTGCATAAGCAATCAGAACGCTCGCTGTGAACTCTGGATTAGAATCCAGTTTCAGAGAATACTCAATCACATGCTTGTTGCCCTCTTCTCCAGTTTCACCTGTGCGGATCACGAATCCACCATGAGGCATCTTGCTGTGGTCTCTCTTCAGCTCTTCCTCAGAAATAAAATGAACGGTCGTGTTGTATTCATCAAAATAATTCGGCATAGTCTTGATCGCATTTTCAATCTCAGCTTTGTTGGCACCCTCTTGCGCTACGACATAGCACTCACGCGTATGTTTGTCTCTTGTAGTCAGCTTTGGCTCACTTCCACTTCTCACCTGATCAACAGCCTCGTCAATAGGAACTGTATACTGGATCGCATTCTTCACACCTGGGATACGGCGGATAGCATCAGAATGTCCCTGGCTTACACCCTTGCCCCAGAATGTATATGTGCTTCCCTGAACAAGAATAGACTCCGCATAGAGACGGTTCAAAGAGAACATTCCCGGATCCCAGCCAACAGAAATAATACTGATATTATTTCCCTCTTTTGCAGCTTTGTCCACATTTGCAAAATACTCTGGGATCTTGGCATGTGTATCAAAACTGTCAATTGTGTTAAAATTCGCTGCAATCTCTGGACCCATGACCGGAAGATCCGTTGCAGAACCACCGCACAGAACCATTACATCCACGTCACCCTTCATAGATAACATATCATCCATGTGCACTACTTTCGCACCCTCAGTCGCAACTTTGACAGACGCAGGATCTCTTCTTGTAAAAACTGCCGCCAACTCCATGTCCTCATTTCTCTTAATTGCCTGCTCAACGCCACGGCCAATATTACCATAACCTACAATACCAATTCTAATCTTACTCATATTTCCTCCTTTGGGGACGGGGTTTTTTCAAAAAAACCCCGTCCCCAATTAAATTGTGTAATTATTTAAACTGCCTTTTTCCGCTTCTTAGAGCGATTGTTAACCTGTCCCTTTTTAAATTGTGCTTCGCCGTACACAAATTTTTAAGTTCTGTATATTAGCAAATCTCTGCTCCTGCCGGCATTGCTTTCTCCGGTGTCATCAGGGCCAGATTTCCTTCTGCATCTTCTGCGCACAGAAGCATTCCTTCTGAAAGTACTCCTGCAAGTTTTGCCGGCTTCAGGTTCACAAGTACCATAACTTTCTTGCCGACCATTTCTTCTGGTGTATAGTGTTTGCGGATTCCGGATACAATCTGTTTTACCTGACTTCCGATTTTTACCTGTGAGCACAATAATTTCTTAGATTTCGGGACTGCCTCGCATGAGATGATCTCACCTACCTGGAACTGCATTTTTCCGAAGTCGTCAAATGTAATTTCTGGTTTTGCATCAATATCGATTACTGTCTCTTCTTCACCATCTGCCTGATTCTCTTTCTCTTCTGCTGTCATCTGTGGGTGAAGTTCTTCTACTTTCTTCATTACTTCTTCTACGTCTAATCTTGCGAAAAGAATTTCCGGCTTTTCTGTCACTTTTCCGTCACCAAGTTGTGCAAGAATCTTCTCAGATGTTTCTGGCATGAAGGACTCCAGAAGTCTTGCGCCTGTTTTGATGCTCTCGATCAGATTATAGAGCACTGTCTCCAGACGGTCTTTCTTAGCCTCTTCTTTTGCAAGTGCCCACGGCATTGTCTCGTCGATGTATTTGTTGCAGCGTTTGA
>OGXW01002357.1_pt1 | contig 13450 bp, 10 predicted proteins | sample 1576341 | NCBI WGS metagenome assembly OGXW01 (sample SAMEA3541592, study PRJEB24748) | human gut metagenome | biome: human gut; feature: human-associated habitat; material: faeces | place: China | collected 2012
GCGCAGCAGACTGCAAAAACTTGTCGGAAAAGCCCGTAAGGGGTTTTTCGACAGTGGGAGCCTAAGCCTGGCCGTTCTCTGCGGCGATCCGCTCCAGGGACAGCCGGAGATTGCCCTCCAGCAGAACCCCCATGCGGGAGATCATGCGCTCCACATCGCCGCGCATATCGGCGTTGAGCCATTCCAGCAGAATGCCGGTGACGGCGCACTTGTAGAAAAGTGTCAGATAGTGGATGTCCTCCTCGGAAACGGTCATCCCGGCGGTCAGGTGCCGGATGAGCCGCTCCATCCGCTCCTCGGAGACGCGATACAGGTTGCGCTCCAGATCCTCCCGATAGGCGGAGCGGTACACGTGATACACCGCCCGGCGGTTTTCCAGGGCAAAGCCGGTGCACGAGCGCAGACTCTCCTGCCAGGTGGTGACATTCTCCTGGAGAACCCGGTCCACCACGGCGGCAAAGGTGGCCCGCAGAAGATCGTAGATATCCTGATAATGGTAGTAAAAGGTGTTCCTGCTGATGCCGCAGGCACTGACAATGTCCTTTACGGTGATCTTGTCCAGGGGATTCTGGTTGAGAAGCAGCAAAAAGGTGTCCATGATTGCTTTTTCCGTCCGTTCCTTTGCCACCGAAGGGCCTCCTTTCGAAAATCGTATAATCATAATATTTTAGCATATTCCGCCTATTTCCGCAAGGCAGGAAATATGCTGATCTTTTTCTGACAAATCCGGCACTTTGCCTATTTTTTCTTTTGGAGTTCTATGATATTCTAAAGTGTAATCTGGACAAAAATGCTGATGGGAAAAGCTCCCCTCAGCACCCCATAACTTTTTTAAGAAAGGAACCAATGCTATGGAACAAGAAGAAAAGTCCGAAGGCGGCGGGATGCGGAAAATCGCAGCGTTCATTGTGGACAAGCGAAACCTGTTTTTCCTGCTGTATGTGGTGGCGCTGGTGTTCTGCCTGTTCTCCCGGAACTGGGTCGAGGTGGAAAATGACATCACCACCTATCTGCCGGAGGAGACGGAGACCAGGCGTGGCCTGACCGTCATGAACGATAATTTCATCACCTACGGCTCAGCCCGGGTTATGATCACCAATGTGACCCAGGAGCGGGCACAGGCTCTGGCGGATCAGGTCGCGGACCTGGACGGCGTCTCCCGGGTGACCTTCGACAATTCTGAGGACCACTATCGCGGCACCGCAGCGCTGCTGGACGTGAGCTTCGATGGGACGGAGACGGATCAGGTGTCCATAGACGCCATGGAAAAGATCAATGAACTGCTGGAGCCCTACGACAGCTATGTGGACACCACCGTGGGCGAGGACAGCTCTGCGGACCTGGCAAAGGAAATGGGCGTCATCGTGCTGATTGCAGCGGTGATCATCGTAGTCGTGCTGACGCTGACCTCCAAGGCCTATATGGAGGTGCCGGTGCTGGTGATGACCTTTGGCGCGGCAGCCCTGCTGAATATGGGCACGAACTTTTTGTGCGGCAAGATCAGCTTCATCTCCAACTCCGTGACGGTGGTGCTGCAGCTGGCCCTGGCCATTGACTATGCCATCATCCTCTGCCACCGGTTCTCTGCCGAGCACGTGACGCTGGATACCCGGGAGGCCTGTATCGAAGCTCTGAGCAAGGCCATCCCCGAGATCTCCTCCAGCTCCCTGACCACCATCTCCGGCCTGGGGGCTCTGGCCTTCATGCATTTTGGCATTGGCCTGGATATGGCTGTGGTGCTGATCAAGGCCATTTTGCTGAGCCTGCTGTCCGTGTTCACCCTGATGCCGGGCCTGCTGGTGCTGTTTTCCAATCTGATCGACAAGACCCAGCACAAGGAGCTGCTGCCCAAGATCACGGCCATCGGCAAGCTCGATGTGAAGACCCGCTTCATCGTGCCGCCTCTGTTTGTGGCGCTTACGGTGTTTGCCTGCTTCTTCGCCAACCGCTGCCCCTATGCCTATACCTACAATGATCTGACCACCGCCAAGCAGAGCGAGAAGCAGATCGCCGTGCAGAAAATCAAGCATACCTTCGGCTACAACAATATGGTGGCCATCATGGTGCCCTCCGGAGACTATGAGAAGGAGGGGGCCATTCTGGAGACCCTGGACAAGGACAGCCGGGTGAAATCCACCATGGGCCTTGCCAATATCGAGGCCATGGACGGCTATGTGCTTACCGACGCCCTGACGCCCCGGCAGCTTTCTGAGCTGGCGGGACTGGACTACGAGGTGGCCCAGCTGCTCTATACCGCCTATGCCACGGACCACAGCCAGTACGGCGAGCTGATCAACGGCATTGGCGCGTATAAGGTGCCCCTGTTTGATATGTTCATGTTCCTGAAACAGCAGATGGAGGACGGCAACATCACCCTCAGCGGAGAGATTCAGGATACCCTGGATGACCTCTTCGACCAGCTGGATCAGGCAAAGGTCCAGCTGCAAAGCGATAACTACAGCCGCATGGTCGTCTATCTGGACCTGCCCGAGGAGGGAGACGATACCCGGAGCTTCCTGGACGAGGTCCACGATCTGGTCCGCTCCTACTACGGAGACGACTTCTATGTGGTTGGCAACAGCACCAGCGCCGTGGATCTGAGCTCCTCCTTCGCAGAGGACAATCTGCTGATCTCTATCCTGTCTGCGCTGTTTGTTATGCTGATCCTGCTGTTCACCTTCAAGTCGGCGGGCCTGCCCGTGCTGCTGATCCTGGTCATCCAGGGCAGTATCTGGCTGAACTTCTCCGTGCCTGCCATTGAGAATACGCCGCTGTACTTCCTGGGCTATCTGATCGTCAACTCCATTCAGATGGGCGCAAACATCGACTACGCCATTGTTATCTCCAGCCACTACACGGAGCTGAAACAGCAGTATCCTCCCAAGAAGGCCATTGTTGAGGCGCTGAACGCCTCCTTCCCCACCATCTTCACCTCCGGCACCATTCTGGCCGCCGCCGGCAGCCTGATTGCCGTGATGACCACCAACCCCGTCATCGCCACCATCGGCGACTGCCTGGGCCGGGGCACCATCATCTCCATTGTGCTGGTTCTGGCGGTGCTGCCCCAGATCCTGGTGCTGGGCGATACCATCATCGAGCGCACCAGCTTTGAAATGCCCGGCCTGGACCGGAAGATCCGCACGGCCAGCGGCACCATGCATGTCCATGGCCGCGTCCGGGGCTACATCAGCGGCGTGATCGATGCAGAGGTCAACGGTATCCTGACGGGCCAGATCAATGCCTCCATTGCCACCGGTGATGTGGAGATGGTGGAGGATCATCCCGCCTTAGAGGAAGGAGCGACGAAGCAATGAAAAAGAATCTTGTGCGCATCCTTGCGCTGCTGCTGATTGCCGCCATGCTCCTGCCATTGTGTGCCCGGGCAGAGGAGAATACGGCGGAAGAGGACACCGGGCAGACGGTTTATGAAGAGTACCCTGTGTCCACGGCGGAGGATCTGGCAAAGCTTGCAGAGCTTTGCCGCCTGGACAGCGCCAGCAAAAATCTGAAGGTGATCCTGAATGGGGATATTGACCTGAAGGACATGGAGGATTTCCAGATCCCCACCTTCGGCGGTATCTTTGACGGGCAAAACCACAAGCTCTACGGCCTGGTCGTGAACCAGGACGGCTCTGCCCAGGGCCTGTTCCGCTACATCCAGGAGGGAGCCACGGTCAAAAATCTGGAGATCATCGGCCGGGTGACCCCTTCCGGCAGCTCCACCAAGGTGGGCGGCCTTGCAGGCGTCAACGCCGGAACCGTTGAAAACGTCAGCTTTTTCGGTGCGGTCTGCGGCATCAGCCAGGTTGGCGGCATTGTGGGCCTGAACGAGGTCAGCGGCAGAGTGGAAAAGTGCACCATGAAGGGCTACATCCGGGGCAGCAAGGTCCTGGGCGGCATTGTGGGCGAGAATGCGGGCGTTGTGTACGACTGCGTGAACAAGGCCAATGTGAACACGGTGCTGGCAACGGAAACCCTGTCCATTGAGGACATTACGGTGCCCAGACTTACCAGCGATGAAGGCGGCATCAACGGCTCCGACATCGGCGGCGTGGTGGGCGCCAGCAGCGGCGTGATCCGGCTGTGCCGGAATGAGGGCAATGTGGGCTATCAGCACACGGGCTACAATATCGGCGGCGTGGCGGGCTCCAGCAGCGGCTTCATGGCGGACTGCGTGAACTATGGCGACGTGTACGCCCGGAAGGAGGGCGGCGGCGTGCTGGGCCAGATGGAGCCCAACAACATGCTGGTCTACGATGAGGATACCCTGCAAAAGCTGGAAAAGGAGCTCAATACGGCCCAGGGCATCCTGAGCCGGGCGGCCTACGATGCGGGGAATGCCAACAGCACCATTCAGGACGGCCTGGTCCAGGTGGAGGCCTCTTTGAATGATGTGCTGGATGCCATCGACTATATGCTGGAGGTCGTCAGAGACAATATCTCCGTGGATGGCCCCAATCCGGACTGGAAGCCCGGGGACGATATTGAGCTGCCGGACATCAATGTGAACGACAAGGACGCCATCTGGGCTGCCGCAGGTACGGTGGGCGACCGGATGAACGACCTGGTCTGGCAGATCAGCTCCGTGAGCCAGTCTGCTGCAGAGGAGGGTGGACAGGTCATCAGTGATCTGCAATCCCTGGCAAGCCAGATGAGCCGGGTGGTCAACGTCATGAGCGGCCGGGAGGAAAACGAGAATGTGGTGCAGGATGTATCCGGTGAGGACCTGGAAGCGGACTCCGCCGGTAAGATCCGCAGCTGCATCAACTACGGCACCGTGAACGCCGACATCAACGCCGGCGGCGTTGTGGGCGCCCTGTCCTGGGAGAATGACAAAGACCCGGAGGACGATTTGACCGTCCAGGGGGATAGCTCCCTGAACTTCACCTTCCGTACCCGGGCGCTGGTGTACCAGTGCCAGAACCGAGGCACCGTCACGGCCAAGAAGCATTGCGCCGGCGGCATCGTCGGCAAGACGACCCTGGGTGCCATCGTAGGCTGTGAGGGCTATGGCACGGTGGATTCTCCCGATGCCAGCTACGTGGGCGGCATCGTCGGCCAGAGCCAGAAGCAGGTCTCCGACAACTGGGCCAAGTGCCGTGTGTCCGGCGGCAATCTGGTGGGCGGCATTGCCGGTGAAGCCTCCCAGCTCATGGGCAATCGCGCCCTGGTGACGCTGGAGAACGCCGGAGAGTATACCGGTGCCATTGCGGGCCGACTCTCCGGTGACGGGGAAAGCACGGAAAACCTCTTTGTCGATTCCGGGGCATTGGCCGGTATCGACGGTATCAGCTATGCCGGCTCCGCCGAGCCCATTAGCTACAACCGCTTCATGGAGCTGGAAAATGTGCCGGAGTATTTTGGCAAGATGATCATCACCTTTGTTGCGGATGATGTGACCTATACCCGCCGGGTGGATTATAACCGCCGCCTGAAGGATGTTCCGGAGGTTCCGGAAAAGGACGGATGCAGCGGCGTGTGGGCGGACTTTGAGCCTGCCCATATCCGGGCGGACAAGACCGTCTACGCGGAGTATACCGATTTGCAGGCGGCAGCGGATACCGGCAGCGAGACGGGCCAGCTGGCCATTGCACTGGCAGAGGGGGCCTTCCCCTCCGGCGAGAACATGACGGCATCGGCCCTTGCTGCGGACCTGCCGGATGGTGCGGAGGCCGGATGGTGCCTGACGGTCCCGGAGGACGGGGCGCAGAGCCATGTGATCCATCTGCGCATGCCGGACAGCGAGAAGAAGTACACCCTCTATGTGGATACCGGAGACGGCTGGGAGGTTTCGGAGGCGACTCAGGACGGGAGCTACCTGATCTTCAGCGCTGCAGGCACCTCCTTCCGGGCTGCTCTGGCGGAGAAGAAGAGCGAGCTTCCGCTGATCCTTGTCTGTGCAGGAGCCGCTGCTGTGGCGGCCCTTGGGGCTGCACTGGTGCTGCATAAGAAAAAGAAGCGGAAGAAGACCGCTGCGAAGGCAGCAAAATAAGGAATTTCAGAATGCCCCGGTGTGGACGCAGAGGTCCACGCCGGGGCATTTTGCAATGGCTGTGGAAAAGTTATCCACAGGGGATGTGGGAGCCCATTTGACAAGTATCTATAAATGTGCTATTATTCATACAGGGTTGAATTAAGTGAACTGCATGGGGAGAAACTGCTGCATCCCCGGCGGTTCGGCCCATAAAAGGAAAGGAGAGAGAATATGCCGGAAATTCATATTGCGGTGGAGAACGGTGTGGCATCCCAGACGGACGGAACCGTCTATATCTGCGGAAGCGGTGATTTCACCGCCGTGTTTGCCTTTGGAGAACAATGGCAGGCTGAGGATCTGAAAACCGCCCGATTCCAGACAGAAAGCACCTATCAGGATGTGCTCTTTCGGGGCATGTCCTGCCCCGTGCCGGTGTTTACGAACGCCAGAAAGCTGGAGGTGGGTGTGTTCTCCGGAAATCTGCGGACCACCACGCCGGCCAGGATTGCTCTGCGGGAGGGCATCCGGAGTGCCTGGGGCCCTCCGGAAGACCCGTCGCCCAGCCTGTACGATCAGCTGCTGGAGACGCTGGAGGATACGGGCCTGCGCCTGGAGGAGGTCCGGGACGGCGTGGTGCTGACGGTCTTTTTCCGGGGCGGGGAACAAAGGGCATTCCTGCGGCACAGCGAGGTCTATGTGGGCAGCGGCCCTATGCCGGAGGGCTACCGGGTTCAGGTAGACCCCACGGGGGAGAAGCCACAGCTGCTTGTGCGGGCCTCGGACGGAAGCATCGTGCAGATTCCGGCCATCCAGGGTCCCAGAGGGGAGAAGGGAGAAAAAGGGGACAAGGGTGACCCCGGCCCACAGGGCCCCAGGGGAGATGTGGGTGCGGATGTTGTCCGCAGCGTTGCGGGGCAGCTTCCGGATGCGTCAGGGAGTGTCTCACTGAAGGCGGAGCACATCGGGGCTTTGCCCACCTCCGGCGGCACCATGACGGGCAACATCGACATGGGCGGGAACGCGCTGAAAAATGTAAAGACCCCCACGGCTGCGGCAGACGGTGCGACCAAGGGCTATGTGGACGGAAAGCGGAAGACCTTCACGGCGACCGTCGGCACCGGCTGGACCGGTTCCGGGCCTTACACCCAGACGGTGGCGGTAAGCGGCATTTTGGCATCGGACATGCCCCATGTGGCGCCGGTGTATGACGCGGACAACACCACGGCCCAGGCCCAGCGGGAGGCCTGGGGCTGCGTGAGCCGGGGCGTGGCTGCGGCGGGCGGCATTCAGTTTACGTGCTTCGGGGACAAGCCGGAGACGGCGATCCCCATTCAGATCGAGGTGATGCGGTAATGGGACAGTGCTTTTTGTATGGGAACGGCAGTGCGGGCACCGGACTGACCATTGTCTCCGGACTGACGGAACCGGTGAAGCCGAAGGAGAATATGATCTGGGTAAAATCCGACAAGGCCGGGAAGAAGTACGTCTTTGCGGAGGCCGCGCCGGAAGCGCCTCTTGAAGGGCTGATCTGGTTCAGTGCCACGGGGGACGGGATCATCACGCAGGCCAACGTCTATGCCGACGGCGCGTGGAACCGGGTGGATGCGTATATGTACCTGTCCGGGGCCTGGGTGCACATTGCAAGCTCGATCGTGTACCTGTACAACAAAGGCGACACCTGCGATGCGGTGTCTGGCGGCTGGGAAGCAGCGCAATGGTACATAAACAGTGGATCTACCGGATCAGTCCCCAGACTTACGGAGGGAGCCAGCAGCCTTGCGGTTAGCTATACCGGAAAAGACGGCCTGTTGGACACCCGCGCATCGGTAAACCTGGATAAGATCAGAAAGGTGTGCGCTGTGATCAGCGGCAACGGCAGCGCCAAAAGCGCCCTTGCCGTGTCCGCGGGTTCCGGCGCAATCGGATTCCCACCAAATGTTAAGGCGTCCAAATCCCTTTTCAACGGTACTGTAGAACTGGACGTGAGCGCTTTGAGCGGGAATCACTTTGTGGGCTTCTTGGTACTTGGGAACTTTACCGTTGAGGCCGTTTGGCTATCCTACTGATGCGGGAGGCGCGATATGCAAATTTATATTGATGATGATTTTAAGTGCTATACTGCCCTGAAGGAGGGACGGACAGCGCTTGAAACCGATTTTTTTGAGGGCATGTGCGCCGCCTATATCGAGGGCTACCGCTTTGTCCCGGCCGGGAAGACCTGGACGGCAGCGGACGGCACGGTGTATTCCGGCGAAATGATTACTCCCTGGAAGCCCTGGGCGGAGCTGGACGCCGCCCAACGTGCCTATGAGCGGGAGCGCGCCGCCGCGCTGGAGGCCCAGAATGACGAGCTGGTGGAGGCCATGGCAGCCATGGTGGAGGATGTGTACAGCCAGGACCTGGCTGCAATCGAGGAGGGATAACGCTATGCTTGGCGTTACCGTAAATATTTTTGACTGGAGGAAATTTGTTATGTACAAAAGCATGAAAATTCTGATCGGAAAGAAGTTCTATAGGACCGCAGAGCAGGCTCAGAACAAGCTGGATGTGTTTTTCGCCTGCAATCGCCTGACGGACGATGAGTACACAGAGCTCACCGCCCTGACGGCGGATATCTATGGAGGCGAGGCCGCTTGACGGTAAGGCAGCTGCAGCTTCTGCTGAGTTATCTGGACTATAGCCCGGGAGAAATCGACGGCGTGGCGGGGGAGAAGACGAAAAGCGCCGTGGAGGCCTTCCAGCGGGCAGAGGGCCTGGCGGCAGATGGGGAAGCGGGGGTGAAGACCCAGGAAAAGCTCAAAGAGGCCGTATTCCAGGGCCGCTTTCGGAAGCAGGAGGCGGAGTGCTTCTGGAAGGACATCCGCTATTTTTCCAGGAACGAGCCCTACATTGCCTGCCCCTGCGGGAAATGCGGCGGTTTCCCCACAGAGCCTGTGGAAAAACTGATGCGCCTTGCGGACCGGGTGCGCGCTGCTGCGGGCGTTCCCATGGTCCCCAGCAGCACTGTGCGGTGCAGGGCTCACAATGCAGCCGTAGGCGGCGTGGCCAATTCCAGGCACCTGACGGGCTGTGCCATGGACTTCTCCCTTCGGGGCTGGAGCGCCGAGAGAACGCTGACACTGGTGCGGCAGCAGAAGGAGGTCCGCTATGCCTATGCCATTGACGGCACCCATGTGCACATGGACGTGAACCCATAATAAAAGCCGTCCGGCGTTGTGAACCGGACGGCTTTTTGTACCTATGGAGAAATTACTTCTGCTGCAGCTTGGCTGCGTTTTCCTGGGCGCATCTGGCGGCTTCCGCATCGGTAATCTTGTAGAAGATGGCCATGATGGCGGCTGCTGCAAAGTAGATGACGGCGGGAACGATCCAGCAGATGAACATGAAGCTCTTAACCCAGGCTTCGTCCGGGGTGAAGCCCGCAACGTAACCGGTGGCGCCCAGCAGGTAAAGGCCAATGGTGCCGCCTACGGCCATGCCGATTTTCAGCGGAGGGGAGGCCAGGCCGATGGCAATGGTGCGCATATCCTTGCCGGTCTTGTTCAGGTACCACTCGCCGCAGTCCAGATACATTGTGACCTGGAAGGAAGAGTAAATATAGGTTCCGCAGGTGCCGAAGCTCATGAAAATGATGTACCATACCCAGTGCTGAGCGCCCATCAGATTCACGCCCACCAGGCCCAGGCCGAAGAGTATGAAGCCTACGACGCAAGCCCACTTCTTGCCGATCTTGGTGCCCAGTTTGGGCATGAACATGGCGGCTACAACGCCCACCAGGGAGGCGGCCAGGGTGGCCAGGGTCAGCTTGGTGAAGTCACCAATAACGTAGATGAAGTAGTAGGTATAGTTGGCCTGATACATGAACATACCGATTTGCAGGATGGTAAAGGAAATGAACAGGGCCAGCAGCTGGGGGTTCTTAAACAGGGATTCCAGCATGTCCTTGATGGTTATCCGGGGCGCACCGGCGGGACCCTGACCAACGGGAAGATCCTTGCCCTCCGCCAGCCGGGAAATGTTGCCCAAAGCCCAGGGCATGGGAAGCATGAAGACCAGGGCGACGATAAAGTAGTTCCAGCTGCCAAAGGGAAGCTTTGTGACCAGCGTGGGGATGAAAGAGCAAATCAGCATGACCACGGTGTTCTGGCGAATCATGTTAATGGTCATGGCGTTCCGGTTTGCGGGATTGGGACCGGCAACAACGGCAACCACGCCGTAGTAAGCGGTCTGCATGATGTTCATCAGGCAGTTCAGCACGGTGTAGGACAGGCCCAGAACCACAACACGGGCGGCCATAGGTGCAGTGCTGGTGTTGATAACCTCCAGCATAATGGCAACGGCCAGTATCCAACGGCCGTAGTACAGCCAGCCCTGGTTTTTGCCTTTCTTGCCCAGCTTGACTTTTTCAACGATGATGCCACAGAACAGGCTGACGACAAAGTCGCAGCTCTTGGCAATCAGCAGAGCGGTTGCCAGGGTGCTTGCAGGGATTTTCAGAACCTCGGTGGCGAAGGTGTTCAGGTACATGAAGCCGACCATGATGGACAGGGTCAGCAGAGAATAGGTACCCATGGTCCATATCTCTTTTTTACTGCTTGTAGGCTGCATAACAGTTCCTCCTAACTTTCTCTTTTCCGGCTTCCCTTATTCCTGGCCGCAGCAGCCAATGCGGGAGGCTCTGTACAGCTCTTCCCGGAAGGCGGGGGTCAGATAGGCGGGGTTGGAGTACATATAGCTGAACACGCAGGGGCGGTCGGGCTTGGCATACTTGGCGGCAAAGGACCGGGCGGCGGCGCGGAGCTCCTCTTCGGAAGCGGTTTCGGGGTGCTCCAGCTCGTTGCAGACCACGGAGATGACGATCTTGTCGCCATAGTCACGCCACAGCTTGTCCGTATCGTTCATGGCCATGGGCGTCCAGGAGTCGAAGCCCGCGTCTACGAAGACGCCGCAGCGGGTCTCGCCCTTGCCGCAGGAGTGCAGGTCGATGAACTTGCCGTGGGAATGGACGTGATCGCAGAAGCGCTTCATCTCCGGCAGGAACACCTCTCTGGCCACGGCCTCGGAGAAGAAGGGGGCCATCTGGGAGCCCCAGTCGTCGTGGATGCAGAAGCCGGGGAAGTCGTAATACTGGCAGCACTTGTCAACGATGCGCATATACAGGGAGGTGGTCTCGTGGATCAGCTCCTTGATGGCATCCAGCTGGTCATCGTCCAGCAGGGCCATGGCGGCGCCCTCGAAGGTCATGAAGGAAATCAGCCGTTCAAACCAGCAGCCGTTCAGCATCCACAGGATCTTGGGACCGGAGGCCAAGTATTCCTTGTTCATCTCGGCGCTGCCTTCCCAATCCCAGCTGTCGATATCGGGGAAGTGGACATATTCCCGCCAGTCGTTGGCGTCATCGAAGAGCTTGCCCTCGCTCATGGAGCCGCCGGCCACATCGATGTACTTCCAGTTCAGGCCGAACATATCCTTGCCGCCGAATTTTTCTCTGGGAGTGGGGACCGCCTCAAAAACGAAGCCGCGGGCCACATGGTCGGGAATCACGGAGGGGCAGAAGAAGCCGGTTTCAGAGCCGTTCAGAATCCACAGGGCTTCCTTGTCGCAGAAGGTGCGCTTTGCCAGCTCCGTGGTGCTGATGGGGTAGTTAAATACGGGAATGGTGCCGCCGCCGAAGGCCGGCATCTGGGCGACTACTTCCATTTCTTTTTCATTGAAGGGAATTTTCATAACAGTCACTCCTTTTCGTGTGTGGCCGTTTTCCGGCCCGCTGCTTTTCTTGCTGGTTTCATTGTAGCATCCGAGGGCGCGAAAAGATACGGTCCAAGAGTACACTGCTTTTTCGGGGGAAGAATAGATTTTTGTTCCAAAAGTACAAAGCCGCGCAATGTGCGACAAAAGAAGTTGGTGAAAATTACAAAATAGGCTTCCTTTTTTCGGGGAAAAGTGATAAAATAAAAGAGCATAAACAAAAAGCCGTCCTCCCATTGGACAGAAAGGACAATGCCATGAAGCTCAGTATGTGGATCATCGCCAATTTGCTGGAATCCTTCGAGCCGGAAGTGCATATTCGCCGGGAATCCCCCCGGGTTCTGCGCAGCGCACGGCTGGCCTATGCCACAGACTGCGTGCTTGTTCAGCAGGACGGGCCGGACTGCTTGTACCTTTGGAACGAAGACAGCATCCGCCTGCCGGACCTGTCCGCCCGGGAGGGCTTCGAGCTGCTGCAAAGCCTGTTCGACTCCATGTTTGACTGGGAGAGCCGCATTTCCGAGGCCATTGAGCAGCGGAATTTCCGGGCGCTGGTGGAGGAAATGGGGGTCGTCTTCAAAAATCCCATCGCTTTGACGGATGCCAACCATGCGGTTCTGGCCTGCTCCGCCGCCTATGGCGCAGAAGCGGTAGACCCGGAGTGGCTGCATTTGAAGACCTATGGCTATTCCTCCTTTACCTCGGCCAAGGAGATCTCCGAGGCCAGACTTTCCTACCATATGGACGGAAAGGTCATTCGCTTCCGCTTCCCGGAGGGCAGCGGGATGTCCGACAGCCTGTCCATTTCCCTGTTTCAGGGGGAAATGCCTGTGGGGTATCTGACCGTTGTGGAGAAGGACCACCCCATGAATGACGGCCACATGCAGCTGATGGTCATGCTGGCCAAGGCCCTGGCCCCTGTGCTGAGCGGGGAGCAGAAGAGCAGTGAGCTGGGAAATTCTATGCTTCAGCGCTTTTTAGAGGGCGGGAGCCTAAGCGACGAGGGGGCGCAGCACTTCCTGGAGCAGCGGGGCTGGACGGAGAAGGACAGCTTCCGGGTTTATATTCTGGACCTGGACGGTTCGGAAGACAAGCTGCAGCTCCAGCGCAGCTACCGGCAGTATTTTGCGGCCATTGCGGCAGTGTTCCCCTGGGACCTCTCGGGGGTGCTGGAGGGGCGCTTTGTGCTGCTGGCCAACGACAGCCGGATGCCGGACGACCGCCGCAGAACCAAGCTGGAGGAGCTTCTGCGCGCTGCCCCGGTGAAGGGCGGCGTCAGTCTGAGCCGTCAGGGCTTCCAGCTGCTGCCCAAGCTCCTCGAGCAGGCGGAATATGCCCTGCAATCCCCCAAAGGAAAAAAGGGCTTCCTGACGGACTATTACTGCCTGGCCATGGACCACCTGATTCGCAGCCCTTACGACCCGGACCGGTGTCTGGCCGCCTGCCAGCCGGATGTGTACCGGCTCTTCTGCCAGGACGAGGTGCTCTATCAGACCCTCTGGGCCTACCTGATGCAGGACCGGTCCGTCACCCGGACGGTGCAGATGCTCTTCGTCCACAAAAACACCCTGCTCTACCGTCTTCGCCGGATCGAGGAATCCCTGCAATACAGCTTTTCAGACCCCTATACAAGATCTTACATGCGCTTTTCCTTCTTGCTGCTGGAACGCCACGCAGGCCTGGAAAAGTCAATGATTCAATGGGATTGTTGGATGAAGAACGGGAACA
>OGXW01002358.1_pt1 | contig 13445 bp, 16 predicted proteins | sample 1576341 | NCBI WGS metagenome assembly OGXW01 (sample SAMEA3541592, study PRJEB24748) | human gut metagenome | biome: human gut; feature: human-associated habitat; material: faeces | place: China | collected 2012
AGTTTGACCAAAAGCCAACAGAAATACCATGAAAAGACTAAAACCCGCGATTTGGCCCTTGTAACGCTTCTGCTGGGCACAGGAATCCGTGTGTCTGAGTGTGTAGGACTGGATATATCAGATGTAGATTTTAAAAATAATGGAATAAAAATTCACAGAAAAGGTGGAAATGAAGCTGTAGTATATTTCGGCGAGGAAGTCAGAGAGGCATTATTGAATTATTTGGATGAAAGAAAAGATATAGTTGCAGCTGAGGGACACACTGATGCTCTATTTTTGTCAATGCAGAATAAAAGAATTAGTGTGCGGTCTGTACAGTTATTAGTTAAGAAGTATTCACAGCTTGTCACAAGCTTAAAGCATATTACACCGCATAAGCTTAGAAGCACATATGGCACTAACCTCTATAGGGAAAGTGGTGATATATACCTGGTTGCAGACGTATTAGGACATAAGGATGTAAATACAACCAAAAAGCACTATGCTTCACTTGAGGATGAAAGACGGAGGGAAGCTGTCAAATATGTACATCTGAGACGGGATAATTAAAATTAAAAGTAAAAAATATCCCCACTCCAAAACATTTTGGTGGGGATATTTTATTTTTAACAAGATTAATTTTTCTCAATAGATGCGATTTTTTCTTCAATGCGCTTCTTTACAAGAGCTGCAATCTCATGAGTTTTCATATCCTTGTATTCATCATATGTAATAGGTTCTAAGTAGTGAACCTGTGTGGTAATAGGTCCTAAATGGAAACTATTGAATACCTTATACGAATCAATAAGGGCAATTGGTATAATCGGTGCCTTCGACTTAAGTGCAATCTTAAAGCTTCCAGCCTTGAAATCACATACTTTATTACGATTATTGAACTTGTAGCCACCCTCTGGGAAGAGAATGTATTTCCTGCCTGCGGCTACTTCCTTGGTAACCTCATTGATAATGACGATGCCCTGACGAGGATTATCCTTCTCTAAGCGTTTTCCCTGAACTAAATCTATAAATTCACGGACAAGCATAGTATGTGATTTATTCTTGTCCATTACGAAGGAACAAGGCTCCTCATGAGTTATGAGAATACCTAATACATCATATTTTCCCTGATGGTTAGGATACATAATATATCCACCCTCTTTTGGCAGGTTCTCAAGTCCATATGCTTCCGTTGTGATTTTGCCAGTCTTATTCATTAGATAGACGCAATGCTTTGCTAAGGCATACCGCTGCTTTTCAGAGAACTTCTCCGGATGATTAGCCTGATAGCGCATCTTAGGAACAATATATGGCGCACGATGAAAATTCATAAAAATAACATAAAATAATTTGAACATAATCAAAAATCTCCCTCTGCATATTATATATGAAGCCGAGGTTTTTTTCAACTAACGCTGACTTTTACTTCATGTCTTTATTTTATGTCCCTGCTATAATATGCAACCACGATAGACTGACCAGCATGTATATTGCCATCAGACAAATTGTTGAGTTCACTTATTTCATTAACATACTCAGCTTTATCTACATTATAGCCGGAAATGTACTCATCAGCTATATCCCACAGAGTATCTCCATCTTCTACTGTGATACTTGTGTAATACTTATTTACAGGGCGGTTATCATTTGAACTAGCCAGTGCATGAATGGAACTGCCTAATAATATAATAAGGGAAACAATAGTAACAAGAGTAAAAAAAATAATTCTCTTCTGCATTTTGACCGCTCTCTCCCTCTTTGTAAGGCTTTCATTTGCTTTTGCTGAAATATTGTTGTTGTATGCTCTCATAATCTGCATCCTCCCACATTATTGTGATTATCGGTCTCACCATCAGAATTTATGTGAATGTCTTATCTAGTAAAGTAAAATGGATTCCGAACATTTGTTTGTAATTAGAATATACTACACGAACAAATGTTTGTCAATAGAAAATCGAACAAATATTCGCGAATATACGTTTGCTTTTATTATCAAGATATGTTAGTATAATTATAAGATTATAAATGGAGGTACCATGAATGGCATACGGTAAGATATCAGACAAGCAGAAAGAAATCTTAGAGTTCATGAAACAGGAAATACTTAATAAAGGATACCCACCAACAGTCAGGGATATATGTGAGGCAGTTAATCTTAAATCGACATCTTCTGTCCATGCTCATCTAGAGACATTGGAGAAGAACGGATATATCCATAGAGACCCTACTAAGCCAAGAGCAATTGAGATTATAGATGATAATTTTAATCTTACAAGACGAGAAGTTGTAAATGTACCTATGATTGGTCATGTTGCTGCGGGAGAGCCAATTCTTGCCGTTGAAAATATCGAAAGCTACTTCCCTATTCCGGCGGAATTTATGCCAAATGAGCAGTCATTTATACTCAAGGTAAAGGGAGAAAGTATGATAAATGCTGGTATTTGCGATGGTGATAGTGTACTTGTAAAACAGTGTAACACAGCAAAAAATGGTGATATGGTCGTAGCCCTTGTAGATGATTCTGCTACTGTTAAGACTTTTTATAAAGAGGATGGATATATCCGATTACAGCCTGAGAATGACAATATGGATCCTATTATTGTGGATGACTGCTCTATTCTGGGAAAAGTGTTCGGGGTGTTTAGATTCTTTTAGAGAATAATTTTTCGCCTATGATTTATGCGTTATTATTAGTGGATAAGCCATAGGCGATTTTTTTATGCTTATGTAAGCTTTTTCAATGTTACATCATCACTGGAACATCTCTCTTCAAATCTTCAAAGTCTCTGAGCCGTAAACAAACTCACCATCCACTGGCGTCTCGTAGTAATACTTTCTACTATCAGTTTCAGTCTTCTCTGTCGTGTAGTAAGATTTTATCCAACAAAAAAGGACAGCCCCTGCCATCCAGTAAACTATCCTTTCCATGCTTCAAACCGCTGTCTTTTTATTATAATAATGTATAACCTTTAAAAACGGTTTTAAATTTCAAGCTAAACTATATTAAAACGGTTAAAATTACTCATTTATATCAATAACCTTACCATCTCTCCAGATTCTCTCCAAATCATAGAACAAACGATCCTCAGAAGAGAACAGGTGGACGATGATATCCTGATAATCCATAAGTATCCAGGTTGAGTTTGAATTTCCCTCTACCTGCTTTGAATGAACACCATTTTTATACATTGTCTCATCAACAATATCCTGCATTGCTGCAAGCTGGTTTGGGTTAGTTCCTGTTGCAATGATGAAGTAATCTGCTATTGTTGATACCTCTGTGATGTCAATTACTGTGATGTCCTCAGCCTTCTTATCCTCCAAAGCGTGTGCCACCTTTTTAACTAAATCCAATGTTGCCATCTTATATCTCCTCTCTGAATTGTTTGTAGTATTCGTAGGTTAATTGAGTGGTTGGGTCGATTGCTCCCTTTTTGCTATTCAAAAAATGCAATGTATCGTATAGTATCTCAGCTACGCACCTGTCCAAATCGTGAAATGCAAGCTGTCGTATCTCTTCAAGCCTTGGTGCCTCGCAGCGCTTTGGCTCGATATAGTCTGCCACAAATATGATTTTGTCAAGCAGGTTCATATTTGCTTCGCCTGTGGTGTGTACCTTGATGGCATGAAGGATATCAGGGTCTGTGACCTTGTAGATTTCCTCTGCCAGCACTGCTCCAAGCTTGGCATGTAAAAGTCCCGGATTGTCATGCTCCACTGTACTTATAATGATATGGTGCTTCTCACACAAATCAAGCTTTTCTGTATTTGCTATGCATTTGGCACAGTCATGCAAAAGTCCTGCAAGCATGGCTTTATTCATGTCATAGCCATAAGCCATAGCCATACAGCCGGCTGTGTACATGACTCCCTTAGTATGCTCATATCTGTCTTTATCCAAAGCTTTTTTTAGTTTTTTACGAATTTCTGCTACTTCCATTTTAACTTCTGCCTGCCTCGATTAGTATAAATTTTTATCTGAAATATATTTCCTTACATTTGCATTAAGTAGAGCATCAAGCTCTGATGAATCAAGGTTTTGCTTTTTGATTATGCTTCTGATTTCAGATGATGCGGCGTCATATTTAGGACATTCGCACAGCCTGATATCACATGGAAATAATCTGCCTATGGCTTTTATTTTCTCTTCCATCTGCTTTTTTTCAAAGGCTTCCCGCACAACCACCAGAATCGTACACTTTGAAGCTATAATTTCCGGATGGCACCATTTATCAAAATAATCCAGCGAATCTCCACCCATTATAAAATACAAATCATCCTTTGGGTGCAGTTCTTTGTACTTTGTAAGTGTCCTGTAGGTATAGCTGCGCCCGCTAAAGACATTTTCAAAATCCGATACTTCCAGATAATTGTATTCCTCCAGCGCAAGACGGCACATCTCATATCTGTCCTCAAAGGAGGTCATTGAGTTCTCGTCTTTATTGGGTGAATGAGCGGCTGGCATGAAAATAACCTTGTCCAGATTAAACTCCTTATATGCACAGACAGCCATATTTATATGACCATTGTGTATCGGATCAAAGGATCCTCCTAATATTCCGATTTTCATTGCCTGCTTACTGTGGAAGCTTTATCTTTGGGTTTTTCTTTGCTTCACGGTAAAAAATCATTTTCTTTCCAATTACCTTTACAACTGTCGAATGAGTTCTCTCTCCAATCACAGCCGCAATCTCCTTTGGATCATCGATACAGTTCTTTAAGACAGCTACCTTAATCAGCTCTCTTTTTTCAATTGCATCATCAAGGGCTGAAATAATTTCAGGTGTAAGTGATGCTTTGCCAATCTGGAAAATAGGGTCAATTGTATTTGCTAAGCTGCTTAAATATGCTCTCTGTTTGCTTGTAAGATTCATATACTTCTCCTTATCAACCTTTACTTATAGTAATCAAATTCATGTCCATACATTCTGACTGTATCGCCATCCTGTATGCCTCTTGCCTCTAATTCTTTAAGTATTCCCTGCTCCTTCATGAATTTCTGGAAGAAGAGGAAGCCCTTCTCTGACTCAATATTGGTGTAACCCAGCATCTTGTCAATCTTTGGTCCTTCAACTACAAAGGCTGCGTCATCTGCTCTCTCAATAGTGTAAGGCTCGTCCTTAAAGAACTGAAGTGCAGGGTCAAATTCCTGCTCATATACAGTGACCTCCTTAGGGCATTTTGCGAGAAGGTTCTTTACTTCGTACAATAATTCTTTTATACCCTTTCCGCTGACTGCTGAGATAGGAAATACCTTGATTCCGTCTTTCTCAAACTCAGCCTTAAGCCCTGAGATTATCTCATTCTCGTCACCATAGATTGCATCTATCTTGTTGGCTGCAATAACCTGTGGCTTCTTTAAAAGCTCTGGGTTATATGCCTCTAACTCCTTGTTGATTGCCTTGATGTCTGCGATTGGATCTCTGCCCTCTGTTCCGGCTGCATCTACTATGTGTACCATGACCTTTGTACGCTCAATATGGCGTAAAAACTCATGTCCTAATCCTACTCCTTCTGAGGCTCCCTCGATAAGTCCCGGTATATCAGCGATTACAAATCCAAAACCATCCTCCATATCTACAACCCCCAGATTTGGCTGTAATGTTGTGAAATGGTAATTTGCAATCTTTGGCTGTGCGTTTGTTACACGGGAAAGGAATGTAGATTTTCCTACGTTTGGGAATCCTACAAGACCTACATCGGCAATTACCTTAAGCTCTAACTGTACTTCTATCTCAATTGCATCCTGACCTGGCTGAGCGTATTTTGGTGCCTGCATGGTTGATGTGGCAAAATGCTGGTTGCCTAATCCGCCACGTCCGCCCTTTAAGACTACCATGCGTCTGTTATCACCAGACATATCTGCGATAACCTTGCCTGATTCTGCATCCTTAATTACAGTTCCCTCCGGAACCTTAAGGATTAAGTCCTCGCCGTTTTTTCCGTGACAGTTTTTCTTGCCACCTTCCTGACCTGGCTGGGCTGCAAATTTTCTTCTATGTCTATAATCTGTTAATGTGTTTAATCCTTCGTCTACCTGAAAGATTACATCTCCACCTTTTCCTCCATCGCCGCCGTCCGGACCACCATCCGGCACATATTTTTCTCGTCTGAAGGAAACGTGTCCGTCTCCACCTTTTCCTGATTTAATAATGATTCTTGCGCGATCTGCGAACATTTAGTATCACCTCATGAATGTACAAAAACCCCGGCTTAATAAAGTCGGGGTTTCAACAAGTCTTATTCGTTAACTACTGGATATACGGAAGCCTGTTTTCTATCTCTTCCTAATCTTTCGAATCTTAATACACCATCAACTAATGCGTATAATGTATCATCTCCACCAATACCAACGTTTGTACCTGGATGAATCTTTGTACCACGCTGTCTGTAAAGGATGTTACCAGCTTTTACGAACTGTCCGTCTGCTCTCTTAGCACCTAATCTCTTAGATTCTGAGTCACGTCCGTTCTTTGTAGAACCAACTCCCTTTTTATGAGCAAAAAACTGAAGGTTCATATTTAACATGTCTTACACCTCCTTAAAATCTAAGACGAGATATTCGTCTCCATAGTCTTTTTGAATTCCTTTTAATCCCAAAATCAATGATTGTATCAGCAAATCCGCATCATCTGATGCAGGTCTATGTAGGCTGAAGCGGATTTCTCCTGTCTCCTGTTCTGTCTCCAAATCAAACTCTGCTGATGTCAACTCATCAATAGAATTGATTGTGTTTATAACGAGAGCAGAAACTCCTGCACAAACTATATCAAGTCCTGCGTCTGCATATCCAGCATGTCCAAGGCTTGAAAAACCTAATTGTTTACCTTCACGATTTTGAAAAAATGTAATAGTTATCATTAGGCATTAATCTTCTCGATTTTAACCTGTGTGAACGCCTGTCTGTGACCGTTCTTTTTGTGATAACCAGTTTTTCTCTTGTACTTGTAAACGATTACTTTCTTACCTCTGCCTTCTTTAACTACAGAAGCTTCAACGCTTGCACCGTTAACTGTAGGATCTCCAACCTTAAGGTCATCTCCACCTACTACTAAAACCTGATCGAAAGTCACTTTCTCACCAGCTTCAACGCCAAGCTTTTCAATGGTAATGATATCGCCTTCAGAAACTTTGTACTGTTTACCACCTGTTGCTATAATTGCGTACATATGGCACCTCCTATTTATCATTACTCGCCAGTTACGGCGCTGTCATTTCGACAGACTTCTACCTCACTGTGCGGCATACTCACATATATTAGCCTATGAATATCTATTTGTCAATAGAATTCAACAAATTATTTTGGAAAATTATTATAATTATAAAATCGTCTCTTTTAAGGATTTATACTCCTTCTTTCTGGTTATCTCAACGAGTCCAAGCTTTGTTATATCTATAAAGCTGCAGGTTATGCTGTCTTTTTTCAGCTCTTCCTTCAGATGATTTACCAGTGCGGCCTCATCTGCCTTTGATTTCATATTAATAAAATCAATAATTATCATGCCGGATATATTCCTAAGTCTGAGCTGTCTAGCTGCTTCTGTGGCGGCTTCCTTATTGATTTTTAATATATCAGTGCCCTTTCTGGCAGGACATCTGCCACTGTTTACATCTATTACGGACAGGGTCTCAAGCTGTTCGATGATTATATTTGCACCTGAATTAAGCCATACCAGTGATGTACATAATTCTTTTATCTGGGATGAGAGCTTATATAACATATTTAGGGATATGGCTGAATCGTCATATCTGTGGATTTTATCCACTATATTCATCCATGCTGTATTTGTCTGCATACTATGACCTGTATTGTCATTTGCTGACATATCTGTCTGTTTTATTGATACATCAGTCTGTGCTCCACATGCCTGTGTACCATGGTGCTCTTTACCATCTGTGATTGTCTTAGACGAAAATTCTGCCACAAGCTCGTCATATATATCATCCTGGTCAGTCAGCACTTCATCTATGGTAGAAAAATCCAGATGATACAGCTTAAGCAGATAATCCTTTGTGTTTTCCAACAGCCTTGTATAAAGCACCGCATATTCTGCTTTTTTTATAATATTCTTGTACAAAGAAATGGTTGTCGCAATGTCATTGCACAGCGTTTTCTGCGAAACGGACCGGGCATTTGTCCTGATTATGATACCATACTTATCCTGCTCATGGTCTGATACCAGCGGAGCAATGCTTTCTCTTATATCTAAAGCAACATCCTTTGGTATCTTCTTTGATACACCTATTGAGGTGTCGTCCGTTGTCACCACGCAGTAGTTTCCATATATGGACAGCTTGGTGGTCACAACCGGCTCCTTGGTCTTGATGGCATCCTTTACCACCTGTACCAGAATTTCGTCTCCACAGCACAGTGACTCTTTGTTCGAGTGCTTATTGGTATAGATGACTGATTTTGTGTCCTCAAGCGGCAGATAGCAGCTCTGCTTATTTGCAATCGTCACAAAGGCCGCATTTATGCCAGGGACGATCTTGTCCACCCTTGCGGCATATATATTGTTTACCAGAGAGACCTTATCCTCGTTAAAAAGCTGAAAATCTACAAATTTCCTGTTCTCATCCAGGAGAATATATGAAATAAATGAATGATTGTTTTTCTCATATCTCGAAAGAACTAATCTGTTCATTATTTAATCTCCTCTCCCATGGCAAGAAGTGAAATCAGCTCTCCTGTCTCTTCATTTCTTGAATAAACCTCATTACGGTGAATCTGTATTGCATTTGGATTGTATTCCTCACCGATTTTGCTGTAGATGGACTCCAGTACAAACTCAGGCTTTATATTGTCGATGCTTCCGGTAGATACCTGCAGGAAAAACTCAGGCTTACCTTCCACCTCATTCACTTCAAATTTATAAACCAATGGCTTAAGGTCTACCTCGCGCTCATTTTTTTTAGTTTTCTTTATTACAATAAAATTTTTCTGATTTTTAAACTCCTCATCTATTATAGAAGCCCATTCTGACGCACTGTGTGGGCAGTCATAGCCGTCCTTGAAGGATAAGGTATAATCAGCGGCGGCAACAATTGACATGGCTGTTCTTGCATCATCTGGGAGACGCACATAGCCTGTCACCTTAACTCCGTCTGCCATCTGTTCATTAAAAGCTGCTATTGCTTCCTCAGTTGATTTGCTGGAGTTCACCTCTATATCAAAATACTCACCATCACTTGTGATTCCCACACCCAGAGGTGCCGCAAAGGACATAATCTGATGAGGTGAAAAACCCTCTGAGTAGCATATATCCACGTTTGCACGTCTATTTGCCTTCTGGAAATATCTCATCATATCCAGATGTCCGATAAATTTCATACAGCCCCATTTGGCAAATTTAATTCTTATCTTCATAGCAGACACCTCCTCCAAACTGTTTAGCTCCACATGCAGAACACCTCATCCTGCAGTTTGGTGTAACTGTCTCTCCAAGAGCTGTCTTCCATTCTCTCTTTAAGAATTCCTTTGTGACTCCTACATCTATAAAATCCCATGGGAGAGTCTCATCCAAATCACGTTCTCTCATCGTATAGAAATCAGGGTCAATGCCTGTTGCTGCAAATGCTTCAAGCCATCTGTCATAATCAAAATATTCATTCCATGCGTCAAAATATCCACCATGCTCGTATACATACAATATTGTATCGCAGAGACGTCTGTCTCCCCTTGCCAGCACACCTTCAAGGACTGTAACGTCTGCTTCGTGCCAGTTGTAGCGGATACTCTTGTGGTTGTGCATTTCCTTTACATGGTCATTTACAATCTTTGCCCTTCTCAGATACTCTCCCGGTGGGTACATGCGCGCCCACTGAAATGGGGTAAATGGCTTCGGTACAAAGAAGGAGGTACTTATAGTAATCTGACATTTGCCTTTACGATTTTCCTTAGGAACTGTGTCGTAATAGAGCATGGCAACATCATTGGCAAGCTCAGGGATTCCTCTCATGTCCTCCTCTGTCTCAGTAGGCAGACCAAGCATGAAATAGAATTTTACCTTATTCCAGCCACCTTCAAAGGCCTGTTTTGAGCCGTTCATGATATTGTCAACCGTAAGACCTTTATTGATAACATTTCTAAGCCTCTGGGTTCCGGCTTCCGGTGCGAAGGTTAAACTGCTCTTTTTGATATCCTGTACCTTCTGCATTATATCCAGGGAAAAGGCATCAATTCTCAAGGATGGCAGGGAAATATTGATTTTCTTTTTGCCACACTCGTCTATGAGATAGTTAATCAGCTCTTCAAGCTCTGAGTAATCTGATGAGCTAAGTGAGCTGAGTGATATTTCATCATGTCCTGTAGATGCAATCATCTGCTCTGCAAGCTCCTTGAGACGGGCAACGCTTTTCTCCCTGTTTGGTCTGTAAATCATGCCTGCCTGACAGAAGCGGCAGCCTCTGATACAGCCTCTCTGGATTTCAAGCACAATCCTGTCCTGAGTAGCTTTTATAAAAGGTACTACCGGCTTTTCCGGGTATACAGATGTAGACAAATCCATCTCAATTTCTTTCTTGATAGTTTTTGGCACATCACCATAGATTGGTGCAAATGTATCAATTGTACCATCCTCTTTGTAGCTTACAGTATAGAGTGAAGGCACATACATGCCGGGAATCTTTGCAATTTCATGAAGCATTTCCTGGCGGGAACTGCCATTCTTTTTCATCTGCTTGTACAAATCAAACAAATCATCATAGCGGGTCTCCCCCTCACCGATATAAAAAATGTCAAAAAAATCTGCTATTGGCTCAGGATTGTAAGAGCATGGTCCTCCGCCTATAACAAGCGGGTCTTTCTCTGTCCTGTCCCTGGATCTGAGTGGTATCTGGGATAAGTCCAGAATCTGCAATATATTGGTGTAGCACATCTCATACTGCAGGGTCATGGCTAAAAAATCAAAATTTTTGATTGGCTCCTGTGACTCAAGTCCGAATAGAGGAATCTGCTTCTCTTTCATTATCTCATGCAGATCCGGCCATGGTGAGTAGACACGCTCACACCAGGTGTCCTCACGCTTGTTAAACATATCATACAAAATCTGGATTCCCAGATGCGACATACCGATTTCATAGACATCAGGAAAACACATCGCAAAGCGGATGTCCACCTTGGATGTGTCCTTAACTACTGAGTTTATCTCATTTCCGATATATCTAGCCGGTTTGTCGATTGTCATTAAAATTTCATCGCTTAAAGCTAGTTTTTTCATTTTATATCCTCGTGTAAATAAATTATCTCTGTGAAAGCTCCAATGCTATCTCTTCCCATGTTACACCCTTTTCTACCATCAGAACCATACAGTGGTACATAAAGTCAGAAATCTCGAATTTGATTTTGGTAGAGTCCGGGTTCTTGCAGGCAATTACAATTTCTGTACACTCCTCACCCAGCTTCTTTAAAATCTCATCAATTCCCTTATCAAAAAGAGCATTGGTGTAAGAGCCCTCTCTTGGCTTTTCTTTTCTGTCCACTATGTCATTATAGACAGATTCAAGCACCTTAAGAGGATTTTTATCCACATACTCCTTTTTTACAATCTCATTAAAGAAACAGCTCTTGCTTCCTGTATGGCAGGCTGCTCCCACCTGAGAGACTTTAGCAAGAATAGTATCAAAATCACAGTCTGCTGTCAATGACTTAACGTACTGGAAATGTCCGGAAGTAAGTCCTTTTATCCATAATTCCTGCCTGCTTCTGCTGAAATATGTCATTCTTCCGCTGCGTATGGTGTTGTTAAAGGCTTCCTCATTCATGTAGGCAAGCATCAGCACCTCGTCAGTCCTGTAGTCCTGCACAATAACCGGTACCATTCCGTCTGAATTAAGCTTTAAGTCTGCCCACTTGAGCTTTGGCTCAAAGTTATCCATCTTGATGCCATCATTTGACAGGTTTGACTTAAGCTTCATAATATCTGTTGCAGGATTGTTTATGAATTTTCCTGATATACCCCTGACCGTATTACGGCTTAAGATATTTTTAATCTGCTTGTAATCAAATTCCGGCAGATAAACCACATATGGGGTACTGGTGAGGTTGTCGATGGCATCGATTATCTCCATATCCATGACCAGAAGCTCGTGGAAGGTGTCCTCAATCTTCTGCTGGTTTTTGAATATAAAATCAACATTATTTACGGATAAAAGAACTCTGTCCTTGCCAAATTTGTTACTGGCCTCATTGGCAAGCTCCAAAGCAGTTGGCTTTGAGGCATTGAAAATAACCTGTAAACAGCCTGCATACAAGAGCTTTCGCACATCATCAATACGGTTGATATTGCCACCAGCGCATACCTTTATCTCTATGTTTCTGTTGATGTTTTTTATTGTATGTACATTTTTCTCATGCTCATCATCATCTGTAGACATATCAAAAATTATGATTTTATCAATTCCGCTGTCGTTGTACATCTGGCAAAGCTCGTACACATCACCTATTACAGTATAATCGTCAAGAGCCTTAACTGCCTTACCATCCTTTAAATACAGGGTGGCAACGATGTTTTTGTATTCCATTTATAAACTTCCTTTCGTAGACATAACGTCTGTAATTCGAGGATCAAGGGTCGTAGCTTCATCTAATGCTCTGGCAAATGATTTAAACATGGCTTCAATCATATGATGATTATTACCTGAATTTAAAACCTTAATATGGAGATTCATTTCTGCAGAATATGAGATTGCATAGAAAAATTCCTTTACCATCTCTGTATCCATATATCCTACTCTGTCTGTTGTAAATTCACCATCAAAGACGAGATATGGTCTTCCAGACAAATCAATGGCACACAAAACTAATGTCTCATCCATTGGCAAAATGCAGCTTCCGAAACGCTTTATGCCTTTCTTGTCACCAATAGCTTCCTTGACTGCATTGCCAAGTACTATGCCACAGTCCTCTATTGTGTGGTGGCAGTCTACTGCCAGATCTCCCTCACAGTTTAGATTTAAGTCAAAAAAACCATGCTTGGCAAAGCCCTCCAGCATATGATTAAAGAATCCTATGCCTGTATTGATAGTGGACAAACCTGTACCATCAATATTAAGCCTTGCGCTTATATCAGTCTCTTTTGTTTTCCTTTGTATGTTTGCAATTCGTTCAGACATAATCCTGCTCCATTTATTCCTCAAATCTTACTTTAATCGAATTTGCGTGTGCCGTCAACTGTTCGCACTCGGCAAATTGCTCAATATCCTTGTGAACCTTCTCAAGTGCTTCCCTTGAATATGAGATAATGCTTGATTTCTTGATGAAATCATCAACACTTAAAGCAGAGAAAAATTTTGCTGTTCCATTAGTTGGAAGAACGTGGTTTGGTCCTGCAAAATAATCGCCCAGCGGCTCAGATGAGTACTCACCGATAAAGATTGCTCCTGCGTTTCTTATTTTTGTCATGACAGAGAATGGATCTTTTGTGACAATTTCCATATGCTCAGATGCAATCTCGTTTGTGGCATTTATA
>OGXW01002359.1_pt1 | contig 13443 bp, 13 predicted proteins | sample 1576341 | NCBI WGS metagenome assembly OGXW01 (sample SAMEA3541592, study PRJEB24748) | human gut metagenome | biome: human gut; feature: human-associated habitat; material: faeces | place: China | collected 2012
CGGGAGTAAATTCCACCACCAAATGTGGTGGTGGAATTTAAAATTTCATTTTTGGTGGCTTAGGCTGGGGCGTTTTTCTGTGGAAAAATGTTGGCTTTGGAGATATAATATATTCAGGGATTGTTACGAATTAGGAGATGATATTTTGAAATATTATGGATTGAGAAATAAAATAAAAAAAGAAGATTTTATATATTCGTATGCAAAACATAAAGCTAAATTATTATCAATTTTACCGGGAAAGAGAAAGACATTTTGGAAAGATAATTATGATACAATTTATGGGGATGACCTTTTTTATTTGAAAGATGACAATTCTTTGCCAGATAATGCGTTTTTTGACATGTATTCAATGGTTGTATCAGACTTGATTAGAAGAGAAGATATTAAGCGGTTACAAAGAGGAGTTAAGCTGTTATTACTTAAAAGGCGATCTAATCGTTTTTTGTTGACACCTATAGAAGGTTTAGACGAAATATGCAAGAGAATTGAGCAAATGGACGCATCTCTGTTAGCTTGGTATAATGTTGTGGATTGTGGTTTGTTTGAATTTAAAAATCATCCGCTTGAGAATGTTATAGATTACTTCACGGTGAAAATATGCAATGTTAATTCGGGATATCTTTCTTTGGTTTTTAAAATTAAATTGAAAAATGAAAAAAAGGAAGCTCTTAAACAGATTATCGAGAATAGCTATCATGAAACTAGGGGATATGCATTTCAAACATTAACTGGAAATAGTAAAACAACAGGAGCATTTAAGAATTATTACATTGATAGATTTAGTGATAACTCACTAAAGGCTGATAAAATATATGAATTTATTAGTTATATAGAATGGGAATTTTTGGAAGAACTTAGTTCTTTATTTCCGTTTGTTTTTCATAATAAAAAGGTTTCTCCACCTAGAATAGAAGTTTATAGCACAAATATTGATTGGCGCGATGATAATAGAGATTTCTGGCAATCACTAGGAGTTGAAGAATATCAAGGGCAATTTGTAGATGAAAGGCATAAAATGTTTTTTGAAAATACGCTTTCAGAAAGGTATGGTAGGTTATATGCGAGTAATCGGCTTATTTATATATTTAAGGATGACGGAATTGAAATAGGACAGTTTGAATCAATAAAGGACAGGGTTTATTATCATATCAAAGAGTATGCGATAGATTATTTTAAGTTTATGTTTTTGGATATGTTGTCCAGAGAGGCAGGAAAAACACTTGTAGAGTACAAGCATAAATTAGATAAAATCAAGTTAAAAAGAAATAATCTAGAATTACTTCTAAAACTTAAATATAATTTTTCAATGGAAATAGACGATTTTAATAGGTATAAAAGAGATGATATTTGGGATAAATCAAAAAAGAGATTTGCTGATGTGTATGCGTACAGTGACGCGGTGGCTGACTTCGCATTGAAGCCTTTCTTTATTTCACATAAAAGTTTTTGTGATAATGCTATTTCTGAATCAAGAAAAATAGATGAAGACATAGACATGGTACTTGCCGAGTTTGAAGAAAAGAAAATGATTTTACAAAATCTGGCAGATTATAAAAACACTGCATACAGTTTGCGATTGAATGTGATAATGACAATTTTAACTGCGGCAACTTTGTTTTTTGTTATTTTTCCTAATAAGGCAAAAGTGATTGCGAATGTTATATCTACCATATGGAATTATTTTATAGATAAATTGTAAAATATAGTGTAAAAATCCTTAGTAGTAACCCATCCCCTTTTACTACCAATTTTACTACTAACAGGTAGTAATAACTTGCCTAATTCTGCTCTGATTTGCCACAATCTGTAATTTCAGAGCATATTACAATAACCTCGGAATCCCTTGTAAAACAAGGGCATTCCGGGGCAAAGCAAGGAGAAACAAAACTATGATTAAAATACTTTTCATCTGCCACAGCACTCCAGTTTTATGATAATGCAGACCTTCACAGACTGGGGCAACACGGGGCAGAATTTGGTGGAAAGCCTTGGAATTACTATGGTTTAGATTACTAAGCGATGGCATACATATAAAACTTTAAACATATAATGGCACAATCGTGCGGGAAGCGTTGCTGCTGGAATCGTGACTTGCTATGGCAGATTGAGTGAATTGATAGTATTGTAAACATAGTTTTTTTCAATGTTTAATGGTATAATATTCCTAGATGTGGCGGAGAGCTTGTGAGGCGTAATGGAAAATATGGAGAATTTATTGGATGCTCAAATTTTCCCAGATGCAGATACACACAGAAAATCTAATAGGAATAACAAGAGAGGAATGTTGATATGGGAATTTTTTCAAAACCGGAAGTTATTATTTTAAAGGAATCAAATGCCGCAAAAGATCATTTAGATAAACTTGAGTCATTACTTCCAAAAGCTAATAAGGATGTCAAAGATACAATACAAAAAGAAATTGCAGTCACTAAGGCTGGTATAGCTGGTGAAGATAATATAATGTTTGAACTTAAACATAGCAATATGGATATGGTAGTCTTACATGATATTAATTTAGAAACTAAAAGTGGATTAAAAGCGCAGATAGATTTTATTGTAGTTACATCAAAGGTTATATTTTTGATTGAGTGTAAGAATCTGGTAGGAAATATAGATATTGATTCAAAAGGAGCATTTATCAGAACTGTTGCATACGGAACAAAGAAACAGAAAGAAGGAATATATTCGCCAATTACTCAGGGTGAAAGACATCTATCTGTTTTAAAAGAGGCCAAACTGGATAATGCAGGGCTTGTCACAAGTCTTGCAATTAAACGAAATTTTGACAGCTCTTATAAATCATTAGTAGTATTAGCTAATCCTAAAACAATCGTAAATGACCGATATGCTCCAAAAGAAATCAAAAGTCAGGTTATTAGAGCAGATCAGCTTGTTTCAAATATGAAGAATATTATAGCTGCGTCAAATGATTTTGCATCTACTAAAAAAGAAATGATGTCAATTGCACAGGGAATTCTTGACATGAATATTGAAAGTCGTAAAGATTATGCAGCTAAGTATGAAGAACTAGTCAAGGAAAATGAGCTTTCTGATTCAGCAGATACTAAAAATGAAATTTCTGATAGTAAGCAGAGTGTAAATGATGATAAATTGATTTGTCCTAAATGTGGTTCAAAACTGGTGCTTAGAACTGCAAATAAAGGGGAAAATGCAGGAAAACAGTTTTATGGATGCTCAAATTTCCCTAAATGTAGATTCATACTGAATATTAAACAGTAGATATTTATATGCTTCATATGAATTTTGGAGCAGAAAGTAAAATAACTCATGATGAACGAAAACAAAACCTTGGAATATTACAACAAAAATGCAGATAATTTTGCAAAAACAACGATAGATGTAAACTTTTACGAGACACAGAAGCATTTTCAAGAACTGTTGCCTGAGCACGGATATATATTGGATTTTGGCTGTGGTTCAGGAAGAGATACAAAATATTTTTTGGAACAGGGCTTTTATGTTGATGCCACAGATGGCTCAGAGGAAATGTGTCATATCGCAAGCAATTACACAGGAATACAAGTCAGAAGGCTGCTATTTGAAGAGCTTGACGAGAACAAAAAATATGATGGCATATGGGCCTGCTCGTCAATACTTCATCTTCCTAAGAATGAACTTAAAGCCGTGTTTATGAAAATGTTTAAAGCGTTAAAGGAAGACGGCATAATCTACACATCCTTTAAGTATGGTGATTTTGAAGGAGAAAGAAATGGCCGCTATTTCACAGATTTCACGGAAAAGACATTTGAAGAGTTTGTTGGTGAAATAGATAATCTGCAACTGAAGGAAGAGTGGATTACAGGCGATGTAAGACCGGGGCGGGGAGAAGAAAAATGGCTGAACGTAATACTGCAGAAGAATTAGATGATGTATATGAAATAAAATATTCGACAGATGCAATGACCGGAGGCGTGGATAAGAGAATGTATCTGTACTATCAGCTTGCAGACAGTATAAAAAAGGCTGACAGTGTGGATATTATTGTTTCGTTCCTGATGGAATCAGGCGTGAAAATGCTGCTCGGTGAGCTTGACAATGCACTAAAACGTGGTGCAAAAATCAGGATTCTGACAGGAAACTATCTTGGCATTACGCAGCCATCAGCACTGTATCTCATAAAGCATAAGCTTGGTGACCAGGTCGATTTGCGTTTTTATAATGAGAAAAACCGTTCATTTCATCCGAAATCATATATGTTTCATTACAAGGATTACAGTGAGCTATACATTGGTTCCTCCAATATTTCAAGAAGTGCACTGACATCCAGTATCGAGTGGAATTACAGATTCAGCAATAAAACAGATCCGATTAATTATGAGAAGTTTTACAATACTTTTGTAGACTTATTCGAAAATCATTCCATAGTAATAGACGATGAAGAACTGAAAAAATATTCAAAGAACTGGCACCGTCCGGCAGTATCAAAGGATTTGGACAGATACGATTTGCAGGATGATAAAGAGACATCAAATCAGATACCGCTATTTGAGCCGAGAGGCGCGCAGATAGAGGCTTTGTGTGCGCTTGAAAATACGAGAGCAGAGGGCGCAAGGAGAGCTCTGGTTCAGGCTGCAACCGGTGTCGGAAAAACATATCTTGCGGCGTTTGATTCAAAAAATTATGAGAGAGTTTTGTTTGTTGCACACCGCGAGGAAATATTAAAGCAGGCGGCAGAATCATTTAAAAATGTACGTGATTCAGATGATTACGGATTCTTTAACGGAGATAGTAAATGCACTGAAAAGTCGGTGATTTTTGCGTCAGTAGCGACTCTTGGCAGAGTGGAATATCTGAATGAAAATTACTTTGCACCGGATTATTTTACATATGTTGTGATTGATGAATTCCACCATGCTGTTAATGAACAGTATCAGAGAATTGTTGATTATTTTAAGCCAAAATTTCTCCTGGGACTCACCGCGACTCCGGAGAGAATGGACGGAAAAAATATCTATGAAATCTGCGATTACAATGTGCCATATGAGATTTCACTAAAGGAAGCAATCAACAAAGGAATGCTTGTGCCGTTTCATTATTATGGAATCTTTGATGAAACAGATTATTCAAAGCTGCATATAGTAAGAGGCAGATATGACGAAAAGGAATTAAATGAAACCTATATAGGCAACGTTCGCAGATATGAGCTGATTTACAAATATTATTGTAAATACGGTTCAAGGCAGGCACTTGGCTTCTGCTGTTCAAGAGAGCATGCAAGGGAGATGGCAAAGGAATTTTCAAAAAGAGGAATACCATCTGTAGCAGTGTTCAGCGATGCAAGCGGCGAATATACAGAGGATAGAAATGTAGCTATTAGACAGCTTAAGCAGGGCAAAATCAGAGTGATTTTTTCAGTGGATATGTTTAATGAAGGTGTGGATATCACATCAGTTGATATGGTAATGTTCCTCAGGCCTACGGAATCTCCGATAGTTTTTCTCCAGCAGCTTGGAAGAGGACTCCGTAAATGCAGAGGAAAAGAGTTTCTGACTGTGCTTGATTTTATCGGCAATTATGAGAAGGCGGGCAGAGTGCGTTTTCTTCTGTCAGACAGGAGTAATCAGCATGCAGGTGTGTATAATCCGTCAGATACATCAGTTTTTCCTGATGATTGTCTGGTAGATTTTGATATGAAGCTGATTGATCTTTTTGCAGAAATGGACAGAAAACATTTAAAGCTTAAAGACCAGATAATTAATGAATATTTCAGGGTGAAGGAACTTCTCGGAAGGCGCCCGGACAGAATGGATTTGTTCACATATATGGACGATGGAATTTATGAAACAGCCATTGCTCATTCAAAGGATAATCCATTTAAGAAATATCTCGAATTTCTTAAAGAACTGGATGAGTTTAATCAGGATGAAGAGGTTTTTTACAAAGGAATAGGAAGAGAATTTATCAGTCTGCTTGAAAATACAAGCATGTCAAAGGTGTATAAAATGCCGGTGCTTATGGCTTTTTATAATCATGGAAATATCCTGATGGAGGTGTCGGAAGAGCAGCTGCTTTCAAGCTGGAAAGAGTTCTTTTCAACCGGAACTAACTGGAAAGATCTCGATAAAAATATGACTATTCAAAAATACAATTCCATATCGGATAAGGAACATTTAAAGAAGATTCTATCGATGCCGGTGCATTTCCTTTTAGAGTCGGGAAAGGGATTTTTTGTGAAGAAAAATGGTGTGGCAATCGGGCTTAGAGAAGAGCTGAGACCGCTAATTGATAATCCGGTAATGGTTTGTCAGATGAAGGATGTGATTGATTATAGGGCTATGGACTATTATCAGAGGAGATATAGGCAGTCACAGGAAGATGGAGAAGTATAACCATTCGGTTCAGGATAGGAAGTCCGACCTGCGTGGATGTACAGAAAATCAGATTTAAATATTATGCAAATGGAACAGTAATTTGGCAAAGAAAATGCCCTGCTTGTCAAGGTGGAAGGTTATAAAATATGAGGTACAGTGCATGACTGATGAAGAAGAAAAGGTAATATGTGATTTTTATGCAAAAGAATTTCCAGATACGATGTCATTTGATGATGTTTCAACTAAGCTTGATACATTGAATAATCATCCACACATACAGCGATTAAGACGTATATTTTGTGATAATCTGGTGTTTGCGTTAACAGAGGGATTTGTTAAATATGATGATACATCTCTGGTAGCGTATGAGGGATCTTTACTTAAGCTTGTATATGAAAATATAGAGAAGTTGGACAAAGATAGTTACTTCTTTTGGGCATTCTATTATTATTTAAAAAAGCAGTATAAAAAGTGCAAAGACAATATACATAAAGTGTGTAGTGAAAAGCTTAAACAAGGTGTTCTGAATGAGGATGGGGTACTGGATTTTTTCTTGGTTCCTTTTAAAAATGCACCTAATGAAATCTGGGATTTTATTACAGATGAAGTAAAAAGTGTAAAGTGTGAAGCGGGAATACCAGAGTTTTGTGATTTGATATCCTTGTATTATAGGAGCAATGATAATGATGTTGTAGTTGATGCGTTGCTTTCATTTATTCAGAAATATCCAAACTATAAATCTCCTAATGAAATGCTGGGATATACATATTACAATATGTCTATGTGGAATAATGCTATTGCCTGTTTTGAAAAGGTTGAGAAGGAATATTATTTCTTTATGTCAGATATATATTGGATGTTAGCATGGTCGAGTGGCAAGATTAAAAATTTTGCTGATGAAGAAAAGTATTATCGGTTGAGCTATGAACTTGCCCCTGATGTGCAGTTTACTTTAAATAATCTTGGCTATTCATTATATAAGCAGAAGAAATATTTAGAAGCTAGGGACATTTTTAAGCAATGTTTGGATGCTGAAAAAGATTTACCGTGTGCAGCCAATAATTATGTTCGTGTTTTAATCGCTCTTGGTAGAAATGGAGATGCAAAGAAATTTATCAATTCCGGAAAATTTAAAGTTGTTAAAGCCATTCGCGACAGAGTGAAAAAGCTGGATAATCACAATGCAAGATTGAAGAGGTGTGATGTAGCAGTTGAACCAGATATTGATGACATCGACAGTACCAAGAAAGTTACAATAGACATTGGTGTAAAACGACAGCAGTTTTCTAATGAAAGGTTGTTAGAAGATGAGCTTACTGCAAGGATAGAAAGTGGTATGCCAGTATTTGGCTTGAACCTTAAAGTGTATAAGCGCAAAGGTGAATATGGCAGACAATATAATATTTCAGCTGGAAGACTTGATTTATTGTGTGAAGATACTGTGGGAAATTTATATGTTGTTGAATTGAAGAAGGATAGTGGCTACGATGATGCTTATGAACAAACGGCTCAGTATCTTGACTGGTTTGAGAAAAGTGAAAAATTTAAAGGTAAAAAAGTGTATGGGATTATTTGTTTGAACAATCCAACAAAGGAGCTTATTTCAAGGGTGCATAATGATAAGAGAATGAGATTGTTTGAATATCATATATCCTATACAGAATTATAATGTAAACTTATACCAATAGGATTATAGTGCTTCAAGTTCGCAAGACTTGCATTTTTTTCATTTGGAAAAGAAGCCATTTATGCCGTTTGGAGCAGAGGTAGTATAGGATAATTAATATAAGTGGAAATCAATTATGAAAAAATAATATGTCCAAAATGTAAATCAGAAAACAGTATACCAATTATATATACAGATTGCAAAAACCAAGAGTTGTTAGAGTCTGTAAACCGAGGGATTGTCTGCTGGCAGATGGTGAATGTTCAGAATTGGCGGCAGACTATTATTGTAAAAAGTGTGGTTTTTCATGGTGTACCGGAAGTCTGACCGGTGTGGATGTACAGAAAATCAGATTTAAATATTGGGCCAATTTCGGATGTTGTGATAAGAATTCAGATGAACTGGGAAAAGATGTGTGTGAGTTTACTGGTGATGGAAAAGTTAAGCATCTAGTTTATCCAGTTATGGGTAAAAAGGTTCTTTATAATGATGTGTTTATGGATGTGTGTGATGGAGAAAGCTACGAAATGACGGTAACTTATATTGATGGTCGTAAGAAGAAAGTTAATGGAGATGTAGATTGTACTGAAATTGATGAGGCAGTGTTTTAATTTTTGAAAAATCACTCTATAACAGAGAGTTAAGCATATAGGGGGTGAGACGCAGAATAGATGATGGTGAAACTGGCTATGGATAATGGAATCAGGTCTATTGCATTTCCCGTCATATCAACGGGAGTATATAGTTTTCCGGTGGAACTTGCGGCAAAGATTGTTGTATGTACAGTTGCCAGATTTCTGCAGGGGAATCCGGGGGCAGTTTGATTTAGTAGAATGGATGTTGTTTGATTATCATACGGAATCGGTGTACGAAGCTGAGGTTGATAAATTATATGATAAATAAATAATAGTAGAACCTAAAGAGGAAGACATCTTCCACCAGCATATCAATAATGCTTGTGGAGCTTTTTATTATTAGTAGTCCATATGCCATTATCGGTTTCTAGTTTAGTTAACGAACATATTTGAAAAATATATTTTTAACGGTTTACAATAATTATATTAAATATTATAATATATTTTTGTAGGAGTTTAAGTTAACCTTAAGAAGGGAGAATATATTTATGTTATTATGTAATGCCGATAATGACCTTATAAAACTCATTAATGATATTTTAAACAATAAAATTTGTTTGAATATTAACAATACATGGCAAATGATTGTATTATCTATTATAATAATAAGTGTTGTAGTAAAATTTTCGAAAGCATTTTATGCGTCAGATATTGAATTATTTTTATCTAAAGGCAGTATAGAAAAAAAGAAAGTATTATCGAACCTTATTTTACTATTTGTGGTTATTGCTTTTTGCAATGAATTGTTTATTTCGCAAATCAATTTCATATTTTGTGAATTTATTTTAGCTGTTTTCGTGGCTGTTTATTACGCTATATTATGTATTAAAATATGGCATAAGAAACGTAAACAGGAAGATATCACAAAAAAAGAACAGAGAAGACAAAGTTGTAATTTGTTTTTTATTATAGTTATTATTCCAGTACTGATATCAGAAATTTCTATGGTTAGTCACAAATCTGAAATATCATTAGCAATATTAGGAACATTAGCAGAAACCATATTAATATTTTTGGCATCTAATGGATTCAGAAAAGATTATTCAAATATTAAAATTGTAAATAATAAAAACCAGGAATATTATTTATTAGTAAAAATTGATGATAAAAGAATAATTTGTGGCGATAAAAAGACAATTAATGATTCATCAAAATTAATAATTATTGATGTAGAAAATATTTTGAACGGAACATATTATATGGTACCGGTTAAAAAATCGGAATAAATCAAAATAAATCGGTTAGCTAGAATTTAAATTTCTACATAACTAAAAGGCAGTTTGCAAGTCACTGTTTTTTAATCTTAGAATAATAAAAGCCCCATCAGCACATAATGCTATGGGGCCTTTTATTATTAGCAGTCCGTACGGGAATCGAACCCGTGTTTCCGCCGTGAGAGGGCGGCGTCTTAACCGCTTGACCAACGAACCGTTCATTATGGTATCATGGACCAACGAATATTGCAAGTATTTTTTGAAACTTTTATCTATAAAATATTACACAAAATGAAAACATTAATGTGGGTCATCGTGATATGATATTTAAATCAAGTATGGAAGGATTATTAATGACAAATTTTGATGTTATGTAGAAAACGCTAATGAAAAGAATAGATGAACTGTCTAAAGAACAGCTCTATACTCTAATATGGGCGGACACGGGAAATGAAAAAATACTTGTTTTAGGAAATGCTGATATTCGTGTTGCTGAGATGAGAGCTATAGCCAGAGAGTATTTTGGCTTCGAGAAAACAGATTTTGAGTTTATAACAGATTATGAGAAAGTGAAAAATGCAGGCAGCAGGATTCATGCAAGTGTGCGTTTTGCAACAGTAATATTTGGAAACTGTACGCACAAGGTTGCAGGTATGGGAAATTATTCAAATATAATTGATGAATTTAAGAGCCGTGCGAATTGTCCGATTGCCGTTGATGCCAGAAACGAGGCCGGCGGGCTGAAGATTACAAAGCAGTCATTTAAGAAGGTTTTGGCAGATATTTGCAGACAGCTCAAAATTCAGGAAGTAGCATAAGCAATATTAAATAGGTACAGTATTTATTTAAACAGTTTAGGGAGAAATCAATATGTTAGGTAAGGATGGAAGAATTTATGACAGAAGCTTTGACAGTGATCACGATGGAAGTCTCAATGCGTATGAGCGTTCAATGATGGACAGCATTGTATTTGGCGAGGACAGCGAGGAAAAATCGTATATGTAAGATGACAGTGACAATTTTGATTTTTGATTAAAGTTTTGATTAACGATTTAGGAACAAAGATTCGAATTACGAGGGCAGACTTTGGGACTCGTAAAGTCATATACTAAAGACAATCAAAGAGCTGATATCATTTGCAACTAATAAGGGAGTGTGTGATTATGAGAAATAACAAGAATTCTATTGGAGAAAACATAATTTTGTTTCTGGTAGCTATTGGAGTATTTGCTATCATAGGTGGATTCGCAGGATGGTGGTCTGGTTCTGATGATGAAGAGTATTATGATTATGACTATTCACCATCAAGTTCATACTCGTCACACAGCAGTTCATCGTATAATTCAAGCGGCAGCTCAGAAAGCAGCAGTTATACACCAAAGAGCTATTCTTCCGGAAAATATAATAGTAGCAGTTCCTCAGAAAGCAGTACAAATTCTTCGGGCAGCAGTACGGACAACTATAGCAATTCCGGTAGCAGCTCTGCAAATTCAGGAAGCTCTTCAAGCAGCAGCTCCGGTTCAAAGAAATATTATCATGATTCATATGATGATGGTTATGATGATGTCTATATGGATGGAGACTATGATGATGACAGATACGACAGCGATGATGATTATGCTGCCGGTGTAGATGATGCTATTGATGACGATGACGAGGACTGGTAAAATAGTTGGAGGTGTACTGATATGCCATAGGATGGATATGGTGGAGATGAAAGCTTTCCACATGATGGAAAACAGGGAAGATTCGGCTGTGGCGAGGGCTACAGTTGGGATGATAATGATGGCAAAGTCAAAAGAAGGTGGTCAGAGTGGGACTATTTAAGAAAAAGACAGTTACAAAGGCATATGATAAAGAAAATAAGAAACCGGTAATCAAAGCGAGCATATGTAATGGTGAGCAGGGTGCAGGCTTTAAGAACATTCATACAGGTAAGATAGAAGAAGTTATGCTGATAAAGAACCAGGCAGACCTTGATGCATTCAAGAAAATGTATGGAATAGATGGAGAGATAGAGAAGGAATATTAAACGAGGGATTTGAAAAAATTAAGAAGAAAGGTATAACAGGAAGTAAATAATGGTAAAGAAGATAATGCGTGATCCACTGTTTCTTGCACAGAAATCAGTGGATGCTACAGAAGATGATAAACAGGTGGTTACGGATTTACTTGACACATTGAGAGCAAATCTTGACCATTGTGTTGGAATGGCAGCTAACATGATTGGCGTGAAAAAGAATATCATAGTGGTTGCGGCCGGACCATTCCAGTTTGCCATGATTAATCCGGTGATTACCGGAAAATCAGGAGCTTTTCAGACGGAGGAAGGCTGTCTTTCGCTGGATGGTGTGAGACCATGCACAAGATATAAAGAGATTGAAGTGGATTATCTCGACCAGAATTTCAAAAAGAAACATGGCAAATACACAGGCTGGACAGCACAGATAATTCAGCATGAGGTGGACCATTGTAATGGGGTGGTCATATGAAGCTAAAGAACATATTAATAGTAGTGGGCAATATCGAAGAGTCAATCCACTTCTATAACGAACTGTTTGGCCTTAATGTGATTTCGAGACAGGAAGGTAATGTAATAATGTCGGAGGACAGAAGCTTGTAAGATTTTATGATCCGTCCGGGAACCTTATTGAGGTGCGCACACCATGGGATAAATTTGTGAATAGGGAGTGATTCTTCTGAAAAACGGCTGATCAGATTAAATGCTTTTGAAAGGCTTGTTCCACCCTTAAAAGTGATGGAGTCTTTCCATGGACAGCGGTGAAATAAATAATCCAGGGTAAAGCATACCCAGAAGTCTTTTTCTACAATAGCATCATTTAAGCCCATTTTATCAGCGGTATTTCGGAAAAGCTCTCTTCTGTCATCATCTGACAGACATGCAATTTTTCTCATAGTGTATTACCTCCGCATATTTGTCGTATTGTATCATAAACCCAGTCGGTGGATTCCGTTGCTTCTTTCAGACAAGTCTGTTTTTCGGATAAAGAGAGTTTTATTGAAAGAGTCTGGATAACTTCCGGGGTTACATTTTTTTTCCCTAATGTTTTCAATGCCTGAATTACCAGACTTGTCATATGGGACAGACCGGTAATTTCTTTATTAGTTCGGTGTTTAAATTCGAGCTTTGTAGAATTCCATTCATAGGTTTTATAAGGTCCGTCACTGATATAGGACCAGACCGCCGCTACCTGAGTGGAAAGTCCAAGTAAATTAAGGGCAGTGTTCCCGCATGGAGCGATGGTCCAATGATAACTGCGGGCTAATGCCTGTGCAACGGCAGCAGGATCAGCAGCTACATATTCATCGAGTAATTTACTGTATTTTGGTTTTTCATAAATTCCATTTATAATTCTGCGAAGAATATTATCCTTAACAAGGCGATATAATGCTGAACGAACCGTGTTGGTATCAGCGATATCCGCAAAATCAGAAGTGGAAAAAACCGAGCCATCTTCGGAAGCCAGGATTCGACTTTTAATTTCATGCATATAGTTTTTTGACATATAAAAACCTCCTTTGCAATTACGTATGGTTCATTATTTATATATTTGCTAGAAATAAAAAATTAT
>OGXW01002361.1_pt1 | contig 13436 bp, 13 predicted proteins | sample 1576341 | NCBI WGS metagenome assembly OGXW01 (sample SAMEA3541592, study PRJEB24748) | human gut metagenome | biome: human gut; feature: human-associated habitat; material: faeces | place: China | collected 2012
TGCCTGGATAATTTTTAATGTGCTGAATCGCAATGTATTTTGTTGCATATCCAATTTGCGCACATCTACTTTAGTTTCGCTCAGGGTTAAACTTTCGGATTGATTAAAAACTCATTGCAGTAAATGCACGGATTAAGTCTGCCCAATTTTGGACAGGCGTGGACTTTGTGTACGCAAAATTGAGTTTTATCGACAATCTGGAGGTCAATCCATATGAAAATTGCAAAGAGAACACTTTCATTTCTGCTTTCCGCCGGCATGGTTTTTACTGCCGCCGCTGGCTGCGAACGTATCGCGGCGGCTGACGCGGGAACCGACGATCCTAAAAAGCTGAGCATAGTTACGACGATATTCCCGGAATACGACTGGGTGCGCGAAATAATGGGCGACAAGGCCGAAAGCGCCGACTTGACGATGCTGCTGGACAACGGCGTTGACCTGCACAGCTATCAGCCCACGGTAGACGACATTGTTAAAATCGCCACCTGCGACATCTTTATTTATGTGGGCGGTGAATCCGACAGCTGGGTGGAAGATGCCTTGAAGCACAACGTCAACAAGGACATGAAGGTCATCAATCTGCTGGAGGTGCTGAAGGACACCATCAAGACAGAAGAAGCCATGCCCGGTATGCAGGCCGAAGATGGGCACAACCACGGCTACTCCCATTTCGCCGACACCGATGTGCAGGACAGATCGCTGTCTGACTGGGATGGTGATTGGCAATCCGTTTACCCCTATCTGCAAGACGGTATTTTGGATGAGGTGATGGAGCGCAAAGCCGAAAACGGCAGCAAAACAAAGGAAGAATACCGCGCTTACTATGAGACCGGCTACCAGACGGATGTCTCCCAAATCACCATTGATGCGGAAAACAACACCATCCGCTTTGTGAGGGACGGAATCGCAGCAAAAGCAGCCTACGCCTACAAAGGCTACCAGATTTATGATTATGCGTCTGGCAGCAGAGGTGTCCGCTATTTCTTTGAAGCCACAGACGGTGATGCCGATGCACCGAAATACGTCCAGTTCAGTGACCACGGCATCAATCCCGGAAAAGCCGAGCATTTTCATATCTACTTCGGCAACGATGGCTTTGACGCGCTCTCCCAGGAAATGGACAGCTGGCCTACCTATTATCCGATGGATATGAGCAGCAATGACATCAAGGAAGATATGCTGGAGCACGAGGAAAAAGAGTACGATGAACACGTCTGGCTGTCCCTGAAAAACGCCAAGGTACTGTGCAATTCCATTTCCCAGGCGCTACAGGCCATTGACCCCGAAAACAAGAATGTCTATGCTGCCAACGCCGAAGCCTATGAAAAGCAGCTGTCCGCCCTGGACGAAAAGTACCAAGAAGCCGTGGACAATGCAACCTACAAAACCCTTTTGTTCGGCGACCGCTTCCCCTTCCGTTATCTGGTGGATGACTATGGCCTGCGCTATTACGCCGCCTTCTCCGGCTGCTCTGCCGAAAGTGAAGCAAGCTTTGACACCATTCATTTCCTCGCAAAAAAGCTGGACGAATTGGGGCTTCCCTGCATTCTGACCATTGAGGGAGCAAAGCACAGAATTGCCGAAACCATTGTGGAAAACACCACCGCTAAAAATCAGAAGGTTTTGAGCATGGATTCCATGCAGTCCACCACCTCCAAGGATGTGGCACAGGGCACCACCTATCTTTCCGTCATGGAAAAGAATCTGGATGTGCTGACGGACGCATTGGGTTAAGGAGAAGCCGTCATGACGCAACTCACCTGCCAGAACCTGAGCGTTGGCTACGACGGTAGAACCGTGCTGACCGATTTGAATTTCTCCGTGTCAGCGGGGGACTACCTATGTATTGTCGGAGAGAACGGCTCCGGGAAAAGCACCCTGATGAAAACCATTCTTGGCCTGCAACCGCCGTGCAGCGGCAAAATTCTAACCGGCGGCGGGCTGAGAAAAAATGAAATCGGCTATTTGCCCCAGCAGACTGCCATCCAAATGGACTTCCCGGCATCCGTGAGTGAGATTGTGCGCTCCGGGTGTCAGGGGCGGTGCGGTTGGCACCCCTTTTACGGTCGCAAGGAACGGCAGCTTGCCGCAAATGCCATGGAGAAAATGCAAATCACCGCCCTGGCACAGCGGTGCTATCGGGAGCTTTCCGGCGGGCAGCAGCAGCGTGTTCTGCTGGCAAGAGCGCTGTGTGCCACAGAAAAATTGCTGCTTTTGGACGAACCGGTTTCCGGCCTTGACCCAAAGGTAACTGCACAGATGTATGATCTGATTGAATCCCTGAACCGCAAAGATGGCATCACTGTCATCATGATATCCCACGACATTGAGGCAGCCCTGCGATACGCCACCCATATTTTGCACATTGGATCCACAACCTTCTTTGGGACAACCGCCCAATACCTGCAAAGTCCTCAGGGGCATCTCTTTGCCGCTCAGAAAGGAGGTACGGTGTCATGAGCCAGATGGCAGAAAAGCTTGCCCTTTACTGGACGTTTCCCTTTGTCCGTTATGCGCTGGCGGTGGGAATATTGATTGCACTATGCTCCTCGCTTCTGGGCGTAACCCTGGTACTCAAGCGCTTCTCCTTCATCGGAGACGGTCTTTCCCACGTTGCCTTCGGTGCCATGTCCATTGCCGCTATCCTCCAAATCAAAAACGAGATGCCCCTGGTAATGGTCATCACCGTCATCTGCGCCATCTTGCTGCTGCGTACCGGTCAAAATGCAAAAATCAAGGGAGACAGCGCCATTGCCATGATTTCCGTTGGTTCCCTCGCCCTTGGCTATCTGATGATGAATCTCTTTGGCACCTCCTCCAACCTGTCCGGGGACGTGTGCAGCACCCTCTTTGGCTCCACCTCCATCCTGACCCTCTCGCAGTCTGAGGTTTGGCTCTGCGCTGCCATCTCCCTGGCGGTAATTGCAATCTATGTCTTTTTCTACAACAAGATTTTTGCCGTCACCTTCGACGAAAACTTTGCCAAGGCAACCGGTGTCAGGGCGGAGCGCTATAATTTGCTGATTGCCGTTGTGATTGCGGTTATCATTGTGCTCGCCATGAATTTGGTCGGCTCCCTGCTGATTTCCGCATTGATTATTTTCCCGGCCCTTTCTGCCATGCGGCTGTGCAAGAGCTTTTTGAGCGTAACCGTTTTTTCCGCTGTTGTGTCCGTGCTGTGTGCCGCCGTTGGAATTCTCATTTCCATTCTGGCAGGAACGCCCGTTGGCTCCACCATCGTGGCTGTCCAGATTGTAGTATTTGGACTGTGCAGCCTCACCAGTGCTATTTTCGGAGGAATGAAATGAAAAAAATATCCTTTATCGCCCTGTCAATCGCCCTGCTCCTGCTGACCGGATGCAGCAGCAAGGACAGCTCTCAGTCTGCCCCATCAGAAGCCCCTGCGGTGCAGCCTGCTACGGAAGCCGCCGCCCCCAGCAGTTCCGGCGGGATGCTTGACCTGACAAAGCTGAGCAGCACCATGGTGTATTCCGAGGTGTTCAATATGCTCTCATTCCCTGACAGCTATGTTGGCCGGACGGTGAAGATGAGCGGCACCGCCGCCTGTCTTTCCAACCCGGAAACCAATCAGCTGTACTACGCCTGCATCATTGCCGATGCCACCGGCTGCTGCGCCCAAGGTCTTGAATATGTTCTTCCCGACGGAGAGCCCTATCCAGAGGTGGATGCCAGTATCACCGTTACCGGAACCTTTGCCCTATACTATGAAAACGGCTACAAGTGCTTCCACCTGGTGGATGCAACGCTGAGCACCTAAAAAAGCTCCCCCAAAGTCAGTCGCTTTGGGGGAGTTAACGCTTTCCTATCAGGTAATGGCGTTCACCAGCAGCACCACCGCACCCAGAACAATCAGAATCACGCCGGTGACCCGATTGAGGAAGGCAGGCTCTGCCTTGTTGGCAATGCGGGCAGCGATTCTTGCCCACAGGAAGGTAAAGAGGATGCACAGCACCAGCACCATTACATCCGGTGCGCCGCCAATGGCAAAGTGGCTCAGTGAACCGGTCAGGGCGGTGAAGGTCATGATGAACACGCTGGTGCCCACGGCGGTTTTCAGCTCATAGCCCAGCACCGAGGTGAGAATCAGCAGCATCATCATGCCACCGCCTGCGCCAATGAAGCCGCAGATAAAGCCAATCAGGCTGCCGCAGATAACGCTTTGCATCAAGCGCTTCTGCGGGCTGACCTGTGCCATGGTTTCCTTGGTGGTCATGACAGGCTTGAGGATGAACTTCACGCCCAGCAGCATGGTCATCACCACCGAGAAGCTGCCCATGGTGTTGCTGCTCACCTTGCTGGAAATCCAGCTGCCAACCAATGTCAGCAGCAGGACGAACACCATCATCACACTGCCATTTTTAATATCCAGGTTTTTGTTCTTGCCGTAGGTATAGGCACTGACGGCACTGGCGAGCACATCGGAGGCCAGGGCAATGCCCACGGCTTCATAAGGCTCCATTTTCAGGAAGGTCACCAGCATGGGGGTAATCACCGCAGCAGCGCTCATCCCCGCAAAGCCGGTGCCCAAACCCGCACCCATGCCTGCAAAAAAACAGACGGCAACTATCGCCAAAATGTTCATTGTTTGTTCTTCTCCTGTTCTTTTTTTGAGTTTTGAATGTTTCTGTATATTTGCTCCATCTTCCGGTCGATTTCCGAGCAACTGTGGGCACATTCCAGCAGCGCCTGGCTGTCGGCCGGAGAGATGTAGTTATCCTTTTTATAACGGATTTTATGCTCGGTGCTGGCCCACAAGTCCATGGCCAGAGTGCGCAGCTGCACCTCCACCTTCATGGATTTCTTCTCGTTATGCAAAAAAATAGGCACGGAGACAATCAGGTGAAGACTCCGGTAGCCGTTGGGTTTGGGGTTTTGGAAATAGTCCTTCCGGGCAATCAGGGTCACATCGTCCTGCCGCAGAAAGGATTCCGCCAATGTATAAATATCCGATTGGAAGGTACACACCACCCGCACCCCGGCAATGTCATTGAGGTTTTCCTCAATGCTTTCCACCGACAAAGGGATCCCCCGCCGCATGACCTTGTTCATGATGCTCTCCGGGGTTTTTAAACGGCTATGGATGGTTTCAATGGGGTTTCGCTCCACGGAGAAGGACAAATCCTCGCTGAGCACCCGGAACTTGGTTTCCACCTCCATCAATGCACAGGTGTAAAACGACATGATTTCCCGGTAGGGGACGGCGTATTTTTTTAGCCATTCGTTGAACTTCTGGGCATTGCTCTCGCTGATGACATCTCTCGTGTCCAGAATCAATGCACTGGTATTGATTGCATCCATGAAAAACCCTTCTCTTTCCGTCTCAGTGCCGCCGGCACTGAAATACTTCATTTTTGATGTATTTATTATAGCCCGCCCCTATCGGTAAATCAAGGCACAATTATTTCCGAAATGTTAATAAATTGTGTACGCGTAAAAATGTCTGTCGCTTCGCGCCTGAGTTTTCCTCATACCGCAGGTGACATAACGCAAAAAGTTGGGTTTTTCCGAAAGAAACACCGTGGAAAAATTTTGATTTTTTATGAATTCTTTTTATCTGAGCCGCTTTTCGATGCAATAGCATTGACTTTATAGGGGAAATGTGTTACAATTCGGTTACATTGCGGTCAAAGACCATCTGAGACCAAATTGAACTTGGAGATAGATGCAAATGATTGAATTTAACAATGTCGTCAAAGCATACGACCATGGTTCACCTGCCCTCAACGGCGTAACCATGCAAATTGAAGACGGTGAGTTTTGCTTTCTGGTCGGTCCCTCCGGCTCTGGTAAGTCCACCATCATTAAGCTCATCAGCGGTGAGCTTCGCCCCACCTCCGGTGCGGTACACGTCAACGGCTATAACCTGGAGCGCATCCGCAAGCGCGAGATTCCCTATCTGCGCCGCACCACCGGCGTTGTGTTCCAGGACTTCCGCCTGATTCCCAAAATGAGCGTGTATGACAATGTGGCATTCGCCATGCGTGTCATTGGCGCAAAAGAGCGGGAAATCCGGGATCGTGTGCCCTATGTACTGGAGCTGGTCGGGCTGGAAAACAAGGCAAGGCGGCTGCCCCGGGAGATGTCCGGCGGTGAGCAGCAGCGGCTTGCCATTGCTCGCGCCCTGGTGAATAACCCCTCCACCATCATCGCCGACGAGCCAACCGGTAACCTGGACCCGGCTCGTTCCTTTGAAATTATGTCCCTGCTTCAGGAGATTAACAACCTGGGCACCACCATCTTGGTCGTCACCCACGAGAAGGATTTGGTGCAGCTGTTCTCCAAGCGGGTAATCGTCATTGACGAGGGCGTTATTGTCAGTGACGGAGAGGGGTATTACGATGAAGATTAACAATTTAGGCTACTTAATCAAGGAAGGTTTTCGCGGCATCTTCCTCCACGGCTTTATGTCCTTTGCCGCTATTTGCGTTACCATTGCGTGCCTGCTGATTGTGGGCAGCTTCTCCATTCTGGCCTACAACCTGGACGTGATGGTGCAGAAGCTGAATCAGACCAGCGAAATCATGGTGTATGTGGATTCCTCCCTGTCCGATGCCGAAGCAAGAAGCATCGGCACCAAAATCAATGCGCTGGACAATGTGGAAAAATCCGTGTTCATCTCCCGGGAGGATGCCCTTCAGAGCTTTGTGAATGACCACAACAACAACGCCGCCTTCAATGGCGTTCAGGCGCAGGATCTGCGCCACCGGTATGTGGTCACCCTGGAAGACAACAACCAGATGAAGAAAACCGATGAGCAGCTCAAGCAGATTCCCGGTGTCGCCAAAACCAATGCCGCCTATGAATTGGCTGAGGGCTTCATCACCATTCAGAATGTGCTGAACCTCATCTCTGTAGCACTGATTGCCATGCTGCTGATTATCTCTCTGCTTATCATTTCCAACACCATCAAGCTTGCCATGTACGATCGCAAGGACGAGATTGCCATCATGAAAATGGTGGGCGCTACCAACAGCTTCATCCGTCTCCCCTTTATCGTGGAAGGCTTTACTCTGGGTATGATTGGCGCTATCCTCGCCTTCGGCTTGGAATGGGTGCTGTATGATACCCTGGTGGAGCGACTGGCGGCAGTGGATGCCCTGCGGCTGTTCACTTTCGTCCCCTTCACCGGCGATCTGCTGATTCCCATGCTGCTGACCTTCGGCGGTGCCGGCCTGTTTGTTGGTATCGTCGGCAGCTGGACTTCCATTCGGAAGTTTATGGACGTGTAACCGCGTCCGCAAAAGAAAACATGAAGCCGCTCCCCTTTCGCTCCGGCTTCCAGGAGAGACTATGAAGAAATCCCACCGTCTTCGGTCTGCTGCCGCCGCGTTTCTTGCCGCAATTACGGTTTTCACTTCCCTGCCCCATGGAGCTCAGGCTGCCACCAGCACCTCCCAAATCAAGGATGAGATTACCGACTTAAAGGTTGAAAACGCCCAGATACAGGCGCAGATTGAATCTGTTCGTACCCAATATAATGCCAATGCCAGCGAAATCCAGGCATTGGTGGATAAGAAAAATGCAGTCGACCAGGAAATTTCACTGCTCCATTCCCAGATTATCAACATCAACGAGCAGCTGCGGGTCTACGGTCAGATGATTGCCGATGCCCAGGAACGGCTGGAGGATTCCAACCAGCGCCTGAAAGAGCTGAACCAGCAATACAAAGAGCGTATCCGTGCCATGGAGGAGGAGGGTGAAATCACCTACTGGCAGGTCATCTTTGAGTCCAGCAGCTTTACCGACTTTCTCGACCGGATGAACATTGTGGACGAGATTGCGGCGGCTGACACCCAACGGCTATTAGACTTGCAGGTTGCCTCCGCCAACGTGGAAGAAAACCAGCGGATTCTCACCGAGGAAATGCTGGACTTGCAGGACACCCGGGAGCAGCTTTCCGAAAGTGAGGAAATTCTGAAGGAAAAACGCACCGAGTCCGATGACATTCTGCGGGATTTGATTGCAAAGCAAAGCGAGTTCCAGGTGCTTCTGGACGAGTCCGAAGCATTGCAAAACGAGCTGATGAACGAGATTGCCCAAAAGCAAAAGGAGCTTCAGGCAGCGCAGTACAAAGAGGAACTGGTGAAGATGGCGCTGAAGGGGCAAAACCCTCCCTCCAACGCCACCTGGATAGAGCCGGTTTCCGGCTATAGAATCTCCAGCCCCTTTGGCAACCGCAAATCCCCCACGGCAGGTGCCTCCACCTACCACCAGGGTGTGGACATGGCCTGTCCCTCCGGCACCCCCATCTACGCCACCAGAGCCGGTACCATCACCACTGCCTCCTATCAGGCCGGCGGTGCAGGCTACTATGTTTCCATCAACCATGGAGACGGCTTCGCCTCCATCTATATGCACATGACCCGTTATGTGGTATCCAAGGGGCAATCCGTCACCCAGGGGCAGCTGATTGGCTATGTGGGCAGCACCGGCATTTCCACCGGCCCCCACCTGCACTTCGGCATTTCCTACGGCGGAACCTACGTCAACCCCATGGCATACCTGTAACACACGAAGGAGAAACCACATGAAGAACCGCAAAAAGCTTGTTTCCATTCTTGCTGGAGTAATGGCTGCCATCATGCTGCTGACCCTGATTTTCAGCATTCTGCCCATGCGGGCGGCTGCCGCCTCTTCCAGCGAAATTCGCAAGCAGATTAACGCACTGCAAGAAAACCGCAAGGACATCAAAAACCAGATTTCCGATTTGCAGACACAGTATCAGCAGACCTCCGATGACATTGCCGACATTGTTGCCCGCAAGAATGTGATTGACCAGGAGATTGGCCTGCTGCACACCGAAATCATCAACATCAACGAGCAAATCAGCGCCTACAGCGTCTTGATTGCCGACCAGCAGGAGGAACTGGATAAGGCACAGGATCGCTACGATGAGCTGAACGCCGACTGCAAGACCCGCATTCAGGCCATGGAGGAGGAAGGAACCGTCAGCTATTGGGAGGTTCTTTTCAAGGCAAAAAACTTTTCTGACCTTCTTGACCGGCTGAACATGGTAGAGGAGATTGCCTCCTCCGACACGCGCCGCTTGCAGGAGCTGAGTGATGCCGCCCAGCGGGTAGAAACTGCCCAGCAGGAGCTTGCTGCCGAAAAGGGCGAGCTGGAAGGCACACGGACGGAACTGGACAATGCTCAGAACGAGTTGGACGTAAAGCGGCAGGAAGCAGACGACCTGATTGTGCAGCTGATTGCGAAAGGCGAGGAGCTGAAGCAGCAGCAGATTGACCTGGAAGAAGAGGACGAGGCGCTCCTGGATGAAATTGCCCGCAAGGAACAGGAGTACAACGAGGCAAAGCTGGAAGAATGGCTTGCCTACATGGCAACCTATGTCCCCCCCACTACCGTTGCGCCCAGTATTCCCATCAGTGGTCCCGATGGCAGCAACAGCGGCACCAATAATGGCTCCACTGATAGCGGCAGCAGCAGCGGCGGAAATTCCAGCAGCGGCGGAAGCAGCAATGTCACCGTGGGAAGCTCCTGGCTGGTTCCGTGCAGCTATCGGATGGTATCCAGCCCCTTCGGCTTCCGTGAATCCCCCACCACCGGTGCCTCCAAGTATCACCAGGGCGTTGACTTGGCAGCCCCCGCCGGAACCCCCATCATTGCTTCCCGGGGTGGCACGGTGACGGTTGCAGGTTATTCCAACTCCGCCGGTTATTATGTCACCATCAACCATGGCGATGGCTTTTCCTCCATTTATATGCACATGACCAACTACGTCGTCAGCAGCGGCCAGAAGGTGAACCAGGGGCAGACCATTGGCTATGTGGGCAGCACCGGTATTTCCACCGGCAACCATCTGCATTTTGGCATTGCCCAAAATGGTGCTTATGTCAACCCCTGCAATTACGTTGGCCTGTATTGATATCCCATTTCCGGGGCTGCCTCACATGGGGCAGCTCCTTTTTGGCGGCAGTGCCGCAGAAACGCCCACTGCGTGGGCTCAGATAATAGATAATAGTGAAAAAGTAATAGAAAAAAGTTTTTATTCCGTTTTATCGGGCGTTTCACCTATTCACTATTCACTCTTACCTCGCCAAGGCTTCCGGCAAATACACGCTGCTGTAAGGGCGGTACAATGACCGCCCCGACAGCTGCAACGGTAATTAAATTGCCATCAGTTCCTTTTCCTTGGCAGCCAGAGCAGTATCCACATTCTTGATATACTTATCCAGCAAATCCTGCAAATCCTTTTCTGCCTTCTTCTGGTCATCCTCGGTGATTTCGCTGTTCTTCTTCAGCTTCTTCACATAGTCCATGCCGTCCCGGCGGATGTTGCGCAGGGCAACCTTTGCATCCTCGGCGTACTTCTTGACCTGCTTAATCAGCTCCTTGCGGCGCTCCTCGGTGAGCTGGGGGAACACCAGGCGGATAACGCGGCCATCGTTCTGGGGGTTGATGCCCAGGTCAGAGGTCTGGATGGCTTTCTGGATGTCTTTCAGCAGCTTGCTGTCCCAGGGGGAGATGACCAGGGTACGGGCATCGGGAGAGGAAATGGTTGCCACGCCGTTGAGGGGGGTCTCACTTCCATAATACTCCACACAGATGCGGTCAAGAACCTGGGGATTGGCACGACCGGCACGGACTGCACCGAAATCCTCACCCAAATGCTCCAGGGTCTTATCCATCTTTCTGGTAAATTCCTTAAAATCAACGCTCATTTGTTAATCCTCCTTGACGGTAGTTCCGATTTTTTCGCCGCACACCACGCGGACAATGTTCTGGGGGTCTTTCAGGGCGAAGCAAATAAGGGTCATGTGGTTGTCCATTGCCAGCGTCATGGCAGTGGTATCCGTGGCCTGCAAATGGCGGGCAAGCACCTCGTCATAGGTCAGGTCATCAAACTTCACGGCGCTGGGATCCTTGTTGGGGTCCGCAGAGTAGATGCCGTCCACATTCTTTGCCATCAGGATGGCATCGGCTTCGATTTCCACGCCACGCAGCACAGCGCCGGTGTCGGTGGAGAAATAGGGGTTGCCGGTACCGGCGGCGAAGATAACCACCTTGCCCTCGTTGAGATAGCGGTCGGCGGTATCCCGGGTAAAGTACTCGGCGAATTTATTCATTTCCACGGCGGTCAGCACCCGGGCATCCACCCCGTGCTTTTCCAGGGCATCTGCCACGGCGATGGAGTTCATCACCGTTGCCAGCATTCCCATGGCATCGCCGTGGGAGCGCTGCATTTTGTCGGCACCGTCCTTCACACCACGCCAGAAATTGCCGCCGCCAATGACAAGCCCCACCTGAACGCCCATGTCCCGGCACTGCCGGATGGACTCACACACGGAATTGATGACACTGAAATCCAGCCCGCGATGGGCATCGCCTGCCAGAGCCTCGCCGCTTACTTTCAGCAAAATACGCTTATATTTGACTTCTGCCAATTCATTTCACTCCTTTGTTCCAACTGTCTGCACCATTGCAGATTACATCGACTGTATTTTAGCATAAAACCAGGAATTGAGCAAGTAAAATATTCTTTAACCCGCCCTGTTCCAGAGGCTCTTTTCAAAGCGCCGCATTTCCCCAGGCAGACCGCAACAAAACTATTGCAAACAACGGGGAAATGGGTTATAATGTTTCATTATACACTTGTACCATTCAGGAGAGAGAGGATGTTTTTTATATGGCTGAAATCACCGAAAGCAAAAACTTCATTCATGCCTTTATTGAAGAAGATATCGCCGAGGGCGGTCGGTTTGCCGGTAAAACCGTTCACACCCGTTTTCCGCCGGAGCCAAACGGTTATCTGCACATCGGTCACTGCAAGGCGCTGATTATCGACTTCGGTACTGCCGAGAAGTTCGGCGGTCTGTGCAACCTGCGCATGGACGACACCAACCCCACCAAGGAAGACGTGGAGTACGTCCAGGCCATCCAGGACGACATTCACTGGCTGGGCTTCGACTGGGGTGACCGGTTCTATTTTGGCTCCGACTACTTTGAAAAAGACTATGAGTATGCCGTTGAGCTGATTAAGAAGGGGCTTGCCTATGTTTGTGAGCTGACCCCCGAGCAGTTCAAGGAATACCGGGGCGACCTGACCACCCCCGCCGTCTCCCCCTATCGGGATCGCCCCATGGAGGAGAGCCTGGATTTGTTTGCCCGGATGCGTGCCGGTGAGTTTGAAGACAACAAATATACCCTGCGTGCCAAGATTGACCTGGCCTCCGGCAACTTCAATATGCGTGACCCGGTTATCTACCGGATCCGCCATATGCACCATCACCGCCAGGGCGACAAGTGGTGCATCTACCCCATGTACGACTTTGCTCACCCCATCCAGGACGCATTGGAGGGCATCACCCACTCCCTGTGCTCCCTGGAATTTGAAAACCACCGTCCCCTGTACAACTGGGTGGTGGAGAATGTGTCCGTGCCCAACCATCCCCGGCAGATTGAGTTTGCCCGGCTGGGCATCGACCATACCGTGCTTTCTAAGCGCAAGCTCCGCGCACTGATTGAGGGCGGCTATGTATCCGGCTGGGATGACCCCCGGATGCCTACCCTGTGCGGTCTGCGCCGCCGGGGCTACACCCCTGCCTCCATCCGCAATTTCTGCGAGAGCGTGGGCGTTGCCAAGTCTCCCAACACCATTGAATATGCTTTCCTGGAATCCTGCCTGCGGAAAGACCTGGATGCCACCGCACAGCGGGTTATGGCAGTGCTGAAGCCGGTGAAGCTGACCATCACCAACTATCCCGCCGGGCAGAGCGAGACCTTTGAGATTGAGAACAATCCCAATAACCCCGCCGACGGCAAGCGCACCATCACCTTCTCCCGTGACCTGTGGATTGAGGCCGACGACTTTATGGCGCAGCCCATCCCCAAGTACAAGCGCCTGTATCCCGACGGACCTGAGTGCCGCCTGAAGGGTGCTTATGTCATCAAGTGCACCGGCTGCGTCACTGACGAAAACGGCAACGTCACCGAGGTGCTGGCTACCTATGACCCCGAGAGCAAGGGCGGCGACCCCGCCGACGGGCGCAAGATTAAGGGCGCTACCATTCACTGGGTGGATGCCAACAACTGCCACGATGCCGAAGTGCGGCAGTACAGCAACCTCTTTAACGACCCCGATCCCGATGCCGCCGGCAAGGACTTTATTGCCTGCCTGAATCCCGATTCTCTGGAAGTGCTCACCGGCTGCAAGGTGGAAGCTTCCCTGGGAAGTGCCAAGGCTCCCACCTCCTATCAGTTCATGCGTCTGGGCTATTTCTGCCCCGACAGCCGGGACTGCACCCCCGAACATCTGGTGTTCAACCGCAGCGTCAGTCTGAAGGACAGCTTCAAGCCCGCAAAGTAATCAAAATCAGAACATCGGGGCGGCAGCTTTGCCGCCTGAAAAGATGGGAAAATATTTGTTAACATCAAAGGAAATTGAATGTAAATGGCAA
>OGXW01002370.1_pt1 | contig 13392 bp, 10 predicted proteins | sample 1576341 | NCBI WGS metagenome assembly OGXW01 (sample SAMEA3541592, study PRJEB24748) | human gut metagenome | biome: human gut; feature: human-associated habitat; material: faeces | place: China | collected 2012
CTCAGCCATGGATTTGGCGACAGAGCAATATTTGAAAATGTGTCATTCAGGCTTCTGGCAGGCGAGCACATAGGACTTGTCGGCGCAAATGGTGAAGGCAAATCAACCTTCATGAATATAGTGACGGGCAGCCTCATGCCGGACGAAGGCACAGTGACCTGGGCGAAGAATGTGAAAGTCGGCTATCTGGATCAGCATACCGTTCTTGAGCCTGGTATGACTATAGGAGGAGTGCTGAGGGATGCGTTCTCCAGATTGTTTGATATGGAGAAGAGGATAAATGAGATATGTGACAAGTTGGCAGAGGTTGCTGACGAGGATGAGATGAATTCTCTTCTTGAGGAGATGGGACTTCTTCAGGATCTTCTGGACAGCCATGACTTCTATATAATAGATTCAAAAGTTGAGGAGGTTGCCAGGGCATTTGACCTGCTGCAGCTCGGTCTTGACAAGGATGTGACGGAGCTGTCGGGCGGACAGAGAACCAAGGTTCTTCTGGCAAAGCTTCTGCTTGAGAAGCCGGAGATACTTCTGCTCGACGAGCCTACGAATTACCTTGATGCACACCATATAGAGTGGCTGAAGAGATACCTTCAGGAATACGAGAATGCGTTTATACTTATATCCCATGATATTCCGTTCCTGAATTCGGTTGTCAATATTATATACCATATGGAGAATTGCCAGCTTAACAGATATGTAGGCGACTATGACAAGTTCCAGGAGGTGTATGCGGTGAAGAAATTCCAGCTTGAGGCTGCGTACAGAAAGCAGCAGCAGGAGATATCCGAGCTGAAGGATTTCGTTGCGAGGAATAAAGCCAGGGTTGCCACAAGAAATATGGCGATGTCCAGGCAGAAGAAACTTGACAAGATGGATGTCATTCAGCTTGAGCGTGAGAAACCGAAGCCTGAGTTCAACTTCAAGGAGGCGAGAACCTCGGGCAAGGTTATATTTGAAACTGACGATCTGGTGATCGGATACAGCAAGGATAAGCCGCTCTCCAAACCAATGAATCTCCGCATGGAGCGTGGAGATAAGATTGCCATCACGGGAACAAACGGTATAGGAAAGACGACATTCCTGAAGAGTGTGCTGGGACTTATCCCTGCGATATCCGGCAAGGCACAGCTTGGAGACTATCTGCACATCGGATACTTTGAGCAGGAGGTCAAGCCGAGTGAGAACACGTGTCTGCAGGAGATCTGGGAGGAATTCCCGGGATATACCCAGTACGAGGTGCGTGCGGCTCTTGCCAAATGCGGACTTACCACCAAGCATATAGAGAGCAAGGTGAAGGTCCTCTCGGGTGGCGAGCAGGCGAAGGTGAGACTGTGCAAGCTCATCAACACGGATACAAATGTGCTGTTGCTTGACGAGCCGACAAACCACCTTGATGTGGATGCCAAGGACGAGCTTAAGCGTGCACTTTCCGAGTATAAGGGTTCTATACTTCTGGTGTGCCATGAGCCTGAGTTTTATGATGGCCTTGTGACAGATGTGTGGAATCTGGAGCAGTATACGCTTCTGCAGTGAGATAAACAGGCTCTGCTTTGATTATTGTCAAGGCGAGCCTGTTTTTAATCTGTTCAAGCACTAATTCCTCAATGCTGTAATGGGAACAACGAATACACCATCAGACCTTTGATATGCTGCATTGGACAATCCACATATAACACATAATGAATCCGGACCCATTCCACCATTGGATTCAATTGATTTTTTTATTTTTATAAGATTTTCGGCAGCGGCATCTATTTGGTTTGCACCCAGTTTTATTTCAAATCCACACCATTTCCCGTCTGGCAGTGCGATAACTGCATCCATCTCGTTGTTATTATAATCCTGATAATGATATAATTCTGCATCAAAGGATTCTGCATATATTTTTAAATCTCTTTCACATAATGCTTCGAATAAGAATCCTAGTGTATTCAAATCATTCAATAGCATTTCAGGGGTTGCATTTAACAATGCAGCTGCTAAGGATGGGTCTGACAAATGTCTCTTTTCAGCCTGTTTGATGCGGATAGGTGATCGAAGCTTTGCTTCAAAAGGCTTTTGATTATCGGTTAGGAAGAGTCTGTGAAAAACATCCAGATAGGCGGCAACGGTTTCTACATCAATATCTTCGTTGTCGATTTCTTTAATATCATTTTTAAGTTTTTTGTTTGTTACAGTTGTAGCCTCATTCCTTGCAAGTGAGCGGAGAAGTAATTCCATTTTGTGCTTATCTCTTTTTATTTCATCTATTCGATATACATCATCATCCAATACAGCCCGGATATATTGCTTAGGAAGATATGCTGCCTGTTTTAATGGTGTATCCTGGTTTGCAGGCCAGCCGCCTCTTATAATAAAATCGATAAGGCTTGACAGATTAACCTCACCTAATATTTGAGGTTCTATCTTGTTATTACATATATCTTTAAGCGAGACGTTTCCACTGGAATTGCCACTTTCAAATAATGACATTGGCCGCATTCTTAATTTTGCAATCCTTCCAGCACCACTATGCAATATTCCTTTGTGATTTGGAGTTGCAGATCCTGTCAATATAAATTGTCCTTTATTGCCGTTTTGATCAACCTTAAATCTGACAGCGTCCCATAGCTGTGGAACTTCCTGCCATTCATCGATCAATCTTGGCGTTTCGCCTTCCAAAACCAGTGATGGACTTAGCTGTGCCAATTGTCTGTTTTGGAAATTTCCATCTGGATTGCCAATCGTTATCTCACTTTTGCAATGGTATGATGATGTCCATGTTTTCCCGCACCATTTGGGACCTTCTACGCATACTGCGCCAAATGCTTCTAAGTAATTATCGATTATATTGTCTAAAAGTCTTGGCTTGTAATCTTTTCTTTTCATACGCTATATGCTCTCCGTTCTTATATGTCACAAATATTATTGACCTAAATAGATATATATATTTATAAAATATGATAATATAATGCGAAGGATTTTGCAATCTCAATCCGATAGATTCTATATTTTTAATCCGATAAAATTTATAAATTCAATCCGATAGATTCTATAATCCCAATCCGATAGATTTACAATTTCAATCTAGTAATAATTGACTAAGAGGATGTATTATATTATTCTATGTAGGATGGTTCACTAGTGTAAAGCAATAAAGACGAGAGGGTGGACCGGGCTTGCGGTTCCGGCCCAGTATCTTGATGTGAAACAGCTTGAGGAACTTGACGAGGAGAGAAGAGCGGTAAATTTATAGAATTGATACGGCTGTGTATAGTACGCTGCGTAAGTATGCGGATTTAGACGTGGTTAAAAAATAATACTAGGATGGAGATGTTAGATGAATATACTTGAGAGTTTAAAGGATAAATTACTTGTTGCAGACGGAGCGTTTGGAACCTGTTATGTGGGAATGTACGGAGAGCAGGGAACTGTGGCTCCGGAGCTTGCAAACATACGCCATCCTGAGCGGGTGCTTGAGATACATAAGGAGTACGTGAAGGCGGGAGCCGGACTTATAAGGACCAACACATTTGCGGCAAATACAGCGAGCCTTGATGCAGATATGGATTATGTCGTTTCAAATGTGCGTGCAGCGGTAAAGCTTGCAAAGTGTGTGGCAGAAGAAGCTGCGGAGGCAGGCTGCATCAGGACGAATGATGCAGTTGTGACAGAATCCGGTGAATCTGGAATGAATCGAAAAAAGGTGTATATTGCCGGAGATATAGGCCCGATCCCTGCGGATGCGGGACTTACAATGAATGAGAGAATTTCACAGTACAAGCTGCTTGGCGAGACCATGCAGGATCTGGGAGTGGACATCATCTGGTTTGAGACATTTCCTGAGTTCAATGTACTTGAGCCTGTGCTTAAGTATCTGAAGACCAGAAAAGATACACCTGTCATGGTATCGTTCTGTGTGAATCAGTTCGGATACAGTAACTGCGGATTCTCTGCAAGGGCACTGCTTTCACAGGCTGCAGGGGATCCTGATGTGGATTGTGTTGGTTTTAACTGCGGAGTTGGTCCATATCATATGCTCCAGCTTTTGAAAAAACTGGACGTGGACTGCGGAAAGCCGGTATCTGTCATGCCAAATGCTGGATATCCGAAGTTTACACAGAGCAGACTTGTGTTCAATGACAACAAAGAGGGCTTCATCGACAAGATCCAGGATATTGTGGCACTTGGCGCAGATATCATAGGCGGATGCTGCGGAACAAATCCCGAGTACATACATCAGATTACAGAGCGGGTAAAAAACGGAGATATTGTGAAGACTGCCAAGGTTCATGTGGAAAAAAAGCAGTCTGACAATGCGCCAAAGGATAATTTTCTCAAAGGCCGCCTGGAGCGTGGCGGGGCAGACATGAAGAATGCTGGCGGACACAAGTTGATCGCTGTGGAGCTGGCACCGCCGGTGGATGTCAACGATCAGAAGCTTCTTGATGCAGCCCATATACTTAAGCAGTCACAAGTGGATGTGGTGACATTTCCTGATTCTCCATCTGGAAGAACCAGAGCGGATTCGATACTTATGGCGGAGAAGGTACATAAGGAGACGGGGCTTCGTGTTATGCCTCATCTGTGCTGCCGTGATAAGAATGCCATAGCCATCAGGGGAAGTGTGCTTGGTGCACAGCTCAACGGCATAAAGGATTTCCTTGTCATAACAGGAGATCCGGTTCCGGTTATGTTCAGACAGACCACCAGGAGTGTGTTCAATTTTGATTCGGTGGGAATGATGAGACTTCTCCAGTCTATGAATGAAGAGGTGTTTGGCAAAGATAAGATCACCTACGGCGGAGCAATCAACCAGAACAGAATGAACACGAAGTTTGAGGTGGATAGAATAAAGAGAAAGATGGAAGCCGGGGCAGAATTCTTCCTGACCCAGCCTGTGTTCTCCAGAGAGCAGGCACAGATTCTCAGAAACATGAAAGCTGAGACGGGCGCAACTATACTTGTGGGTGTCATGCCGCTTGTCAGCAGGAGAAATGCCTTGTTCATGAAGAATGAGATGGCGGGCATAGAGATACCGGATGAGATTATAGAGAGATACGGTGAAAATGCGACTAGACAGGAAGGCGAGGACTGCGGTATACGGATCGCCAGAGAGATACTTGAGTACACTGAGGATTTCGCAGATGGATATTATTTCTCGTTCCCATTTAACAGGGTGCATATGCTGGCACATATCGTTGACTAAAATGTGAGTCAAGGTTATTATGGAGTATGTGGTGTTGTATGGGAAAATAGGGATCCTGAGCAGCATGTAGGAGAAGCGCTGCGAAATAACGCAGTGGATAAGATAAAATATTGGATGCGCAGATGCGCAGAAAGGAACAGACATGGATTACAATAGTTTAAGTCTTAAGATGCATGAGGAGCACAAGGGTAAGGTAGAGGTAGTGTCCAAGGTGGCAGTGAAGAACAGAGATGACTTAAGCACAGCTTACACACCGGGCGTTGCAGAACCTTGCAGAAAGATCCGTGACAATAAGGCTGACGTATATAAATATACATGCAAGGGTAACATGGTTGCTGTAGTATCAGATGGAACAGCGGTTCTGGGACTTGGTGATATAGGCCCTGAGGCAGCTATCCCTGTTATGGAAGGCAAATCCATACTCTTTAAGGAGTTTGGAGGTGTGGATGCATTCCCTATCTGCCTTGATACAAAGGATGTGGACGAGATTGTTGAGACTGTAAAACGCATCGCTCCTGTATTTGGCGGAATAAATCTGGAGGACATATCAGCTCCAAGATGTTTTGAGATAGAGAGAAGACTCAAGGAGGAACTTGATATCCCTGTGTTCCATGACGATCAGCACGGAACAGCTATCGTTGTATCGGCGGGGCTTATCAATGCATTGAAGCTTGTCGGCAAGCCATTTGATAAGGCAAATGTGGTTATCAACGGAGCAGGTTCAGCAGGTATATCGATATGTAAGCTTCTGCTTCAGCTCGGTATAGGCAACGTGGTTCTCGTGGACAGGCAGGGTGCTCTGTGTCCTGGACAGGACTGGATGAATCCGGCACAGGCAGATATGGCAGAGATTACAAATAAGGACAGACAGACAGGACCTCTTGCCGAGATCATGAAGGGCAAGGATGTATTTGTCGGAGTTTCAGCACCGAATATTGTGACAGCAGAGATGGTTGCTTCCATGGCAGCAGATCCTATAGTATTTGCCATGGCAAACCCTACACCTGAGATCATGCCTGAGGAAGCTGCAAAGGGCGGAGTCAGAGTAATGGCAACGGGACGTTCTGACTATCCAAACCAGATCAATAACGTTCTCGTGTTCCCTGGAATATTCAGAGGTGCGCTTGATGCCAAGGCAACAGGCATAACTGAAGAGATGAAGATGGCAGCAGCCAAGGCTATCGCATCAATTGTCACAGATGAGGAGCTTAAGGAGGATTACATCATTCCTGGAGCATTTGATGAGAGGGTTGCAAAGGTCGTTGCGAAAGCTGTGGCTGATGAGGCAATAAAGCTTGGCATCACAAAATAAATATTAAATATACGATAAGTAAAAAAGTTTACTAAAAACCGCATTTTATGTCGAAAGTCGTCATGGGATGCGGTTTTCTGCTGTCTTAATATGTTGTAAAGTTAAGAGGATGTTCGAGGGGAACAGATTAAACCAGAAGGTGTCAACTGAGAGGGAGGAGAAAAATGAATAGTATAATTATTGGGCAGCATATAAGGGATGCCCGGAAAGCGAAAGAACTCACACAGGAGGAACTGGGGCAGATGGTGTATGCCGATGGGAAGTACATAAGCCGCCTTGAGAATGGAAAGAGTATGCCAAGTCTCAAAAGGCTGGTCAGTATAGCTCGGATATTGGGGGTTACATGTGACTATTTTGTCTGGGATATCGATCTGTCTGAAGCTGATAAATATGGAGACAGGGATTCTGGAGAGCGTTGCAGAGGCATACTGCAGGAATGGAGGGAGTATGCTTAAAGCAGCGGTATACTGTTCAAATTCATATGTAGCAGGGATGATTAGGAGGTATATGGCTGAGCTTGACAGGATCCATGGTATGCAGTGCAGGACGGATTATTATGACCACAGAGACCAGCTCATTTGGGCGGTGGACACTCCGGGAACATATGACGTAGTGATAGTTTACAGAGAGTGGGATGTGGCGTATATCCTCAGAGAGAGAACTGAGTATATAAATCTGGTGATGATAGCTCCGGGTGTAAACAAGAAATTGTATGATGTCCAGCCGTGTTATCAGATATACGAACCGTTAAATTTGGAAAATTTTTATAAGGTCATCAGATCTGCTGTAGGTGATTACGATAGATGTCCGGGATTGTCGTTTCAGTTTGGAAAGGTCAGATATATGCTTAATCCTCATGAGATATTATATTTTGAAAATGACAGACGCAGGATAGATGTTGTACTGAAGACCAGAAGGTATTCATTCTATGGATGCATGACTGATCTGGAAAAGCGCATTAGACTTGTGAGCAGAGATTTTGTGAGAATACAGGGATCTTACATAGTTAATCTTGAATATGTAAGGGAATACTCGGGTTCATGGGTGTGTATGATAGATGATAGACAGATAAATATCAGCGCGGGAAGACGCGCTGATATGAAATCTAGGTATGAAGAGTATATGTGTGAGAGGACTATACATACTTTAGAAGATCTATGTTGAGCCTGCCCTTTCTTGTGACTGATCCCGTACCGGTAAATTCGTATTTGCCATACCCGCGGATGGAGAAGATGTCTCCTGGCTTTAGCTGATAGCTGCTGTTTTCATAGAGCCTGTTATTTAGAGAAATCTTTTTTTCGCTGAATAGCAGAGAAGTGCTGCTCCTGGAAAGGCCGGTTATCGCAGCTATCACGGCGTCAGCTCTGGCTGATGCGGCAATAATATGCAACGGATCTTTTTTGATTTCCACAGCGTCAATATCGTCTGCTTTGCAAAGACGGCATTTCATATTCGTGTGTTTTATTTTGGCGATATTGTCAATGATATAATTGGCAACAGTGTCTACACAAAATACATATGCTGAACAATGTTTCCCGGTTGATCCGGATTCAGTTACAAGAATATCCCCTATCATCTCGCGTTCTATTCCAAGATTCATGAGGGCACCAAGAAAATCCCTATGGTTCAGATCGTCTGAAAATTTGTCTATAGCTGCGGCTATCTTTATCATTGATATGGGAAATTCGGCGGTGTACCCCATGTCACTTTCCCTGCCGAAGGCGATCATGACTCTGTCACAGGATTCCCTTCCGCCAAATATCTGATATCCGGCAAAACTTAGGTCATCGACATTGCTGAAAAATACCTCCATGTCGGCGGCACTCATAAAGTTAGTGTATGTATATCGGTTTTGTCTGTATGACATATTGGCAAGGTCTTTGAGCCTGCCCTTAAGAACATCGTTTTCGTTCATGAAAATCTCCCATTTAATAAAATAATTATCTGTAAACATAAATATAATATAACATGTCTGGTTTATCAGCAATGGGATTGGGGGGTAAAAAAATTAAAAAAACGGGTGGACATATTTGCCAGAATTATAATGTTTTTAGCTGAAAAAGTAACTAAAATGACGAATAAAGCAATCAATCAGAATTAAAACAATCATTTTACATTCAAAAACATAAAAAATGACATTGAAATGTTCAACCGTTGATAAATTGCAACAAAAAAAGGCTTTCGTTTTATAAAAAATTGCGTATTTACAATTTTGAGGTGTTTTGATAGTATATGTGCATACCAAGGAGTTAATAAAATAACTTCTGGTAGATGAGAAAAGATAATCACAATATTTTGATATATGGAGGGTTCCCTTAGCACGAAATTCGTAGAAATCCCTTTATACGATGTAATGTAACCCCATAACCCCAAACCCCAAAACATTAGGAATCCTCCACTCCCCCCTTCTGAAATCCCTATCGCTTATGCGATAGGGATTTTTTTGACTCTTCCATAATTTTGACTTTTTATAATTCCCCGTTGTTGGCGTTCAGGTGTCTGTATAGTTCAAATAGACTCTCTGTAAAAAGTGCATACAGACATACGTGGTCAGAAGCACAGATTTTCCTGTTTGATCCTGGAATAAGTTCATATACGTAATTACACGCATGGATGATCTGGTCGGGTTGTATATGATCGTGTTTGTTGTTGAACAGCATATCCCTGAAATTTATAAAGAAAGAATATGCGCTGAGATCGGCATCTGTGCCATTCTGTGCATGTATCATGTCGATGAGAAAAGTAATGCAGTATATTGCGTTGTCTATGGACATTGAATTGCCCGTACTTGTGTACAGGGGCGTCTCTGGAACAAAAAACACCGGATGCGTGTGTTTAAGCGGGCTGTGGTTCTGCTCAGTTTTCTTTGTGATTGGAGGGTTAAAAGAAAAATGGTTTTTGTATTGTTCGAGAAGAGCCATAGTTTCTGTACAGTTATTTTGGATAATTATGCTTATTCTTTCACTTAGATACAGTTTGAGTTCCAGTAAGAGAAAGTACACATCCGGTGGGGTGAGATTTTGCAGATTGTTAAGATGGGTTTGGTTGTGGGTCATTGTACTGAAAAAATTGTCTGCCTCAGTGTAGCTGCCCAATATCCTGGTGGCTTCTGACATATTGAAGCGCTCGATAAAATCCCTGGTTGCAGGCTGATATCTTGTTTCGGAGTCTATGAGTGAGATATAGTTTCTTATAAAGTCAAATTTCTCATCGTTTGTCATGGCGATTCCGTTTAGATTGCAAAAATTCTGGTTTATGGGTATGCTTTTCGTCACCCGGGGGCATAAGAGAGGGTCGGTCATATAAAGTTCTCCTTTTGATTTATCATGACAAAATGGTAGCACTTTAACGCACTAAGTGGTAGGATAATTGTATATTTAAAATTGTACATATAGTATAATAAATATTTGGTTATGTTTTGTTTGCGTTTGCATTATTAAGTTTTTGGAGATATGAGGGGAGAGAAAATATGAAGAGAGATGAAGGGCAATGCAGCCAGTGTGAAAGGTCAGATTCGATAGGATATAATATGCGTGATATACGGAGAAACAGCAGGTCGTCAAAATATACAGTTAGATATGTTGTTTCGGAGATAAACAGGAGTCTGCCAGACAGACTCAGGATCACAGAAGGGCTTTATTACAAATGGGAGAGCGAGGAACGTATGCCTACCGCCAGACATATCCCGGCCATAGCAAATGCGCTTGGTGTGTCAGAAGCTGCCCTGTTTCATTGGCAGGATAGGAAAAAACGGCTGCGAGACGATAATATTGAGAAGCTATTTGAGGGAATCCTGGCTCTTGGAGATGACAAGATTGCGGATGTGTCCTGGCTTGCGAGTGGCTGGGGTGGGGATTTGAGAGCTCTTGTAGAATTTGATATATTGTATGCCAGCATGTCGGAGGAGGATAGAAGGGATGTGGCATCTCTTGGGATACGCCTGTATGATGTGTGCAGGAAAGAGGGCAGGCTTGAGGAAGATGCGCCGGCGGCTGATTTTCCATATCTGGAGCAGGCTCTGAGGGATCTGTGGGTTAGAAAGGAAAAATAGCATGAGAAATATGTGCACAATTACACCGTTTATATATGTGTAATCATACAAAAATGAACTGAGGGCGCCTGTTGATGGAAAAAATATCTTGACTATCATGTAAAAAGGACTATCATGTACTTATAGAACAACCGTTTGCGCAGGAGGCGTTGCGCAATGGGCATAAGACTTGGGTAAGGAGAGAATTATGGAGAAGATGGAGCCAGAACAGCAGACTGTTACAATTAAAGATGGGGATAATACAGGGGAAGCTGCTGAGAAGAGCAAGATGACTATATCAGATGTGGCAGAAGCTCTCAATATATCAAAGACAACGGTGTCCAGAGCTATTTCTGGAAAAGGAAGGATAGGTGCCGAGACGAGGCGCAGAGTTCTGGAATATATAGAGGAACATAATTACAAGCCAAGCGTTATAGCAAAGGGGTTAGCGCAGTCCAAGTCGTATAATATTGGCTGGGTAATGCCGAGTGATTACAGTGTGGTGGATCTGCCTTTCTTCCAGAAGTGCTTGATGGGATTGCTGGAGATGGCGGCGCCTGTGGACTATGATGTGCTTGTGTGTACAGTTGCACCGGATGACATGAGTCAGCTGGAGAGGATTGTGGAGAATCACAAGGTTGATGGGGTGGTTCTTGGACGTACACTTGTCAATGATGCCCCGGCCGAGTATCTGAAATCAAAGAATATACCATTTGTGGTGGTTGGAAGCATGGATGACGATAGTGTCATTCAGGTTGATCACGATCACAGAAGTGCGTGCCGCGAGCTGACATCCATTCTGCTGGCTAAGGGGATGACAAAGGTTGCCCTCATGGGTGGCAACAAGAACCATGTGGTAACTCTCAACAGATATAGGGGATATCTGGATGCTATGGAGGACATGGATGTTCCGATTGACAACAGCATTATTTTCTTTGACATTGATAATTCTGTGCTGTGTGAGCATGCTGTGGATGAGGTTATGAAGCAGAATGCAGAATGCATACTTTGCATGGATGATGGGATATGCCAGAACGTGCTCAATGCACTTGACAAGAAGAAAGTTAAGGTTCCAGATGATGTAAAGGTTGCTTCATTCTATAATAGTTCGCTTTTGAATAATTATCAGCCGGCTATAACATCGCTGCAGTTTGACCCGAGGGAACTTGGCATGGTTGCCTGCAAACTGCTTGTGGATTATATAGAGGGAAATGAGGTCAAGAAGAAGACCCATCTGGGATATGAACTCAGATTAAAAGAGTCAACAAAATAGGTGGTGCCTGTATGCCTGGGAAATGAAGACAAGAGGATATCTGAATGAGGATTCGGATATCCTCTATCTTTTTGATGCTGAAGTGTATTAAATAGGTGACTGTTGCGCAAAAAAAAGCGCAATTGTAAAGCTTGGAATAGACTGAGTAAAGAAATAAATTATCACATTATCTGATTTGTTGCGTTTTAAATTGCATAAAGAAGCATCTTTGGTATGTAATTTAGGCAAGAAGTAGTGGTGAAAATAGCGGTTAGTATATAAAAAGTATATGAAATATTGACATAATTGCACAAAAAATACAACATATTACAGTGTGAGCAAACGGGTGCGCAGAAAATGCAAGGCGTATACTTTTGCTGAATACAACATGTTGTGCAAAATGTATAATTTTTTATTTTAAAAGTTATTTCAATTAGTAGTTGACAACAATAATAAGAACTGATAATATATAAGCATAAAGAACAACCGATTGCGCACGGGAAGCAAAAAAGAACAACAAAAAACACACAATATTTCTTATTATTTTTTAGAGGAGGACATAAGAATGAGGAAGAAAGTATTATCATTTACACTTGCTGCTGCAATGATGGCAGGATGCCTTGCAGGATGCGGCAATGCAGATTCAAAGAATGAAGGAACAACAGCAGCTGCTGGTGACAGCACAACACAGGCTGCAGCTGCATCAGATGATGCTATTCAGAACTTAATTGATGCAACAACAGGAACTGTAGATCTTTCAGTATGGGCTTCTGAGGAAGATCAGGACCTCACAACACAGGTTATTGAAGATTTCAAGAAAAAGTATCCAGACGTTGACTTCAACATCACACTCGGAGCTGAGTCAGAGTCAAAGGCAAAGGACGATATCCTGGTAGACGTTGAGGCTGCTCCTGATGTATTCGCATTTGCTGATGACCAGATCAATGAGCTGGTTAAGGCTGGAGCTCTTCAGCCGGTACAGGCTACATATACTTTTGATGTTGCAAAAGAGAATGTGGCAGCTTCTATAGAGGCAGCTTCTGTAGACGGAACATTATATGCATATCCAATGACAGCGGACAACGGATACTTCATGTTCTATGATTCATCAGTATTCACAGAGGATGATGTTCAGTCGATGGATGCCATGATCGAGGCAGCAAAGAAGGCAAACAAGAAGATCGCTATGAACGTATCAGATGCTTGGTATGTATACTCATTCTTCCAGGGCGCAGGTCTTGACCTTACCCTTAATGATGACGGACTTACAAATACATGTAACTGGAATCAGGCAGGTGGTACAGATGTAGCTCAGGCAATCCTTGATCTCTTCAAGACCGGCGTATTTGTAGATATGGATGATCCTACACAGGCAACAGCAATCGCTGAGGGTACGATCTGTGCAGCAGTTAACGGAACATGGAGAGCAGCAGACGCTGAGGCAGCATGGGGCGAGAACTATGCAGCAGCTAAGCTTCCTACATATACAGTTGCAGGCAAGCAGGTTCAGATGGCTTCATTCTCAGGATGCAAGCTTATCGGTGTAAATCCACATTCAAAGAATGTAGGCTGGTCAATGCTCCTTGCTGAGTACCTTACATCAGAGG
>OGXW01002371.1_pt1 | contig 13388 bp, 14 predicted proteins | sample 1576341 | NCBI WGS metagenome assembly OGXW01 (sample SAMEA3541592, study PRJEB24748) | human gut metagenome | biome: human gut; feature: human-associated habitat; material: faeces | place: China | collected 2012
AAGGCGCCCAAGGCCGGCAAGCGCATCTTACTGGAGCGCTTCCCCTTTATCTGGAACCGGATCCCGTTTTTGCATAAGGTCTCCATCCGCAATATCGTGCGCTATAAAAAGCGCCTGTTTATGATGCTGCTGGGCGTCGGCGGCTGCACGGCCCTCATCGTTGCGGGTCTCGGCCTGCGCGATTCCATCTCCACCGTCGTGGACGATCAGTTCCGGGGCGTCACGCACTATCAGATCGCCGTCATGTGGATCGGCACGATCGGGATCACGGCTTTTGAGTTTTTGACTGGTTGCATCGTCAACCTGTGGCTTTGCTGGGGCGTGTGGGATTATAGCGTGATGCCTGGCAATGTCCTTGGACAGATCTGTCCACAGTACATGGTGCTGTGGGTGCCTGTGAGTTTGATCGGCATTGTACTGGATGACTGGATCCGGTACCGCTTTTTTGATGAGGAGCACCCGCATTGCAAATTAATATAGTACACAAAAAGCACCCGAATCCACGGCAAAAGGATTTTCGGGTGCTTTTTACTGCCTTTTGCAAAAGTATAACACAGATAGGTAATTGCGAAACTCAAAATTGAAATATGAGAACAGTTATCCACAATAAATGGAGATGATAGATACAGAAAAGTTAAATGACGGAATATTTTAGGCACACTTAAATAAGCCATAGGCTTTATTAAGTTGGTAAGTCCTATGCTATGAGAGACTTTAAGCTTCGAATGTATTCATGGTGGTTGATTTTGTCTGCAAGAACAACGGTAATAAGTTGGGTGATACTGGCAAGAATCAGATCAGCATGAAGCGTTTTTTCATTTTGAGTTCGACGTCCTGCAAAGGGCATTGCCAAAAAGGTGGCATATCTGTTTGTGATCGCCGTGGCTATGGTCATTGATTATATTATCATTCAGACATCAGATGTTTTAGGATTTACGCTGCCGAACACAATGCTGTCGTTACTTGTAACGGTTTGGTATTTATTAAATGAAGCACTGTCAATCACCGAGAATGCTGGCCGCATGGGCGCCCCGGTACCGGGCTGGCTTATGAAGTACATAGCAGCGCTGAAAAGCAAGATTGATAGCAATAGAGAGAATGGAGACAGTAAAGCGTAGAAGAAGGTGATCCAGATATCTCCCGCGGCGGCCCGGGTGACGGCCGCCATTGCGATATTGCAACAGAAATCATGTAGAGTATTGACATAAAATATGATATGATGTAGAAGCTGCCGAACCTCCAGCAGAAAGGAGGTGAATGCCTTATGGCAGAATTGTCCATCACTTTTCTTGTCTCTGTTTTAGCAGGAGTAGTTAGCCACTACATATGCAAATGGCTGGACAGAGATAAATAGGCAGCAACAGCCCGAACGGAGTAGTTCACCGTGACGAACAAGAAAACCCCAGAGGATTAGGGCCCTCTGGGGTTTTCGTTTTTGCCTTATGGAAGTCCATCACTTTCCTTAGCTGCCTACATCATATTCTATTTTTCTTAATTTGTCAATATTCCAAAAGTTAACGTTAACGGAAAGGAATGTCAAATGAAAATCTCAGAAAACGGATTGAAACTGATCAAGAAATTTGAGGGCTGCCGTCTGACAGCCTATCAGGACGCCGTAGGTGTTTGGACTATCGGTTATGGCACCACCAATGCGGACAAGGCTATCACCGGCACCACGATTTGCCAGGGGCTGCGCATTAGTCAGGAGACTGCAGATGAGTGGCTGCGCCAGTCTATTGACTGCAAATATGCCCCGAAGGTGGACAAGTACGACCGCTACCAATGGACCCAGAACGAGTTTGACGCCCTGGTGTCCTTTGCTTACAACATCGGCAGCATCGACGGTCTGACTGCACAGGGATCCCGAACGCGTGTGGAAATTGCTTACATGATCCTGGCATATAACAAAGCAGGTGGCAAAGTGCTGGCCGGGCTCACCAAACGCCGCCAGGAGGAGAGAACGCTCTTTTTAACTCCGGTGTTGGAGCAGATTAAGTCTGGCTAGCAGCAGGAGGACGGTGGTTGGCGTTACTACTACCGGGACGGATCCGGCCGTTGTGTCCGGGATGCCTGGTGGCAGGACGGAGATAAGTGGTACTGGTTTAACAGCGCGGGTCTAATGGTACACAATACTTGGTACCGATACAACGGCAGCTGGTACTACCTGGGTGCCGACGGCGCAATGGCAAAAGGCTTGCAGACGGTCGGTGGCAAGTGGTATTGCCTGGACGATACAGGACGCATGGTTACGGAGCCAGTGACTCTTACCCCGGACCAGGACGGTGCTCTGCAGTACCCCGAATTAAGCCAGTAAATATGCGCTTTTCAGAGGCATTTTTCGTGTTGCATTTCGTGTTGCATAGGCGAGAAAAACGGGGTGAAAATGCGAAAAATGGGAACAAATGCGGAAACTAGAAAACACGAAAAAACCCAGTATTTATGCGGGTTTGCGAGGAATCCGCTTAAATACTGGATAAAAGAAAAATGCGTCTGATAGGAATCGAACCTACGCACGCGGCTCCGGAGGCCACTGCTCTATCCACTGAGCTACAGACGCATCTCTATCATGATACTATACTTTTTTCGAATTTGCAAGGGGATTTGTTGATTTTTTAGCCTGATTTTGATATGATGTATCTGCTATTTGTATGCAATCAGAATGTGATACAGCAGTGGTAATTTTGAAAAGCTGGAGGATAACATTTTATGAAACATAACTGGAATTTTTTTCAGAATGAAAGTGCAGATGCAGAGAAAAAGGCACTGCTTCCGGTTCTTGTGATTCCGCTTGTAGTCATTGTGCTGATGATCGTGATCGTACTTGCGGATTACGGAAAAAAACGGGCAGAGGAACCGCCTACGGTAACGGAAACGGCAGAAACAGAGGAGCAGGAACCGGAGACAATGGCAGAAATCGGTGAATCTGCAGAGACAGAAACCGATACGGCAGCAGAAGCGGAGACAGAAGCTTCAGAAGAAAACGGGGATCCTTACGCAACGGAAAATCTGACTCATGACAGTGTGCCGGAAGTCTTAAGTCTGATGAAAAAATATTTTACTGCGCGGGCCAGCGGGGACGCAGACACCATGAATGAGATTTACGGGGTATCCGGTCTTTCCTTTACGGAGCTGGAGCACGAGAAAACCCGCCTGCGCAGCAATTCCAAGTATGTGCAGGAGTTTGACAATATTACAACCTATGTGCGCGATGGCGCGATGGCAGACAGCTGGCTGGTCTATGCACTGGCAGATATTAAGTTTCATTCCGTAAAAACTGCGGCACCTATGATTATGTGGTGCTACGTGGAGAAAGACAGTGAGGGCAATTACCATATCATCCAGGATGAAAACCTTTCGGAAGAGGTTCTGCAGCTGATCGATGTTTCCAATCACTCGGAAGAGGTGAGAAAGCTTGCTTCCAGTGTGAATGTGAAATTGAAAGAAGCGTTGAATTCAGACGAGGATTTAAACAGCGTTTACGGTGTGCTGCGTGACGGCTCTCCGGTTTACGACAATGGGGACGAGCCGGAGGTAGTGATCGGAGACGGGGAAACCTCTGAGAGCGGGGAAGATGGTGCAGAAGCTTCTTTGGAATCGAGTGAAGGAAGCGCGCAGGAGACAGGTGCAGAAACAGCCGTGGAAACAACCGCAGGTTCCGAGGTAAGCATCGGTGCGGAGTCTGGTGACAGCACAGCAGCGGATACCGCAAATTAGAATGAAAGATAAGCAAAGCAAGAGCAAGGCGTAAAGCAAGAGCAAGGCACAAAGTGAGAGCAAAGAGCCAGGCAAGAAAAAACAAATAAACAGCAAACAAAGAGTGAAGAAAAGAAAGAAGATAAGATAAATGGAAACCATGAATGTAAAAGACTTTGATTTTGACCTCCCACAGGAGCTGATCGCACAGGATCCGCTGGAGGACCGTTCTGCCTCCAGACTCCTGGTGCTGGACAAGAACACCGGAGAGATGGAGCACCGCCATTTCCGTGACATTACGGAGTATTTAAGACCGGGTGACTGTCTGGTCATCAACAACACCAAGGTAATCCCGGCGCGTCTGTTTGGCGTGAAGGAGGATACGCAGGCGAAAATCGAGGTGCTTTTGTTAAAGCGCCGTGAGAACGATATCTGGGAGACTCTGGTAAAGCCGGGCAAAAAGTGCAAGCCGGGCACGGTAATTGTATTTGGCGAGGGTCTGTTAAAAGGTACCGTCATCGATGTTGTGGAGGAGGGCAACCGCCTGATCCAGTTTTCCTACGAGGGCATTTTTGAGGAAATCCTGGATCAGTTAGGACAGATGCCGCTTCCGCCATACATTACCCATCAGTTAAAGGATAAGAACCGGTATCAGACCGTGTACGCGGAGCATGACGGCTCTGCTGCTGCGCCGACCGCAGGTCTGCATTTTACGAAGGAGCTGCTCGCGCAGATCGAGGCAATGGGCGTGAAGATTGCCCATGTAACGCTGCATGTTGGTCTTGGCACGTTCCGTCCGGTTAAGGTGGAGAATGTGCTGGAGCACCACATGCACTCGGAGTTTTATGTGGTAGAAGAATCCGAGGCGAAGAAGATCAACGACACGAAAGCAGCGGGCGGACGTGTGATCTGCGTTGGTACGACCAGTTGCCGTACCATCGAGTCTGCAACCGGGGAAGATGGAATCTTAAAGGCTGGAAGCGGCTGGACGGAGATTTTTATTTACCCGGGTTATAAATTCAAGATTCTGGATTGCCTGATCACAAACTTCCATCTGCCGGAGTCGACTCTGGTGATGCTGGTTTCTGCACTGGCAGGACGGGAACATATTCTGAATGCGTATAACGAAGCAATTAAGGAACGGTACCGTTTCTTTAGTTTTGGGGATGCCATGTTTATCCACGACTAAGGACGCGGGGAAGCAATACAGGCTATCTCCATGGTTTGGGGATAGCCATTTTCGGCTTATAAAAGGAGCAGGTACATGATAAAAGAGACCTGTGCAAAAAAGGGATTGAAAAAGCCTGTGCATGCAAAGAAACCTGTGCAGAAGGTACGGAAAGGGTTACTGTACACTGTTTGGGCAACGCGTGAACAGTGACCGGAAAGGAAGCAAACATGGAAGAAATCCGTTTAAACAAATATTTGAGTGAGCAGGGAATCTGCTCCCGCCGTGAGGCAGACCGCCTGATCGAGGCAGGAAAGGTGACCATCGACGGCCGGAAAGCCCAGATGGGAGAAAAAGTAACAGGTCAGGAAGTGATCGTCTGTGATGGAAAGCCGGTTGGAAAGGCGGCGGGCGGCAAAAAAGTAAAACCGGTGCTTCTGGTTGTAAATAAGCCGCGCGGAGTGGTATGCACCACTTCCGACAAGGACCGTGCGGTGAACGTTGTGGACCTGATCCAGTATCCGGCGCGTGTGTATCCGGTGGGACGTCTGGATAAGGATTCCGAGGGACTTCTCCTTATGACGAATCAGGGAGAACTGGCTAACGAGATCATGCATGCAGGCAATTTCCATGAGAAAGAGTATCTGGTCACGGTAGATCAGCCGTTCAATGCCGCATTTTTAAAGAAGATGCGTGAGGGTGTGGAATTAAAGGAGCTTGGAGTGACCACAAGACCATGTCAGGTGGAAGCAACCGGCATGAAATCGTTTAAGATCATCCTGACACAGGGATTAAACCGTCAGATCCGCCGCATGTGCGCGGAGCTCGGCTATCGTGTGGTGACTTTAAAGCGGATCCGTATCATGAACATTCATCTGGGCAAATTAAATACTGGGGATTTCCGCCGGGTAACGCCGCAGGAGATGGAAGAACTGGAATGGCAGTTGGAGCAGGCGCGTCTGGAGCGTGAGGAACTTCTGGAAGGCAGAGACGAGTAGAAGACGAGTTGTTGCCGGACACGCATGCGTGACGAACAGCGACGAAGACAGAATAGAACAACGCCCGATGAAAATGCTGGCGGAAAGATGACAGACCGAAGACATGACAGGAAAAATGGCAGGTGACGAGAATGGATCAAAGAAAGAATGACGATAAGATCACGCGTATGAAGGAGCTGCACCGGCAGCTTTTGGCGGCATCCAGGGCATATTACCAGGAGAGCCGTGAGATCATGAGCAATTTTGAATATGACCGGCTGTACGATGAACTGCTAAAGCTGGAAAAGGAAACCGGCATGGTATTGGCCGGAAGCCCGACCCAGAAGGTAGGTTATGAAGTATTGAGCGAACTTCCGAAGGAGGCGCACGAGGCACCGATGCTTTCTTTGGATAAGACAAAAGAAGTTCCGGTTCTTCAGGAGTGGCTGGGAACCCAGAAGGGACTTTTATCCTGGAAGCTGGATGGTCTGACCATTGTTCTGACATATGAGGGCGGTGAGCTGGTGAAAGCAGTCACTCGCGGCAATGGCGAGATCGGTGAGGTCATCACCAACAATGCGAAGGTATTTTCCAATGTGCCGCTTCGGATCCCGTATCAGGGACAGCTGCTCCTTCGCGGGGAGGCAATCATCAAATATTCGGACTTTGCACGCATCAATGAAGAAATCGAGGATGTGGATGCGAAGTACAAGAATCCGAGAAACTTATGCAGCGGCTCTGTGCGTCAGTTAAACAATGAGATCACGGCGAAGCGGAATGTGAATTTTGAGGCATTCATGCTGGTGCGGGCGGTAAATCCGGCGGATACGCAGGCACCAGATGCAGCAAATGCAGATGGCGTGGATGCAATTGTGGACGATGGAACAGATCATGGTCGTTTCCACAATTCCCGCAAAGAGCAGTTCGAGTGGCTGAAGACACAGGGCTTTGATGTGGTGGAATACAAGGAAGTGACGGCTGCCACACTGCCGGATGCAGTGGCAGAATTTGCCGAGGCAATCCAGAGCTATGATATCCCCTCTGACGGTCTGGTACTTCTGATGGATGACATTGCCTACGGCGATGCGCTTGGCCGCACAGCAAAATTCCCGCGCAATTCCATTGCTTTTAAATGGGCGGATGAAATCCGCGAGACCACGCTTCGGGAGATTGAATGGAGTGCATCCCGGACCGGTCTGATCAACCCGGTGGCGATTTTTGATCCGGTGGAACTTGAGGGGACCACGGTAAGCCGGGCCAGCGTCCACAACATCAGCATCATGGAAGCGATGGAGCTGGGGGTAGGTGATACCATTACGGTATACAAGGCGAACATGATCATTCCGCAGATTGCCGAGAATTTAACCCGCAGCGGAACTATTGTGATTCCGAAGATCTGCCCGGTCTGCGGCGGCGAGACCCAGATCCGCCAGATGAATGATGTAAAATCCTTATATTGCACGAATCCGGACTGCCAGGCAAAGAAGATCAAGAGTTTTTCTCTGCTGGTGAGCCGTGACGCGTTAAACATTGACGGCCTTTCCGAGGCAACCCTGGAGAAGTTCATTGCAGCTGGGTTCATCCACAGCTATGCCGATATCTTTCATCTGGACCGCCATCGTGAGGCGATTGTTTCGATGGAGGGCTTTGGCGAAAAGTCCTACGAGAATCTGATGGCAGCCGTGAAAAAGGCTTCCCACACCAATCTGGTCCGTGTGGTTTACGGCATTGGTGTGGCAGGCATTGGGCTGGCGAATGCGAAGATGCTGTGCCGGTCTTTCGACTATGATTTCGAACGGATGCGCCATGCCACGGAGGAAGAACTGACTGCGATTGATGGAATCGGCGCAGTTTTAGCCGATGCGTGGATCGCATACTTCGCATCTGAGAAAAACGCAAAGCTGGTGGATGATCTGCTTGCAGAGCTTACCATAGAGAAAGTTTCGGAAAATACAGAGGCAGCGATATTTGCGGGGATGACTTTTGTCATCACCGGAACGGTAGAGCATTTTGCAAACCGGAAGGAACTGCAGGCGGCCATTGAGGCACGCGGCGGAAAAGCGACCGGTTCGGTCACCGCAAAGACTACGTATCTGATCAACAATGATGTGACTTCGAATTCGTCAAAAAATAAAAAAGCAAAAGAACTGGGAATTCCGATCATTTCCGAGCAGGATTTCCTGAACATGATGGGGGAAGAAAATAATGCCGATTAAAGTACAAAATGATCTGCCGGCCAGAGCCATTCTGGAATCGGAAAATATATTCGTGATGGACGAGAACCGTGCGATGAGTCAGGATATCCGTCCGCTTCAGATCCTGATCTTAAACCTGATGCCGATCAAGGAGGATACGGAAACCCAGCTTCTTCGGGCACTTTCCAATACACCCCTGCAGGTGGACTGCACCTTTTTGATGCTTTCCACGCACGTTTCCAAGAATACCTCGGCCAGTCATCTGAATAAATTCTATGTGGCGTTCGATGAGATCCGCCGTCAGAAATTTGATGGTATGATCATCACCGGGGCACCGGTAGAAAATATGGAGTTTGAGGAAGTCAATTACTGGGACGAGCTGACGAAGATCATGGAGTGGAGCAAGACCCACGTGCATTCCACCCTTCATATCTGCTGGGGAGCGCAGGCAGGTTTATATTACCATTACGGTATTCCGAAATACAAAAGAGAAAAGAAATTAGCAGGAATCTACCGGCACAAGATCTTAAACCGCAAGATCCCGTTAGTCCGCAGCATGGACGATTACGTTATGGCGCCGCATTCCCGCTATACTGAGGTGCGCCGGAAAGACATAGAAAAACATCCGGAGCTGACGATTGCGGCAGAGTCCCCGGAGGCCGGTATTTTCCTGGTACTTAACAATACCGGAAGCCAGATCTTTGTGCAGGGGCATCCGGAATATGACCGTATGACCTTAAACAACGAATATCATCGTGATTTAAAAAAAGGACTGCATCCGGAACTTCCATGCAACTATTATGAGGACAATGACCCGTTCAATATTCCGGTCCTGTCCTGGAGAAATGCCTCGAATACCCTGTATGCAAACTGGCTGAACTTCTATGTATACCAGACAACCGATTACATTCTGACAACCGATGAAGAGTAACGGTAACGGTTCACCGGCAGGAATTTTCGAAAGGGAAGATTTCATGTGATATCGTTTGGAAAGCAGATGTGTTTCCAAAGTATCACTGAAAACGAGATGGAGGAGGATATGCCGATGAGAGTGTTTCTGGATCAAGGGGAAAAGAAAGAAGCGCTTTGGAAACTGATTCCAAAGCGTTTCCGTTTCCAGCCAGTCCGTCTGCTTGGATGTGAGGCAGACAACGGGGTACTGGCTGGAGAAACAGTTCTGGAAAAAACAGGGGCGGATGTAAAGCTTTTGTGGCTCTGGGTGGAACGCTCATTCCGGAAACAGGGAGCAGGCACGATGCTTCTGGATGCTGCGGTCAGTCTGGCGAAAAAACTGGGAGCAGAGAGTCTGGTTACCGACTACCAGGCTACGCAGCAGGAGAGTAATGTGGGAAGAACTGGACGGGCCGCTGGATGAATATCTCTGGTACCACATTAGGGGAGTACAGGGAAAGACGGGCGGCAAGAATCTGGAGAAACGTCTCGAAAAGGCAGACCAGGCAGCACAGTTTGCACAGTTTCAGGCACGTCAGGCGAGTGTGCAGACGATCCTGGATATGAAGAAGCTGTCAGCGTTTGCATTTTTGCGCCAGGAGATGCAGGATACCGCAGACTGCCTGAACATGGGATTTTATACAATGGGAGACCAGGAGTTTAAAGAGCTTTATGAAAGCCGGAAACGTTATTTTGAATCTGCGGATCTGGCATGCAGGGTGATCCAGGAACAGACTGAGCAGGTGAAAAAGGAGCAAGGATATGCCTGGTCATCAAGTCAGATGCAGGCAGGACTCCTTGCGATTGTAACCTCGTTCTAAATAAACCGTCATGCGGTATCTGACTGATTAACAAATGAACAAAGAGACTGTGGTTGGAGCCTATTTACAACCATCAAGTGGTAGGAGCAAAAAACCAATCCACAGTATCTTAATAAGAATAGCCTAACCTATAGAAAAGGTAAAGAATGGCTATGACTATATAATACGAGGAGACAAAAACAATATGAAAACACAGATGGAGAACTGTTACCCGGCTGTGATCCTGGCATCGGCATCCCCGCGCCGCCTGGAGCTTTTGCGTCAGGCGGGCATAGAGCCGGTGGTAGAGCCGAGCCATGTCACGGAGGTGATCCGCAGCACAAAGCCGGATGAGGTCGTGATGGAGCTTTCCAGGCAGAAAGCAGAAGACATTGCTTTCAGACATACCGGTGAGAATGCTGTGGTGATTGGCGCGGACACTGTGGTGGCATTTGACGGAAACATCCTCGGAAAACCGAAGGATGAGGCAGATGCCATCCACATGATCTCATCCTTTCAGGGGAAAATCCACCAGGTATACACAGGCGTGACCCTGGTATTTTGTGGAAAACCGGGAGAAAATCCAAGCGAGCAGTGGAAAACCATAACCTTTGCGGAAAAGACCGATGTACATGTCTGCCCGATGACAATGGAGCAGATCAAAGCATATGTCAGAACCGGGGAATCTATGGATAAGGCCGGGGCCTACGGGATTCAGGGACGTTTTGCGGTCTGGGTAGAAGGAATCCGGGGAGACTATAATAATGTGGTCGGGCTTCCACTGGGGCGCGTCTGCCGGACACTGCTTGAAAATATAGCAACACAGGAACGACATCAGGAGAATCTATGATCAAGAAAAAAGATTTTTTGAAAGAATATAACATTGAAAAAGAAACCCTGAAAAAGACAGGGATGAAGTGGGAAGAGCTGAATTCCATTTACGACAGCTACTGCCGCATTGAGCCGCAGTTAAAGAAGATCGGCAAGGATTTCGTTAACGATTATCTGTATGACATTGAGAAAGCAGGGATTCACTCTTACCGCTATCGGACCAAAAAGGCAGGGCATCTGCTGGAGAAGATCATCCGCAAAAAGAGCGAGCAGCCGGACCAGTACAAATATATCAACCGGAAGAACTACTATAAATATATGACGGATCTGATCGGAATCCGTGTCTTCTTCCTTTACCGGGAGGACTGGATCTATTTTCATAATTACATTACTTCGGTATTTGAGAATGATCCGGCCAATTATATTGAGGACCGGCTTCTGGACTTCGATGATGACCCGGACCATTACTACATCGCAGAACGGCCGAAGGTCTACCGCAGAACCGGCGATACCCGCATTTACGATAAAAAACTGATCGACATCAAATCGGACGGCATTTATCGTTCCCTGCACTATATCATCAAATACAAGGGTTACTATGTGGAAATCCAGGGCAGAACCCTGTTCGAGGAGGGCTGGAGCGAGATCGATCACGATATTGTGTATCCGTATTATCAGGACGATGAAATGCTTTCCGATTTCTCCACGCTGTTAAACCGTCTGGCCGGTATGGCAGACGAGATGAGCTCCTATTTCCGCCGCATCAAGCAGCAGCGCCAGGAGCAGCTGGAAAGCGAGCATGCGGAGAAAGAAGCGCAGAAGAAGCAGGAGCTGGACCAGCAAAAGAAGCGGGAAAAGCAGGAGCAGAAGAAGGCGGCTGCCAAAAAAACGGAATCGCCGAATTAAACAATATCGCACAGTAACAAATAGAAGGTCCGGGCGTATACGAGTCTGACTTCCTCCATTTTCACATATCGTTGTTCGCTTGCTTTCGCTGACACATGTTCGCCTGCATCGGATTTACATCCGCTGCAATCGGACATGTGTCCTCAAGAGGCGAAACAACTGATATGCTGAAAATTTCAGAAGTCAGACTCATACACGCCCTACTTTTTTGGCTCCGCTGCGTACGAAAAAAACTGCAACCATCACTAAATTGGCGGGGCGGGGGCTTTCGGACTTACTGTGCGATAATGTCGTTTCACCGCCTTAAAATATGTGCGTAGAGCAGCAAAAATCCGTAGCAGAATGAGAGCAGCAGAATCTGGAGTGCGGTCTTGATAAAGAGCGGCATACTCCCGGCAGTTTCCGGCAGCAGGCCGGACAGGGCATAATGGATGCCGGTTGCCAGAAATAACAAAAGAGCCGGTTTTAAGATCATGTCCCAGGCGCTCCAGGTAAAGGCTACCCGCTTTTTCAGGGAGTACAGGTGCATCAGCGCCAGAAACAGTTCACTGGCGAGCATTCCGCAGAGATAGCCATAGATTCCAAAACGCGGGATCGCAGCCAGTACAAAGAAGAGGCGCAGGAGCATGGATGCTGTGTTCTGCAGAAAGGTAATGCGTGTACAGCCGAGTCCGTTTAAAATGCTGCCCATGGTCGTTGCGAGGTAGAGGAAGGGGCACAGCCAGGCAAGAATCTGCATATAGCGTCCTGCGTCCTCATTTTTAAAGACGCTGTCGCCGAGCGGAACGCCAAACAGCACAAAGATCCCAATGCAGAGGATGCCCATATAGAGACTGTAGCGCAGGGCCATGGCTACACTCTGGGCGATGCTTTTTGTCCGCCCTTCTGCCTGGTCCTTTGCCACGCTGGGAAGAAGGAGCACGGCAATGGAATTGGTGATGGCAGAGGGAAAGAGGATAAAGGGCAGGGCCATGCCGGTCAGGACGCCGTAAACAGAAAATGCCCCGGCATCACTTAGTCCGTATTGCTGGAGACGGTTAGGAATCCAGACTGCTTCGGCTCCGGCCAGCAGGTTTAGAACCAGGCGGTTTCCCATTAGCGGCAGGGCCAGTGCCATGAGCGGGAGAAAGCAGGAAGCGGAAAACGGAGCGGTATCCTGTGCCGGAGGTGAAGCTGTGAAGCAGGAGGACGTTTTGTCTGCCAAAGGTGCAGACTGGGATGCGTCAGGAGCTGCCTGTACCGGAGCTGGAAACACGGAATCGGAGTTTTTTCGTGTCCCTGCCTGCGGTGGAAACAGCAGCAGACACAAAAAATTAAAGGAAGCAGCCCCAATCTCACCGATCAGATGCCCGTAAACAGCCAGGCGCACGGTGATCTCCTGACCGGTCGCGGTGCGCTCTGTGGCGATCAGAAAAACGAGAGTCATCCGGACAATCTGCTCTGCAACCTGCGAAAATGCCGGTACTTTCGATTTCTGGGCGCCGTAGCAGTAGCCGTTGGCGCAGGCATGGAAGGAAGCGAAGGGCAAGGAAAGTCCCATGACGGGAAGATACGGGCTGCAGCGCGGCTCCATGAGGATGCGCTCCGCAATCCAGTCCGGATAGCGGCAGATCAGAAAGGCAAGAAGCCCGGATAACAGCATGGAAACACACAGGCCGGTGCGAAACACGCGGTGTCCTTTTTCTTCGTGGGCAGCTATGTACTGGGAAAGCGCAGTCTGGATCGCGCCGCCGCAAAGCGCAAAGCAGATCCCGTAGACGGGATGAACCATGTTGTAGATGCCGAGTCCTTCGGCACCGATGGTGCGGGATACTTGCCCTCAGGTGTGAAGAAGGACTTTCGTCCTCGCTTCACTCTCAAACTCTTC
>OGXW01002377.1_pt1 | contig 13370 bp, 8 predicted proteins | sample 1576341 | NCBI WGS metagenome assembly OGXW01 (sample SAMEA3541592, study PRJEB24748) | human gut metagenome | biome: human gut; feature: human-associated habitat; material: faeces | place: China | collected 2012
TACACTTCTGTCCTGAATGATCTTCAGAATCTCCTCCCTTATATCCTCAAGATTCGAGTACAGGAAATAATCAAAATCATCGAACACCTCGTCCTCGTCATCTTCCTCAGTCACAAATGTGACCTTGTCAGTGATGTTCATCAGTATACGTGCCACTTCAGGACATGAAAGTGATAATGAAACCTCGCGCACATTCTCGAATTCCTCCGTATGCCTCGGATATTCCCTGCATGTAGTGCAGAGGCTGTTCTTTCCCATATGTATATACATATCACACAGCATGTCATCTCGCAGAAATGCACACTTTCCACTTCTGCCGTGTCTGAAAACGCCTTCTTTCCAATTTACCTTGCGGCGCAGCTCATCCCTGTACTCACCATTATAATCCTCATATTTTTCCAACGAATCATCATCTATCACTATCTGCCATTTGCCGCAGCATGTATCCGGGCATTTGTCCGCTATGCAGCTGAATTTCTTATAATAATCCGGGTATGTATAAATCATATGTACTCCTTTATATATAATCATTCCATTATTCCACTCATCGGCTCTGCAGCACGATCACGAACTTGTTACCGTCCTTTTGGGGAATAACACTTAACATTCCGCCCTGCTTTTCTATGATCTCCCTTGACAGATAAAGGCCTATTCCAACACCATCCTTGTCACCGGAATTTCTGCCACGGTAAAACCTCTCAAATATATGTGTACGCTCATCCTCCCCTATTGGTTCATTCTCATCTGTCACACTGATTTCAACCGTGAGCCCTAGTTTTCTGACCGACAGGACTATCTCACTTCCAGTTTTTCCGTATTTTATCGCATTATCCAAAAGATTGAAACACGCTTCCGCAGTCCATCTTCTGTCATGCTGTATATCACATTTCACGTGTTCATCATATCTGATAGTTATATCGGCGTTTTTCGCACTCACATATACATCTTTCACTGCCTGCAGCACAGTGTCATTTATACTCTGGCTTTTCACATCGAGATTGATAAGTCCGCTTTCCAGTCTGGATACCTTTATCATACTCTCCGAGAGAAATGACAAGCGCTCCACCGCCAGTTCAAGGACTTGCAAGTACTGAGTACGCTCATCATCACTTATATCCGGATTTTTCAGAAAATCCGTGTACATCCTCAGGTTCGATATTGGTGTCTTCAGTTGATGGGAAATATCCGATACCAGCCCCTTAATATTCTCATGCTCCAGCCTCTCTCTGGAATTCTGAAGCTTCAGCGCATCGATTATCTTGTCAACCTTGCTCTGCAGCCTTGATACCAGCGAGTCCTCATTTTCCGGAAATACCTGCTGCCGTTTCAGCTCAGAGAGATTGTCCAGAAGATCCGACATAGCTGCCACGACCTCCGAAATAAAGTCATCATCTGCCTTCTGCAGCAACTTTATGACAACAAACATAACTACACCACACGCCAGTGCACCTATGGCCGCAAGTATTTTTCCTGAACATACATACTCAAATACTGCTAAAAACACAAACAAAAGAAGTGAGCATACATACAGCATCCTCACTCTCTTCGTATATTTACCATAGTTTTCAATATATTTATCCATATTATCTCTGTTATCTATCCATGCCTATGTCTCGCCAAATGTATATCCAATTCCAAACACCGTGATCACGTACTCCGGATTACCGGCATCCTTTTCTATCTTCTGACGCAGTCTTCTGATATGCACATTCAGCGTGTTCTCATCCACATAATTTTCATTGTCATCCCAAATCTTCTGTATGATCATATCCCTTGTGAGAACGCGCCCCTTATTTTTTATCAGCAGTTCCAGTATCCTGTATTCCGTAACGGACAGCTTTATCGGTTCATCCGATATGTACACCTGCATCCGTTCAAAGTCAACACTCATATCCCCATAATGAAAACGTTCGCGCTTTATCCCATCCGATGCATTTTCACTTCTTCGAAGGACTGCCTCTATCCGCTGATACAGAAGTTCCACGGAAAACGGCTTCGCTATATAGTCATCGCAGCCGGCCAAAAACCCCTCTATCATATCAGCCTCCGTATCTCTTGCCGTGAGGAAGATGATCGGGATCTTTGTACTTTTTCTCAGTTCTCTGCAGTAGTCAAGGCCCCTTCCATCGGGAAGGTTTCTGTCAAGCAATATCAGATCGAAGCCATGTTCCAGACAGCCATCTGCCTCCTTGCATGAGTACGCAGTTTCAACTTCGTATCCCCTCTTTTCAAGGAATAGCTTCACACCTCCACATATGATCACATCATCCTCCACGACCAAAATACGTTTCATACTTTCTCCTATCAATTACATGCTGATTCCATATCATTTTCACGACTCCCGGTCTGCCAAATATCTATGATGCTTCTCTCAGCCGGCTTGTCACCGTATCTTTTGTCACAAGTCTGAACACCATCGCCGGAACCACAATGCATATAGCAAACAGCACAACAACGACTCCGGCAACAAGTGCATACGGATAATGAAATACTGCATAATCGGCTATATTCACACTTAGCCGGCCAGCTCCATACATCATAAGGCTTCCAAGTGTCACAATAAGTACTGTTGTTATAATACCATAAAACATGCCCTCGTACATAAGCATATTACGTATCTGCCTCTTTGTCATTCCAACACTCTCAAGCACTGCCAGTTCCAGTTTTCTCGTATATACACCGGTGATCATGACATTGATATAATTCACCACTCCGATAAGTATCAATATGATCGACATTCCACCGCCTATCACCTCAAGCGACAGCATAGACTTCTTGAATTCCGAGCTCTCCACCGACTTGATATCACTCCCGGCTATGACTGGATTTTCCTTTACGATGCGCTGTACATATGGTGTCACTTCTGTTTCTTTTCCTTTCTCCGCATCCGCAATGATGCATGAGATCTCCGCATCCGGAAACAGATCATCCATTACCGCATCACTCACAAATATCGCCTCCGGAGCTCCACCAAGTGTCCAATAATACCCAGCGGTGATTGCTGACTGCTCTGTCCTCATCATGGCTGCGCCGACTGTGATCTGTCTCTTCCTGCCCGCCTGGTCATTCACAAGTGTCAGAGTCTTATCCGTCATCCGCTCCGACGCTGATATGGAATCTACATAACCTATCAGACATACCTCTCCTTTTTCGAATGCATCTATATCAATCTTCTGTCTGGCAGTTTTGTTGTAGAGCTTTATCATATCTGAATTGACCGATATCAGCGGTGCCCCATACTGTGCCTCACTGTTGGTCGTTGTCTCATAAAATGTCGCAAGAGATTCCGGGTCATCCTCGCTCTCAATAAACGGTGCATAAAGTTCAGCGTCAAATGGCAGTCTTACCTTTGCACTTCTGTTCGCCTCTACAGTACCCATACCCGGAATGCTTCGCATCTGATCAACGATGTCTGCCATGGTCGCCTGAGGCTTAGAGTTATCTGATTCGCCGTCGCCATATAGCACATAATCATTGTGAAGATAGTGCTCTATATAACTGTCCGCATCCATGCATGATATAAACGTATTCACACACAAAAATGTAACTGAACCCATGAATATCGATGCGAACACAAGTATACTTCTCTTTTTTTCACGAAACACATTCCTCCATGCCATCTTCCAGGGTCTTCCTCCACTGGTGGACTTATATCTTGTTCCTGATATATTTCCAGTATATTTCATAGCATCAATTGCAGATATCTTCCCGGCATATTTTGCCGGTTTCCTTGCACTTATAAATACAGTTACAAATGCAAATACCACGGAAAATACATATATTCCCGGATTGAAACTGACCGCCGATGAAAGTGCAGCTTCCCTGTCTATCGACAGCATGTTCATAGCAAGAGGAACAACGCCAAATGACACCGCAGTTCCAAGAAGTACCCCTATCGGAATTCCTACACAAGCCAGATATAGTGCCTGTTTTTTCACTATCTTTTGTATCTGGGACATCGTGGCTCCGATGGTCTTCAGCATTCCATAGAATCTTATATCCTTTGTAACAGATATATACATTACATTATATATAAGAAGATATCCACTAAGGAGTATCATAAGAGCTATAATACCTATACTTATAGCTATAAAAACACGGTTTGAACCATTTTCAGACTGAACATCATATTTCACGTCAAACTTCTGGTCCTGCCTCAAAGTAACATTCTTCTCAAGTTCATCTTGGAGTTTATCACCCTTGCCCTCCTTTGCGGAGATACTGACACGTCCATCTTTCTGCATATCTATTCCCTGGGAATCCACATATTTCTTTGACACCAGGCATACGCTGCTCTTGGCAAATCCTGTGTACCAGCCTGAGAGCACAAAATTTTTCCTCTCACCATCCATCACAAACGTAACATTCTGACCTACCTTTGGCGACGTGATACCCATATTGTCAAGTATCTGCTTTGTGAGCATTATCTCATTCTCATCCTTCGGATAACTGCCATTTATATCGGTTATGGCAGGTTTCAGATTCTCATTAAATTCCGTATCATCATCATACTGAAGCAGATAACTGTACTTGCCTGATTCCGTGCTTACCGTCTGTGCATCGATCTGTATTCCCACCGCAAGAAGTGACGGACAGGACTTTATATCATTTATCTGACCTTCAGATGGATGCTCCATATATATAGAAGATCTTGTTCCCTGAAGTCTGAGCTGCATCTGGTTAAGATTTTTAGCTATGGAAAATCCCAATGTAAATACAGCCGTGAACATGAATGTTGTGAGAACGATCGCCAGAATAACAATTACATTTCGTACTTTATTCTGCTTTAACATGCGATGATATATCCTGCTCACCGCCGCCTGGTTATTGTTTCTAAGCATCCTTCTCACCCCCATTTGCCCCATCTGGTACTCCTGCTGAGAAGATCCTGCCATCTTCGATCCGTATCATCTGATCTGCCATGGTTGCTATCTCTTCATTATGAGTGATCATCACTATCGTCTGTGCAAACTCTTTACCAGTCAGCTTTAACAGTGCAATGACATCCATGCTGGTCTTGCTGTCCAGATTGCCTGTCGGCTCATCAGCCAATATGATAGAAGGTTTTGCTGCCAGCGCTCTGGCTATCGCAACCCTCTGCTGCTGGCCTCCTGACAGCTGGTTAGGCATGGAAAATTTCTTTTCCGATAAGCCGAGCACATCCATAATTTTATCTACATACGCAGTGTCTATCTTTGTTCCATCCAGCTCGATCGGAAGCACTATATTCTCGTACACATTTAATATCGGCACCAGATTGTAATTCTGGAAGACAAATCCTATCTTTCGTCTTCTGAATATCGTAAGTGCCTCATCATCCATTTCAAAAATAGCTTTGCCATCCAGTATAACATCTCCTGATGTTGGCCTGTCGAGACCTCCTAAGAGATTTAGAAGTGTTGACTTTCCGCTTCCCGAACTGCCTATGATAGATACAAATTCTCCCTCTTCAATATCAAGTGACACATCTGTAAGCGCATGCACGACATTGTCTCCTGTTCCGTATGTCTTTGTAAGATTGTGGGTTGATAATATATTCATGATACCTCTTCCTTTTCATTTCTTTTTCATTTTCTGCCATTTCTTTGTCTGATCTACTTGATGGTTTTATTCTAACATCCACATCTTACAATCTTATTACGTTTAATATTAAGATTTAGTGGTCACTGCTTACATTATCAATATATTAAAAGACCCAGCCCCTGTTAATAAGAGACTGAGCCTTTGATTTCTATCCATTATTTATGACTGTTTCTATACTCCGCCTACAAGTTGGCTGCCAGAACCTGTTCCATAACCTGCAGCACGCCCCGCTCCTCATTAGATGGGGCGCAAAATCTTGCAAACTTCTCCATGCCAGGCTGCGCATTTGCCACGATATAGCTGTAATATACCGTCTTCAGCATCTCCGCATCGTTGAAGTTGTCGCCGAATGCCATCATCTCGCTGGTATCGATACCAAGAAGTTCCCCGATCTTTCTCATGGCCATTCCTTTATTGATACCTTTATTCATGATGTCGATCCATTCTCTTCCGCCCACAGTGACTGAGAAGTTATCTCCAAAACGTGGCGTATAGATCTCTTTGTACTTCACGGCAGCATCCTTATCCGGAGCAAATATCGTAAACTTATTGGCCTCGACGTCAAGGCTTCTCATATCATCAACAAACACAAGATTACTGAGAAATGCTTTGAAAAACTTCGCATACTTCTCGTTTTTTTTCAGGACATATGCTCCGGATAGAGCACACAGTACAGCAACACCATCCGTCTCGTCCTCCACAAAGCGTATCATACTCTGGTACTCTTCCACATCCATCAGGCTCTTGTATATGATCTTGCCGCAGTTGGAGATAGCCGCACCGTTATCACCGATGACCACCATCTTATCCATCTTGTCTCCGAACATGTCCCTCAGGGTGTACATCGGTCTTCCACTGGCTACGACAAAACGAATCCCCTTCTCGTCCAGCCTGTCAATGTAATCGAAGAAACCATCCGGGAGTTTTCCATTCTCCATAAGCAGTGTATGATCCATGTCGGATGCAATTAATTTTACGTTCTTCATGTCTTCTCTTCCTTATATATTCTCTAATGTTATATTCTCTGGTGTTATATTTTCTGATATCTATCAGGTAATATTATATATTAACCATGCCTCTGCCAGCTTATCCCTTGCCATGCGTCTTATTTAAATAAGAGCGCACTATTTTTCTCCAGGTCATACTCCCTTGTATAACCGTCATCATCGTACAGCATATAGCTGCTGTTCCTGTAGCCGATCAGCTGCATTGTAGTCTTGTCGATATCCGCAACGCACTCCGCCGCAGCAACGATCGGTATACATTTGCCGCTTCTTACAAAAAGGATAACTTCATTCAAAGGTACCTCAACAAAGTGATGTCCCGCAGGCATCTCCGTCTGCGTGGCGCTGCCGTCTGCCGTAAACCTTACAAGCATCATATCCTCCGGCAGATACACATATCTTCCGATGGCATTCTGCGTGTAAACCGGTGCGATCATGATCTCATTTCCAAGCATGAGCTGATCCTCAACATGAGCCGCGATCCTATCATCTGGATATTCAAATGCCAGTGGCTTGAACATCATGTCGTCCGTCAAGGCCGCCTTCATGTACTCGCTGTATATATATGGAAGCAATCGATAACGGACACCGATCACATTCCTGAAATCCTCTATATGCTCAAACTGATAGCACTCCTGATCTCTTGTACCCTCACAAGAATGGTCACGCATGAGCGGAGTGAACACGCCGAGTGCAAGCCATCTGAGAAGAAGGTCTCTGGATGTGTCGCATCCAAATCCACCGAGATCCGCACCCGTATACAGGAAACCGCACATATTCATGGACGGAAGCATCTTGATGTTGAGCAGGATGTGTGACCACCACGATTTGTTATCACCCATCCAGACACCACCATAACGGTGCATTCCTACATAAGACGATCTGGAGAACAGAAGTCTTCTCTCATCCGGTGAGATCTCGCGAAGCGCCTCGCCTGCCGCTCTTGTCATGTTATATCCAAAGAGGTTGTGAACCTTGTCGTGACGCACCATCTTCCCATCCACATTGTGGTACATGGATTCATAATCCTTCTTGTTATTTGCAACACCTGCTGCCATACCCGAGATGCCCCAGACATCATCCACAGTCTCGTCCTTATCAATGAATTTCTTCATGGCTTCCTTCAGCTCACTCACACCCTCCGGGGTGAAGAAGATCGCCGGCTCATTCATGTCATTCCAGAAGCCCTCTATACCTGCATCCGTGAGGATCTTGTACTTTGCACCAAACCATCGTCTCGCCTCAGGGTTCAGCACATCAGGGAAATGCGTATATCCCGGCCATACCGCCGCAACGAAATCACTTCCATCTGCTCTCTTACAGAAGTAGTTATTTGCCACGCCCTCCTCATACACATCGTAACCTTCCTCGATCTTTACACCGGCATCTATGATCGGGATCAGGCGTATATTATCCTTTTTCAGATTCTCCACATACTCCGAAAAATCGCCAAAGTCGTCATTTATGGTGAAATCCTTATAGCTGTCCATGTAATCTATATCCATGTAGACCATATCGATCGGGATGTGGTTCTCTCTATATTTTCTCGCCACCGTCTCAAAGTCCTCCGGTGTCTTGTATCCCCAGCGGCTCTGTCCAAATCCAAATGCAAACTTTGGCGGGATATAACTCCTTCCGATCATCTTCCTGAACTGCTTTGTGATATCATATGGGCTGTCACCTGTTATCACATAGATATCCAGATCTGCACTGTCACAGAAAATATGCATCTCATTGTACTTCGTATATCCCACGTCAAATGTGATAGTGGATGGATAGTCAAAATACAGGCCAAATGTCTGCGCTCCTGAAACTATAATAAAGTTGTGTGATGCATACAGTGAGTATACATCCTCGTGATGATGCGGATTATCTGCATTGTTGCTTATGTACTTGTAGCCTCTCTTGTTGATCCCTCTGTTCGCCTCGCCAAGGCCATACACTATATCACTGTCCTCAAGACCAAATGTGTACGAAAGTCCGGCTGTTAAGTCTATATCGCCGTAATCTGGCTGTCCTTTTTCTGCTGCGATATCTACCACTACTGATTCTGTCTGAAATGGCTTTCCGTATGTGTACTTCTTTATCATGCTGTCACCTCTATTTATTTTATTATTTTTATTTGTCGCAATCTCTGATGTCCGTATCATCCTGCCCAGCCTGTCATATATATTATCGTATCCACATAATCTGATATCTTCACGCATCATGTCCGCCATCTCATGTGGCATCCCCCGGCTATGCTGGCATTCTCTATGCATCTCTCTTCTTTCTTCTGTATCTTTTTTTCTTTCTCCTGACAGTCTTGCCACGCTTTGCCGCCTGGGTCTTTCTGAACTCCTGTATCTGCTCGATCATGGCTGCATAATCCCTCTCGAACAGGATTTCACTGATCTCATGATGCACTATCTCCGCCGGAAGCCTGTCCACTATAAGCGTCCTGACAAAATCCTTGCTCTTACCCTTATACATTGGAAGACTGTATTTCTCCTGAATCTGGGAAATCTCCGGTCTCCAAAGTACACGGATCGTGCGAAGTAAATCAGCCTTCGGATTTGGCTGCATTTCCCTTACCACATAAAAGTCGATCTTGTGAGTCAGCTTGTCTGACGCTCCATCCTCCAGGCCTTCTGCATCTGGCTTGCTGCCTGTATCTGACTTGCTGCCTGTATCTGACTTGCTGCCTGTATCTGACTTGCTGCCTGTAGCCGGCTTACTTCCTGTAGCCGCCTCGATACCTGTATCATATTCTTCAACAGATATGATCCCCCAGTAGTCTGGCACATGCTCTGCCACATGACTTGCATGTGTACTTCCGACCACTACAATATTCTGGTCAAAATACAGATCATAGTCAGCTACCTGTCTCTCCAGACGTGTGTATGTGTCTGCGTCACTTTTTATCTCGATCCCCACTATCTTGTCCGGAATGACCATTACGACATCCGCACGGGAGTTGCCAACAGTCTTCTCCTCAAGGATCCGAACCTTACCATATCTCTCCTCAAGGAATTCAAATAATGGTTCACGTATATCTTTATCTAATAACATTTTTACCTCTGAATATTTATTCTCATTCACTTCATCATGATTATTTCTATTTACTTTGTTCTATTCACTTTATTCTGTTTACTTTATAATGTAATCTCTTCACTTTTCAAAGGTTATTGCAAACAATCCTATCTCAGATACTGTTATATTATATTCTAAACTACCATTAATTCAATTGGCTTAAGTAGGCTGCATATGTCTTTTTGTGCAATGTACAAAAAGAGGGCGGTAAGCTCTTAAGTAAGCCTACCGCCCTGTTTTTCTGTCAGCCTTTATTCACAAGCTCTGTGAACTTCTTAAGTGCAGCCTGTGCCTCCGGCGAAATATTCCTTGGCACTGCAATTCTCACTGTCACATAGTGATCGCCGTGGGTGTTGCCGCCTCTGGCCTGTACACCTTTGCCACGAAGCCTTATCTTGCTTCCCGACTGTGTACCCGGTGCTATCTTGCACTTCACATCACCAAACATGGTATGAACAAGTATCTCGCCGCCGAGAACTGCCACATCAAATGGCACAAGTGCCGTGGTATATATATCCAGTCCTTTACGCTCATAACCTGCCTTGTCTCTGACATTTACCTGAAGGAGCATATCTCCCGGCTGTCCTTTGCCGGTTCCAGGATAACCCTTGCCAGCAAGCCGGAGCACGCCGCCGCTTTCTATGCCCGCCGGTATATGAACTGTAAGCTGTGAACTGCCACCGCGTCCATCATTAAACGACAAAGTCTTGTCACATCCGTATACAGCATCATCAAAATCTATGGTGACGCTTGCCTCCATATCTCTTCCTCTGGCATTGAAGCTTCCCTGACTGAATCCACCAAAGCCGCCTCGTTGCGAGCGTCCACCGCCACCACCAAAGAACGAGCCAAATATATCGCCAAACATATCGCCGAAGTCTCCACCCTCAAAGTGGAAGCCTCCGCCTCCGAATGGATCACCACCTGCAGCTCCGCCGGAGCCATCGAATGCAGCCATTCCAAACTGATCATACATCTTCCTCTTCTCGGCGTCAGACAATACCGCATAGGCCTCAGAGGCCTCCTTAAACTTCTCTGCAGCCGTCGCATCGCCAGGATTCGTATCCGGGTGGTATTTCTTCGCCAGGGTTCTATATGCTCTTTTTATCTCAGCGTCCGTGGCTGTCTTAGAAACGCCGAGAACTTCATAATAATCTCTTTTTGAAGCCATGATTCCTACCTCCCGATAAGCCTATGTATAGTTTAACACTATCTGTCAAGTGATTCCATATTTTTAGCATTAAAATGCATACATAAAATCGAGGGAATTTTAGGCAATTTTTAAACTAATAATCCTTTGCTGGCGGTTTCCTTGTTCCTTCGATCAATATTGTCGAATGGCAATAATAGCACTTCCACCCATGTCGGTTTCATCTTTGCTATCCCCCCAAATAGTATGTTGTTATTTCTATTATTTCTTTATAGGCCTTTGTTTCTACATATTGGCATTGCATCTACACACGCCTTGTGGCTCTATAGCGAATTTATATTTATCGGACTTGCTTTTATCATTATCTACATTTGTCAAACGCATTATTTTTTTTAACAAATTTAATTTTCCATCCGGGCTGTTTGCCGCCATGTTACATCGCATTTATAACTCGCTGTTTTTATCTTCTTGAAAAAGTTAATACTTTTTCGATACAGCTTTTTATCTTTTTAGTATTTATTTCCATAAAAGCTGCAATAAATTCATTTATTTTATCTTTTGCACGTTATTTTTCAAAAAAGTGAAAATTTTATGCACTTTTATCACAAGAAACACAAATAAGTGCGAGTCAGTGCAGCCAACGCAAATCCACACCTCAATGACAAGTGCTAGTTGGCACAGTCAGCGCAAATCCACACAAATGCCCTTCTCCATAAAGAATCACTATAAAAACACTAAAAAAGCACCTCCGCCGATGATTCCACCAGTGGAGATGCCTTCGCATGGCTAATACTATTATCCTACTGCTTTACGTTGAAAGCCTTGATTCCAGGATATACTGCGCAGTCGCCAAGCTGTTCTTCGATTCTGAGGAGCTGGTTGTACTTTGCGACTCTCTCTGATCTTGAAGGAGCACCTGTCTTGATCTGGCATGTGTTGAGTGCCACTGCGAGATCTGCAATAGTTGTATCTGCTGTCTCACCTGATCTGTGTGATGATATTGCTGTGTATCCAGCCTTATGAGCCATCTTGATAGCCTCAAGTGTCTCTGATACTGAGCCGATCTGGTTGAGCTTGATAAGGATACAATTTGCGCATCCCATCTCGATACCCTTTGCAAGTCTCTCTGTATTTGTAACGAACAGATCATCACCGACAAGCTGAACCTTGTCGCCAAGTCTTGCTGTGAGCTTCTGCCATCCTTCCCAATCCTCCTCATCGAGACCATCCTCGATTGAGATGATAGGATACTTCTCAACAAGCTTTGCCCAGTGCTCAATGAGCTGCTCTGCTGTATACTCTGTTCCAGCCTTTGGAAGCTTGTACCAGCCCTTGCCCTTCTCACTCTTCCACTCTGATGAAGCAGCGTCCATAGCGATCATAAAGTCCTTACCCGGCTCATATCCAGCCTTCTTTACAGCCTCAAGTATTGTCTCGATAGCCTCCTCGTCAGACTTAAGTGCCGGAGCAAATCCACCCTCATCACCTACTGATGTGGCAAGGCCTCTATCCTTGAGAATCCCTGCAAGTGCATGGAATACCTCTGCACACCATCTCAGACACTCCTTAAATGAAGGAGCACCAACTGGCATGATCATGAATTCCTGAACGTCAAGTCCTGATGACAGAGCATGACATCCACCGTTTACGATGTTCATCATTGGAACCGGAAGCTTGTTTCCTGAGATTCCGCCGAGGAATCTGTAAAGAGGAATGTCAAGAGAGATTGAAGCTGCTCTTGCTGCTGCGATTGAAACTGCAAGAATCGCATTTGCGCCAAGGTTTGACTTGTCCTTTGTCCCATCTGCCTTGATCATTTTTGCATCTACTGCATATATATCAGACGCATCCATTCCTGTAAGTACGTCATTTATAGTCGTATTTATATTCTCTACTGCCTTCTGGACACCCTTGCCAAGGTATCTTGACTTGTCTCCGTCGCGAAGCTCAAGTGCCTCAAACTCACCTGTAGAAGCGCCACTTGGCGCAGCGCCACGGCCTACTGTTCCATCTGCCAGATACACCTCTGCCTCAACTGTTGGATTTCCTCTTGAATCAAGGATTTCTCTTCCTACTACCTTTTCAATCTCAAGATAATTCATCATTTTTATATTTCTCCTTTCTAGTATCGCCCCCTCCCTTACGGTCGGCGGCAGTTCGTCGGTGCATTCCGATATGTGCCCACAGGGCACATGGCACCTCCTCTTTCTTGTATCGCCCCGGAATTCCTCTGATTCAGCAGTTCACAGAAGGTACAGGAGCTCACATGATTTACGATGTTAGTCTAAACTAACTTTATTCTAAAATCAACACGAGTATTTGCTCATATTTTATCATTTAGCCATCTAAGGCATCGCATCTTTATGTATAACATTGACAATTTTATCTTAGTCTATACCATTTTCACCATATAATATAAACATTAAATTTATGCCAGATAACAGACGTCTTATTTTTTCTTTGCAAAACCAATATTTTATCTATTATCCAAGAGCCACATCCAGAACCATCATAAGTGCAAATCCCACCGCAGCACCTATAGTTCCTATATTTGTGTGCTC
>OGXW01002382.1_pt1 | contig 13354 bp, 9 predicted proteins | sample 1576341 | NCBI WGS metagenome assembly OGXW01 (sample SAMEA3541592, study PRJEB24748) | human gut metagenome | biome: human gut; feature: human-associated habitat; material: faeces | place: China | collected 2012
CTGCAATTCTGGAATTTAAGGTTGTGGAAAAGTACAACCAGATGACAAAAGCCTGTGAAGATGCCCTCAATCAAATCGAGGAAAAGGACTACGAGGCAAGCCTGCGGGACGAACAGTACGAAAACATCGCAAAGCTTGGAATCTGTTTCTGCCAGAAACGGTGTAGGGTAAAATCCGGCGGTGTGGATCACTTCGATTATTAAAAGCATCAGCTTTATTGAACATATTATTCTATTGCAGTGGTAAGACAAAATCCCTTAGAGCTCTGCAAAAAATCTCTGTTCCGCTATTTTAGATTATTGTGCAAAAAATCATTTAATTCAGTTTTATCAATTTTATTCGTTTGACCACAAATTAATAATGAGGTATTACAAAACCTAAAAATTGTATTGGCTGTTTTATTTAACTCATCGCAGGAAATATTTTTAAAAGACTCTATTTTTTGCTCAATTGTAAAGTTTTCAGAACCACAAAAATATGTATTCCACGCAAAATAATCATTAAATTGCCGTGTATCTTCGAGCCAAAACCACATATTATCCATAAAAAATGGTTTATTGTATGCAAGGCTTTCTTCTTTACACTTTTTTATGCGTTCAATTTGTTCAATTATCATATTTAGCGACATCCAAAAATCATGTGCTTTTACATGATAATTGATACAAAGTACTGCTGAATCAATGTGTGTACTCACAAAAGAGTACGCATTATACATACACTTACTTTTATAACAGCAACTGGATAAACAGGATAATTCTCCTTCACCTAAAATTGAATTTAATAACGTGACACAATCTCTGTTAACAACATTAAAATTCAAATCAAAATATAATGCCACTTCCAATTCATTATCAGCATAATTTAAGAATTTGATATCAGGTTTTCTTTCTCCTATTTTAGGCGCTTGAAACGACTCTTTAACTCCGCAGGGAAATTCGGCATTTGATAAAAATTCATTCATTAATACTATCTTATTTTCATCGAAGTTTCCGGTAGCAAAAAAGGCGACATTTTTTTGTGTATAGTAACGATTTTTATGTGAGATCAAATCATTCAACCGCAAATTTAATACAGTTTTCTTAGTACCTATAACTGGGTAGGAAAGCGAATGATCATTCCATAATAACGATCCAAGCATTTTGTCATATCGCATATCGCTTCTTTCAATTTCTCTCAATTGCAAGTCTTTTTGAATATTAAATTTTTCTTGATTCCAATCACTTTTTAAAATAAAATCAAAAAAGCAATTTAATGCGTTATGTAAATACTTCGGATGAAATTTCAAACTAAATCTCGTATAATCTTTATCTGTAATTGCATCAAAAATTCCACCTATTTTCTCAAATTCATAGTGCGGAGCAGATGAATATAGAAATCGTTCTAAAAGATATGAGATTCCTCTTTTTTCTATGCTATCGTTGCGTGAGCCGCAACGAATATACCAACCAATTGTAACTGATTGTGCATTTTCAATTGGATAGAAATATGTTGAAATTTGACTTTTGGGATTTATATAGTGTTCCAAAATAAAAAACCTCATAAAATAAAAGTAGTAGTTTTAAGATTCCTCTCCAAGAATCATTATATGCAAAGTTGATTATATTTTAATGGGCTTTGCAAAAAATCTCTGTAAGTTCAACAACAGTGATAAAAAACGATATTGTGGAGCGGCTTGAAAACAGCCGTTCAATTTTTTACAGTGTACAATAAATACCGTAATTTGTCAAGCTTCAATAAGCAGTTTTCTTGCTTCGTCATGTAACATAACCATCACCTCTTAACTCTATTATAAACCTGTTGTCAAGAGTATGCGATATTTTTTGGGAGTGCTATAAAAACAGTACCTTCATTTGAATTCCTCCATTTCTTGTTACCACTTGATCGTTTCGATATGGCTTTTGTTTCTTTCTGTCATCTCCAAGATTTTAATCTCACATTCTCTGGGAAGGTGTTTTGAAATCGATTCGCTTCGCTGTAAATTCCCTGATAACTCCGTCCAGCAGACCGAAACCGCAGTCCAGACTGAAAACAACGCTTTCCCGATACACTGTAATGCTTTTGATATAATCTCTGATAAATGTGCGGAACCGAAAGAGTTCTTCCTGCAGGGCAAAGAAAGAATCGATCAATCCACAGAAGTCTGCATACCCGACAGCCTCTAATTCCTGCAAATTATTCCGACTGCTTTCGAAAGCGATTCTCTGGGATTCCAGTGTATTGATCTGCTCACAGATTTCGATTGTTTTCTCCTTACTGCTCTGCATCTGAATGTATTCCAGATTGAGTTTGTCCGGCTGTTCGTCCAGTGCTTTTCTCCATGCAGGAAGTTTTCGGTTATGCCTGCTGATGCACTGATTCAGATGCCGGATCTGCTTTTTCATCGATGCTTCGCAAAACAACTCCCGCTCCAAAAGTGCTATCACGTAGTGATCCAGTTTTTCGCTGTCTATCTCTTTGAAGTTACAGCAGTCGCTTCTATGTGCTGTACAGCAGTACGTATGAAAATGGTATTTGCCGTACCGCTTTCCTCCGCTCATCTTCTTACCGCATTCTCCACACCGAACCATGCCGGAGCAGAGGTAGAAGTGTTTTGCACCCAATTTTCCTACGGCAGAAGCAGATTTTCTTCTTTCCGCAGCCTTTTGAAAGGTTTCCTGTGAAATGATCGCAGGACAGCCATTGGCGATTCTTATAATTTCTTCTTCCGGCTTATGACGGTGACTGTTTCGGCGATGGTTGTAATCCTTTGCAGAAGAACGATTGTACACATAGGTTCCGGTGTATTTGAGATTGTTCAGTATTTCATAAAAAGCTGCATGATTTGGAGCAAATGGATTGCCTTTTTTCGTAACGTATCCGGCAGCATTGAGACGTTCTGCAATGTCACGATTGCCGTATCCGTTGATATACATATCGTAGATGATCCTGACAGCCTCGGCTTCCCGTTCGTTGATGACCAGTTTCTTATCCGGACCAACATCGTATCCCAATGGCGGTGAGCCTCCGGTATGCTTACAGTGAAAAGCATTTTCCTTTAGTCCTTTCATCACTTCACGTGCGATGTTGGAAGAGTAGTATTCACCAATAGACTCCAACATGGCTTCTAAAATGATGGATTCCGGAGAATCGTCAAGCCGTTCCAAGACACTGCAAAGACGAACACCGTTATGTTTCAGCTTATTTTTGTACACTGCCGAATCGTATCTATTACGGCTGAAACGATCTAGTTTATGGACTAAAACGATGTCAAACAATCCTTTTCCGCTGTCTGTGATCATACGCTGAAAGCTTGGTCTGCGGTCATTGGTGGCTGAGTATGCTTCATCTATATAAGTCTCTACGATTTTCCACTTGTTATGATCACAGAATTCCTTCATTGCTCTGATCTGTGCATCGATGGACTCGGTTCTCTGATGATCCGAGGAAAATCTGGCATAGAGAGCAACTCGTTTGATCTCAATCATATTCATTCTCCTTCTGCTGCAGCATTGTTATTGTATCACGTTTTCCACGAAAATGCTACTGTTTTTGGAGATTTGAAAAGAAAATCTTCACTTCTCACAAATCGATGTGGGAGCTAAGGTAAAAACCTACAGCTTTTACAAACCAAACTTGTTTCCGATGAAAAATTGACAGTCCCGAACGTCACCACTATCTGATTTCGCATATTTTCAGAGCAACGTCAAGCTTCTGCATTGATCTTTTCCAGCAGAAGAAAAAGCACCTTTTACGACTCCGTTTTACCGAAACTTTATCAGAATCGATTGGCTGCCACAAAAGGTGCTGTTTTTGCTTTTTCTCGTTTTTCTTATATTCCATAACTATTATATTTATATTATTTTATATATGATATAAGATGATATTAAAATATATAAATATATAGATGATTGCCCTCTTATGAGGGCTGTCAGCAGAGGAGCGTTAGTGAGTGTATGCTGGCATTGCTCGATGCAATCGGGCGGCACGGCAGTGCGTAGTTATATAGTAGGTGAACAGATCATTTCATCTGAAATTGCACCAGTAAAAAAGTATATTTTACTCCACGAGATTATCCGCCCAGAGTTCACACTGTGTCATAACGGCTTCAATTGCTTCTGGCTGATCATCTGGTGGATATTTATGCGTTTTCAAAAGCTTCTTTATCATCATACGCATTCTTGCTCTTGCGGAATCTTTCTTCTGCCAGTCAATGGTTTTGTTTTTACGCAATGTTTCCGTCAGTTCTTTTGTAATCGCAATTAGTTCTTCATTCTTGTAAAAGTCCTTGATTGCTTGAGGTTTGGTTAACGCATCATAAAACGCCAGCTCGTCGGCAGTAAGTCCTAATGATTTTCCTTCTTCGCCAGCTTCTTTTATCTGTTTTGCGAGCTTCATCATTTCTTCGATAACTTCTTCATTTGTCAGCATTCCATTTAGGTACTGATTCATTGCTCGCTGCATGATTTCAGAAAATTTCTCAGACTTTACAACATTGGTACGCTTATAGACGACAATCTGTTCTGCAATTAATTTCTTTAGAAGTTCTACAGCAAGATTCTTCTCTTTCATATTTGCAACTTCTTGCAAGAATTTTGAGTCGAACAAAGAAATTTCCTTACCAATATCGGAAAACAGATTGATGACACCATCACTTTTAATGCTTTGCTTTAACAGTTCATTGATACGAGCATTCATCTCTCCAAGAGAAAGTTTCTTACCAGTCCCTTTATTCTCTAAGCGAAGCACGAGCACTCTAACCGATTCAAAAAAAGCAGCTTCTATACGAAGAGATTCTTCTACCATAGAAGAACAAAGTGACAATGCCTGATGTAGCATTAGCGATTCCTTCAGATACTCCTTCTTGTCCTCTTCTTTTGCGGGAGAGATGATGAAATTAACTGCACCAGTGATTGTTTTTGCACGCTCCAGATCTGTTCCAGTCATAAATTTTGTGTAATCGTATTGGAAAAAGAAATCTCGACAAATCGAAATCTTTTCTAGAAACTTTGGATAAGCCACTTTGGCAACATCAGTGTCGCCATACTTGTCCTTATCTCTTGCTGTATAGTCGTTCATTGCCTGTTTTAATGCACTTGCAATGCTGACGTAGTCCACAACAAGACCACCTTCTTTGTCCTCAAAAACACGATTTACTCTTGCAATTGCCTGCATCAAATTGTGTCCAGACATCGGCTTATACACATACATTGTTGCAAGAGAGGGCACATCAAATCCTGTCAGCCACATATCAACTACAATTGCGATTTTCAAAGGACTCTCATTATCCTTAAATTTCTTTGCCAATTCTTCCTTATGAGCCTTATTGCCTATGATCTCTCTCCATTCTTCCGGGTCTTTGTTAGATGAAGTCATCACAACTGCAACCTTTTCTGTCCAATCCGGATGAATTTCGAGAATTTTATGATAAATCTTTAAGGCAATCCCTCTGGAATAAGCAACAATCATTGCTTTTCCAGTCAGCAGGTTTGCTCTGTTGTTTTCGTAGTGGTCAAGAATGTCTGTCACAAGAGAATTGATGGTCTGGTCATTACCGAGAATCGCTTCCATTTTGCCGAGCTGATGTTTTGACTGTTCAATCACACCCGCATCTGCATTTTCCGCCATTCGATCATACTCTTGGTCGATCAGTTTCAAGGTTTGCTCGTCTAACTTCAATTTCAGAACTCTTGATTCATAGTAAACCGGACGTGTTGCACCATCTTCCACTGCCTGCGTCATATCATAAATATCGATATAGTCGCCGAAAACTTCTCGTGTAGATTTATCCTTTGTAGAGATAGGTGTACCAGTAAAACCGATGTATGTAGCATTCGGCAAACTATTTCGGATCACTCTGGCTGCACCAATTTTGATTTTACCAGACTTCTCGTCCACTTTCTCCGTAAGCCCATATTGTCCTCTATGTGCTTCATCTGCCATGACAACAATGTTCCTTCGATCTGACAAGCATTCAAAGGATTCTTCAAACTTTTGCATGGTGGTGAAGATAATCCCATTTGCTTTTCTACCTTCTAACAAAGACCGAAGATGTTCTCTTGACTCTGCATGAACTGGCTTTTGTCTAAGGAAATCGCTGCACTTTGCAAATTGTAGATACAGCTGGTCATCTAAATCATTTCTATCTGTTAAGACAACGATAGTCGGACTATTCAATGCAGATTGCAGGAGATGAGCATAAAAGACCATAGACAGTGATTTTCCGCTACCTTGGGTATGCCAGAAAACACCGCCTTTTCCATCTGTTTCAGTTGCTTTTTTGGTAGATTGAATCGCTTTATTGACAGCAAAATACTGATGATAACCGGCAAGTATCTTATAGCTATGCAAGCCCTCATTGGAGAACAGGATAAAGTTTTTCAGAATATCGAGCAGACGGTCTTTCGTGAAGATACCCTCAAAGAACGTGTCAAACTGGGCAAACTGCGTATTTTCGTAGCTGCCGTCCTTTGTTTTCCACTCCATATAGCGATCTTCGCCCGAAGTGATCGTGCCTGCACGGTTTTCGGAAAGGTCACTCATAACGCAGATAGCATTATAGATGAACATAGAGGGAATGGAGTGCATATAGTTCCTGATCTGCGTATAGGCTTCGGAAGCGTCCGTTTCCTCACGGGAGGGAGATTTCAGCTCCATAAGCACCACGGGCAGACCGTTGATGAACAGCAGAACATCGGGGCGCTTCTCGTCATTCTCAATGAAAGTCCACTGATTAGCCACGATAAAGGAGTTATTGTCCGTGTTTGAGTAGTCCACAAGGTAGCAGATTGCAGAGCGTTCCTCGCCTTTGTCGGTGTAGCAGACTTCAATGCCGTTTTGCAGATAGTCCATGAATACAGCGTTTTTCTGCACAAGCTCGCCGTTCTCAAAATTTTGGAGCTTAAAGAGTGCATCGCTGATCGCATCATCAGGGAGCGTGGGATTGAGTCGATAGAGTGCTGCCGTCAGCTCGTCCATATACAGCGGAATCCGATAGTCACGATCAACTGCCGGACCGTAGGCGTGGGTGTAGCCCATTTCCTCGAATAGCTGTATGATTGCGTTTTCGTATTTTTCTTCGGTGTAAGGCATGTTCTATCAGCTCCTTATCTATAAAATATCTGCGTAGTATCCATCGTTGGTTTTGCTAAAGATTACATCAGCAGGAAAGCGCTTTTCTCCCTGCATAGCCATTCCTACAGCCCATATTACCCAATCATCTAATTGGTAAGGCAATCTTAAACACAGGTTTTCTGGTTCACTTGCAATAGTAACTAACGGAATTCCTTCTTTTGATCGACAAACACTAAGTACATGAAGCTTCTTCTCACCATATTCTAATTGCAGTTTGGGTTGTTTATTGACATCAAAGTATACCTTTGCCCCTCTATTATTTCTAAAATATTCCTTTGTTTCGGGAACAACAGGCTCAACAGGCAGTTTATTATGCATTCGTTCAAAATGTTCTTGTAACCTACTACATATACAAGCATTGCAATACTCAGGGAGCATTTCAAAATCTTTCGTTATTTCATCAGCAGACTCGAAATGATTCATATAATCCAATAGACCTAAAAGACTAATAAGATCATCAGAATAATTGCCAGCATAGATTTTATACCAATCATTGTTTATTTCCAAAAGAATATGATATAGCTTTTTATATAAGCCTAATTGTTTATCATTCACACTAAACCAAGCTTTATCAAGCAGAGTTTTTGTAACAGTAGCATTATTTCCGTCATTATGCAGTGAATGAAACAATGATTTCATCAACTTACCGACAATACCTGCCAGCATATCAGCAATTCTTAGTCCAAAGTGATTTTTTGAGTTTAATTCTCCACAATTCATTAAACCGACTTCTATCGCTGCTAAAAGCGTTTTACTTTGCTCTCCTTCTTTGCCTTCTTTATCAATTGTGAGAGTGTAATCATTGATGTTCTTGCTTTTTAGATAATAGTCGAATCCAACAAATGGCATATGATAATTCCAATTGAGCGTTTGAGGCGGCTTAACATCTTGTAAAACCATAAGAATATTTGAAAGAGCTTCATTTTCAGATGCTTTAAGAACGGGGTTTCTTTTATTTAACTCTATTCGTTCCTTGAAGAATAATATCAAAGATTCCACAAACACTTCTGGCAAGCTATAAATATTCTGTATAACGCCATCGGGATGATATGCTAAAACAGTTTTTACGATTGAATATTTTATTGCATCCATGTCAACAAAGAAGTTATTATGGTAGTCTTTGAACAGTTGCAATATTATGAATTCAAGCTTACTTGCTATACAAAAATAGATATAAAAACTGTTATCTATAATCTCAAGCAATTCATCAAGTAATTCTATGTTTTGTTTGTTAAACGAAGCAAAGCCGTACTTAAATTGATTGCTTTTGAAGGTATCGCTTTTTAATTCACCTTTTTTCTTACGCTCAGCATACTTTTCTTCAAAAGCCAAATATTTCTGCTTTATCTCAACTTCTTTGTCTGAGTCCCACCCTACAATAGCGACAAGGAAATTATCATAGTAAGTTTCTCCTGTAATTGTGGAGAGATTGATAATACGGCTATGTTCGGACTCATCATAATAAAAGTTATACATTATCTTCCTCTCCTAACATAAATGAAAATTTACGACCATTAGCAGCTTAAATCTTGACTTCTGAAACGTCTATTTCACCTTTCATAAGTTTTGGCAAGAGGGTATCGCGCAGTATTGCTAAGTCATTAGCTTCAAGTCTATTGGTATAGACTGTTTCAAGCATAGGTGCAACAATTTTGCTAAACTGTTCTACATATTCGGTAGAGGGAATACAGATCGGATATATCATTATTTGTTGTTTATCACCTCTCGGCATTTTAGTTCCTTTTGAGCCTGCAACCATATAATCAAAGAACTTATCAGAATATAGGGCACAGTAAAGGAAAGCAGAGTATTCACTCTTATTGGGAACAAAGCATAGTACATCTGTTGAGCAACCACAATCAGCAAAACAGTATATAATTTTCTTGAAATATGGGCGGATATTTGATATAAGCACATCGCCTTTTTTGCAAGCGATTGTCTGTTTGATAGTAGGAAGTGCGGTGGCTTGAACAGCCCCTTGACGATTTGGTTGCATATTTTCTGTAGAATAATAAGTGTCCAAAGTCAAATCTTCAATATTCACCTTATCTTTGGAATATCCGCATATCTCGGATAGTGAGCCTGTTCTCCAATCCTCAGGCATAACACCGCCAAACGGCTCGAAATCCACAAACCAAGACTTAAAAATCGCCTGAGCCTGCGATTCTAAATTTTCATTTATGTTAGGATAAACAATATGGATTTAAAGAAAAAAATATACTATAGCTTTGATTTAGCATTGTTTTTGTCAGGAATTCTTTTGTTATTATTTAGCCAGAGTAAATCTAAAACAATAGAAATCAGAGCGATTATGGGAGAGGTGGCTATCATATCCTCTTATTTTCTTTTCCCATTTATTGATTCAAAAAAGAAGGAAAAATTCTATCAAACATTTTCATTTCATTTTGCTTTGTTGATAGTTTTGCTTTTTATTGCATATGCCTCCTTAAAAGTATATGTAAACTATGCTGATGCTTCTGTATGGTGGAAAGAAATTCTTGCTGCGAGTGGAGTTCTTTTAGTTCTAACTTATCTATCATATTTGTTGATTAACTTTGTGAGGTCACTATATCTGCTAAGTGAAAAACTAATATCGTTTCTTATTAATTCTAATGTTGAGAGCAAATATAAAAACGCAAAGAAAATTATAGAGAAGATTACTGCATTTATAGTTACATTAACAGCAATGGCAGCAAGTATAACAGCTTTAATCGCTTCGCTAAAGAACATCATATAATATGAACACATGGTTGTAGGATGTTGGTACTTTGAAAGGAGTACCTACAATGAAAACTACGCTTATCACCACTATCGAGCAGTCTATGCTGAAAAAGCTCGATAATGCACAGCTTCAAGCCTTGCACGAGGTTCTTGTGCAGGCTTTCAAGGGTGTGTCGGTCACGGCTGTGGCTGATGCCGACAAAGCACCCGACAATACGGAGATTTTAGTGGAATTTCTCTCTGCGAAGCGGATAGAGGGTTGTTCGGAAAAGTCGCTGAACTACTACCGCAAGACGATCACGGCAGCTCTTGACAGTATCGGCAAGGGTATCAAACATATCACAACGGACGATCTGAGGGCGTATCTGACCGACTATCAGTCTGAAAAAAAGTCCAGCAAGGTCACTATGGATAATATCCGCCGTATCCTTTCGAGCTTCTTTTCGTGGCTGGAGGACGAGGACTATATCATCAAAAGTCCTGTTCGGCGCATTCACAAGGTCAAGACAAGCAAGACGATCAAAGAAACCTATACGGACGAAAACTTGGAGCTGATGCGTGATAACTGCGTAGAATTGCGGGATTTAGCGATGATTGATATGCTCGCTTCTACGGGTATGCGTGTCGGTGAAATGGTCTTGCTGAACCGCAGCGACATTGATTTCAATGAGCGTGAGTGCGTGGTGGTCGGCAAGGGTGATAAGGAGCGTATGGTGTACTTCGATGCCCGTACAAAGCTCCATTTACAGAGCTATCTTGCTTCACGGACGGACAGTGATCCTGCCTTGTTCGTGTCGCTCCGATCTCCCCATAAGCGATTGACGATAGGTGCAATCGAGCTGCGATTGCGTGAAATGGGGCGAAAACTCGGTATAAACAAGGTTCACCCTCACAAATTCAGGCGAACGCTTGCGACTATGGCTATCGACAAGGGTATGCCGATCGAGCAACTTCAAAGGTTGCTTGGTCATCAAAGAATAGATACTACACTTCAATATGCGATGGTGAAGCAAAGTAATGTTAAGCTGGCTCATAGGAAATATATTGGATAGGACGGTGAATATTCTTGAATGATTGGAAAGAATGTACGCTGAGTGATATAATCATTTTCAAGAACGGTAAAAAGAAACCGGACACAGAAGGGACTTTTCCAGTTTACGGTGGAAATGGAATTCTTGGATATGTCAATGATTACAATTTAAGCAAAGGAATAGCAATTGGTCGAGTAGGTGTATATTGCGGTAGCGTTTACTATTCACGAAAAGAATGTTGGATTTCAGATAATGCGATACAAGCTATAAATAGAGATAATTCAGACTTGATATATGATTACTATCTATTAAAGTCTCTTAGACTTAATGAAAGACGTATTGGAACAAGTCAACCTCTACTTACACAGGAAATACTAAATCGAATTGTTATAAATTGCCCTGATATTATGCAACAACGGAAAATAGCCGCTGTGTTGTCTGCAATAGACAATAAGATAGAGCTTAATACTGCGATAAATGAAAATTTACGACCATTAGCAGCTTAAATCTTGACTTCTGAAACGTCTATTTCACCTTTCATAAGTTTTGGCAAGAGGGTATCGCGCAGTATTGCTAAGTCATTAGCTTCAAGTCTATTGGTATAGACTGTTTCAAGCATAGGTGCAACAATTTTGCTAAACTGTTCTACATATTCGGTAGAGGGAATACAGATCGGATATATCATTATTTGTTGTTTATCACCTCTCGGCATTTTAGTTCCTTTTGAGCCTGCAACCATATAATCAAAGAACTTATCAGAATATAGGGCACAGTAAAGGAAAGCAGAGTATTCACTCTTATTGGGAACAAAGCATAGTACATCTGTTGAGCAACCACAATCAGCAAAACAGTATATAATTTTCTTGAAATATGGGCGGATATTTGATATAAGCACATCGCCTTTTTTGCAAGCGATTGTCTGTTTGATAGTAGGAAGTGCGGTGGCTTGAACAGCCCCTTGACGATTTGGTTGCATATTTTCTGTAGAATAATAAGTGTCCAAAGTCAAATCTTCAATATTCACCTTATCTTTGGAATATCCGCATATCTCGGATAGTGAGCCTGTTCTCCAATCCTCAGGCATAACACCGCCAAACGGCTCGAAATCCACAAACCAAGACTTAAAAATCGCCTGAGCCTGCGATTCTAAATTTTCATTTATCGCAGTATTTAAGCGTATTTTATCAGATATAGCGTCAGCTATTCTTATTATTTCATTTCTTACTTCTTTTTCGGGATAAGATATTTCAAGACGCTTTATTACGTCCATATCAAATTTTCCTGCACCTATTGTTGTCACTCCGACTATAGCACTTAACGTACTTGCCTGAGATAACAACCAATAAAAAACGTATTTGTTCTCTATTTCTGAGATTGAGTTAATACACTTAACATCTTGATTAAAGGCAACAGGCTTATCAACCAAACAGATAGGAATACCATTGAAAAGACCACTACCTCTGATAAGAAACAAAATTGATCCTTGCGGAGCAAGCCGACTTCCGTTTTTAAGCCCTTCTTCACTTATCATCAAATCAGAAGTGCTAATATGCTCATCTTTCATTGTTTTAGCACTTATCCACGGAATAGAGCCGTTCCAATACTCCGCTTTCTTTTTGCTGGGTGTTCCACCTGATGTGAATGTTACCAATTCACCAAGTTGACAAGTTTTCCAATTAGATATCATACCCAATCGCCCCCAGCTTCTCCCTAATCTCATTTTCAAGCTCATGGGATTTTTCAAACATTTCAGAAAGTTCAGAAGTCAGACGTTTCATTTTTTCATTGAAAGGTTCTCCATCATCTTCCTGTTCTTCAATACCAACATACCGACCAGGCGTTAAAATATAATCCTGTTTTGCAATCTCTCCTGTTGTCGCAACGGCACAGAAACCCTTAACTTCTTCCAATTCGCCATTCTGAAAAGCAGTGAAAGTATCCGCAAGCTTTGCAATATCCTCATCTGAAAAATCTCGATGCTTTCTGTCCACCATAAATCCCATTTTTCGAGCATCTATGAAAAGCGTTTTGCCTTTCTGCTTTTTATTCTTGGAAATAAACCAGAGCGTAACAGGAATTGTAACGGAATAGAAAAGCTGTGTCGGCATTGCAACAATGCCCTCAATTAAATCATCTTCAATAATTCGCTTTCTGATTTCACCTTCGCCGCTTGACTGCGTACTCAATGCACCATTTGCAAGTACAAGCCCGATTTTTCCGTTTGGTGCAAGATGATGAATCATGTGCTGAATCCATGCATAGTTGGCATTATTTGCAGGCGGTACACCATATTTCCAGCGAACATCTTCCGTTAAGCGTTCCTGTCCCCACGGATGATAGTTGAATGGAGGATTTGCCAGAATGAAATCAGCCTTCAAGGTTTTATGCAGATCATTGCTGAATGTGTCCGCTTGATGTGGTCCAAAATCAGCTTCAATGCCACGAATCGCCATGTTCATTTTTGCCATTTTCCAGGTATCTGCATTTGCTTC
>OGXW01002397.1_pt1 | contig 13276 bp, 15 predicted proteins | sample 1576341 | NCBI WGS metagenome assembly OGXW01 (sample SAMEA3541592, study PRJEB24748) | human gut metagenome | biome: human gut; feature: human-associated habitat; material: faeces | place: China | collected 2012
GATTTTTTTGCATATAAACCTTATGACAGTTATGAATTTAATTTGCCTGAAAAAGAAGCATTAGAAGCTCACTTTACTATTGACAATACCGAAAAACTTAATAATAAAAAACAAAATATTTTTTCTAGCTTAAATGTTAACAAGGAATTTTTACAAACTAAATACAGTACTTTAATAAATAGTGATATCATTTTAAGAGAATTTACTTTAAATGCTAGAGGTAAACAATATAATGCTTTTTTAATATATATAGATGGAATGGTTGATTCTAAAATTATGGATGACTTTATTTTAAAACCTCTTATATTAAGAAATAGAAGCAACTTATTTGACAACTCCCAAAATAGAGTTGTATCAGAGGCAGTTACTAATAATATTACAATAAGAAAAGTTAAAAAATTCGATTTGTCATCTTACTTAATTAGTTGTCTTTTGCCTCAAAACTCAGTTCAGGAAATTACAAATTTTGATGAAGTGACTTCAGGTGTTAATTCTCGGCAATTGTGTTCTTTTTATTGATACTTTACAATCTGCTTTTGATATTGATGTAAAAGGTTTTAAACAGCGTAATATTGAAAAGCCTTCTAATGAAATGGTCATAAAAGGTCCTCATGAAGCATTTGTAGAAAATATACGTACAAATACTTCGTTGATTAGAAAGATTATTAATAATGAAAATCTTATAATAGAAAATATTTCAATTGGAAAAATAACAAAAACCAAATGTGCTGTATGTTATATGCAAAATATTGCAAATCCTGATTTAATAAATGAAGTAAAATATAGGTTAAATAATCTTGAAGTAGATTCTCTACTTTCTGCTGGTGAATTAGAACAATTAATTGTTGATTCAAACGATTTAGGTATTCCACAAGTCTTATCAACAGAAAGGCCTGATAAAGTTTCTAAATTTCTATTAGGTGGCAGAGTAGCAATTATTATAAATGGCACTCCTTATGGACTTATTGTCCCTGCTGTTTTAATCGATTTTTTAAGTTCTTCTGAAGATAGTAATTTAAAAGTTGATTTTGGTAATTTTTTGCGTGTTCTTAGAATTATTGCTGCTTTTTTAACTTTACTACTTCCGGGACTTTATATTGCTATAACAAGCTTTCATCAAGAAATTTTACCAACAAGCCTTTTATTCTCTATATTGGCTTCTCGTGCAAATGTTCCTTTTCCTATTATTGCAGAAGTTTTACTTATGGAAATATCTTTTGAATTAATAAGAGAAGCCGGACTTAGGGTTCCTTCTGCTATTGGGTCAACAATTGGAATCGTTGGAGCACTTGTACTAGGGCAAGCTGCTGTTAGTGCTGGTATTGTTAGTCCCATATTAATTATAATTGTTGCAATTACTGGTATAGCATCTTTTTCCATCCCTGATTTTTCTTTTGGATTTCATTTGCGATATTTTAGATTCTTTTTTATATTAATGGGATATATGGCAGGTTTTTTAGGAATTGCAGTAGGCTTATTTGTATATATTTCTTTATTATGCAATCAAAAATCTTTTGGTGTTTCATATACCGCCCCATTTGCTCCATCTACAAAGAAAAATGGAAATGGGTATATGTTACCACCTATATGGAAAAGAGAATATAGAGCTCCTTATACGGCTCCTATAAAAGAGAAAAGTCAAGAAAAAATATCTATGAAATGGAAATTCAATTCGGAAAAGGGTGATAATAGATGACAAAAACAAAAATAGGCTCATTAGAAGCAATAATGCTAGTATTAACTATTGTAATATCACATAGCTCTTTGGCTCTACCTAATGATATTTTAACTAATTATCATTCTGCTAGTATTATCAATATAATTTATGTAAGTATTTTTGCTTTATTATTAGTATTACTAATAGTCCGTCTTTTTAAAAAATTTCCTGGTATGGACATAATTGATATATCGGAATATGCAGGAGGCAAAATATTAAAAAATCTTATTGGTGTAGTTTTTATTACTTATTTTATTGTAAGTTCTGGATTTATTTTAAGAATTTTTTGCGAAAGTATAAAAATAATATATTATCCAATGACTAATATAACCTTCTTAATTGCTCTTTTTGTTATTGCTGTATGTATTGCAAATAGCTTGAATTTTAATGCTACAATAAAAGCTAATAAAATAATACTGCCTTTTGCTTTAATTAGCATTATATTTATATTTATAACAAATATGAGTAATTTTGTACCACAAAGAATCTTTCCTATATTAGGTAATGGCTTTTTTAAAACGTTTTTATTAGGTCTTTCTAATATTGCATCATTTGATGGAATCGTATTTTTATACTTTCTTCCTCCCCTTTTAAAAAATCCTGCTGATTTTAAAAAAGTTTCTATAATTTCTACTATAATAACATCAATCTACCTAATATTTACAATTGCTACATTGCTTTTAGTGTTTTCGTTTTTTACTAAAATACATCAAATTTCTCCTTTATATAATGCTTCTAGATATATAGAATTTGGTACATTTTTCCAAAGGCTTGAATCAATATTTCTATTAATTTGGATCATGGTTTTTGCATCTTATCTTAGTATTACATTAAAATTTTCAACCTATATTTTCCAAAAAATAACTTTATTAACTGATACAAAAATCCTTATTCCAGTACTTGGATTATTACTTTTTGGAATTGCTTTATTACCTAATAATTTGGCTATTTCACAATATTATGAAACACATATTTATCCTATATTAATGCTTGGAATATCTATTTTTTTAAGTTTGAGTATTTTAATTTTTGCAAATATTTTTAAAAAAGGAGTGAATTTCAAAAAATGAATTTAGCAAAAAAGATTATTATTGCTTTTATTATATTAATTTTTATTGGTGCCTTCTCTACTTCTTATTCTTCTCTTAACTTAGATAAATTAATATATGTTTTAGCAATTGGAATAGATTCTGCTCCAAATAATCAATTAGAAGTTACTTTTCAATTTTCAAAACCCCTTTCTCCTGAATCCGGAAGTACTGAAACTGCAAAAACAACAACTAATACTGTTGTTGCATCATCATTAAGTAATGCTATAAATTTAGTTAATAGTTATCAAGAAAGGCAATTAAATTTATCTCATTGTAAAATTATTATTTTTTCAGAAAAATTAGCAAGTATTGGTATTGAAAACGAAATTTTTACATTAATAAATGATACTCAAATACGCCCTTCTTCAAATATCGTTATTAGCAAATGTACTGCAAAAGACTATATAAATAATACTCAACCTGAAGTTGAAAACCTTATTTCAAAATATTATGAAATGTTTACAGATTCTAGTAAATACACTGGGCATTTACCTGACGCCACTATTGGTAACTTTTTTAATGCTCTTTGTTGCCAATCTTGTGATGCTTATGCTATTCTTGGAAATATGAGTACAGATGATTCTTTTGTTACAGGTACAAATAACACTAGAAATGTTGGTGTTGCTGTCTTTAGAAATGATAAGTTAGTAGGTGAATTAAATATACCAGAAACTATTTCCTTTTTAGCTATAAAAAACAAGGTGAAAAGATTTTTAATTTCGGTTCCTGATCCTTTAAATAATGACGAGTTTATAGACTTATATGTTACACCATATAAATCTCCAAAAATATCAGTAGATACTTCTACATCATCACCATATATATCTGTAAAGTGTTACTTTTCAGCACGTATATATTCAATGACTTCAAATTCACAATATTTATCTGCTGATGTTCTAAATAGCGTATCTAATTATTGTAATAGCTATTTAGAAGCTATGTTTTTAGATTATTTATATGCTACTTCTAAAGAATATTCAGCAGATATTACTGGCCTTGGAAATTATGCTACTAAAAATTTTTTAACTTTTCCAGATTATAATGATTATAACTGGTTAGAAAATTATAAAAATTCTTTTTTTAAAGTTGATGTTAATACATCTGTAAAATCTGGTATGCTTATAACTTCAACTTAAAAGGTATTGTTATAAAATATTTTGAACATTTTATATTAATATTTTTTATTTTAAAGGAGTAATTTATTTATGAACAATATTATTTATCAAATTTTGTTTTTATTTATTACATTATATATTTTGCTTAGAGCCGTTGCTTATGCTATATATGAAATACAAACTTTAAAAAATAAAACAGGTGGAATTACTGTTATTGTAATTTCCACCCTTATAGTTGTTTTTGTTAATATTATTATGTTTTTTAAATAATTACATTAATTCAAAATCAATTTCTCGTAATTGTTTGTCAGCTCTAATCACTCTAATTTGAACCTTATCCCCAATTTTATATGTTTTATTAGTTCTTTCTCCTATCAAGATTTTTCTTTCTTCATCATAAATAAAATATTCGTCACCCATATTGTCAAATCTTATTAGCCCTTCTACTGTGTTCTCAAGTTCTACAAACATACCAAATTGAGTAATTGAAGATACAATTCCTTCATATTCTTCTCCAATTTTACTTTCCATATATTCAGCTTTTTTCATTTTTTCTGCATCACGTTCTACTTCTGTTGCTAATTTTTCTCTTTCAGATGATTGTTTACTTCTATCTTCTGCTTCTTTATTTAGTCTTTCTATTTCTTCATCATCTAAAATATAATTATTTTTCAAATATTCAGAAATTACTCTGTGAATGAATAAATCTGGATATCTTCTAATTGGTGATGTAAAATGGCAATAATATTTACTTGCAATTCCAAAATGTCCTTTGTTTTCCGCTTCATATCTTGCTAATTTTAATGTTCTTAATACTAGAGTTGATACAACTTTTTCTTCATCTTTCCCTTTTATCTCTTCCAAAATTTTAGCAAATTCTTTAGGATATATATGGTCTTTGTTAGCTTTTATTTTTAATCCATAATTATATAAAAATTTATTTAATTCAGTTACTTTGTCAATATCAGGTTCTTCATGTACACGATAAATAAATGGTGCATTTAACCAGTAAAATTTTTCTGCAACAGTTTCATTTGCTGTTAGCATAAATTGTTCTATTATTTCATTGGCAAAAGTTGTTTCATATTTTCCAACTCCAACTGCTTTTCCATCTATATCTAATTCTATTTTACTTTCTGGTATGTCTAAACTTAAATATCCATTTTCTATTCTTCTGTTTTTAAGAATTCTAGCTAGTTCTGCCATATTCTCAAAATCTTGTATATATTTTTCATATCTTTCTAAAACATTTTTATCAGATTTATCTAATATTTTTTGCACATCTGTATAACTCATTCTTTCTGTTACACAAATAACACCTTTGTATATTTCAGAAGATACAACATTTCCTTTTGGACTTATTTCCATTGAACAAGAAAGTGTAAATCTGTCTTCACCCGCATTTAAACTACAAATTCCATTTGATAATTCTTTAGGAAGCATTGGTATTACATTTCCCAACATATATATACTTGTTCCTCTAATTAATGCTTCTCTATCTAATAAACTATCTTCTTTTACATAGTGGCTAACATCAGCAATATGAACATCTAATTTATAATTTCCATTTTCTAATTTTTGTACTCTAACTGCATCATCAAGGTCTTTTGCATCTTCACCATCTATTGTAAATATAATGTTTTCCCTTAAATCTACTCTATTTTTTATCTCATTATAATCTATGGTATTTCCACATTTTATTGCTTCTTGTTTTACCTCTTCTGGAAACTTAGCTGGCAATTGATATTCCTTAATTATAGAAAGCATATCAACACCTGCTTCGTTCATATTTCCTAATACTTCTATAATCTTTCCTTCTGCTTTTTTGCCATCTTTAGGATATTTTGTAATTTGAACTAGTACTTTACTATTATTTTTGGCTTTTCCAAAATTCTTTTTCGAAATATATATATCTGTTCCAAAATTTTTGTCGTCTGGAACTACAAAGCCAAAGTTCTTGCTATTTTGAAATAGCCCTACTAATGTATCTTTTTCATGTTTTAATATTCTTACAATTTTTCCCTCTGCATTTTTTATTTTATTTTTTTCTTCTGTTATTTCAATTAAAACATGGTCACCATTTAAGGCATTCAATGAATTTTCTTTAGATATAAATATTTCGTCTTCTTGTCCTTCAATTCTAACAAATCCATACCCTCTAGCATTTTTTCTAAAATATCCTTCATAATATGTTTTGTCACTTAATCTATATCTATTTTTTCTGTTTTTTTGAATCTTCATTTCTAATTCTAATTTGCCTATTATTTCTAAAAATTCGTGATATTCATTTTTAGGCACTTTCATAAGCATTGCTATTTCTTTAGCTTTCATCGGGACATAATCTTCATCATTCATAAAATTTAAAATTTTCTGTTCTTGTTCTTCCATTATTTGAATTTATTACCTCTTTCTTTTATTATTTTTCATTTTAATATTTTGTTTTTCTTTTTTTATCAATTTTTTCTAAAATAAAAGGGCTTGTTTAATAAAAAAACCGCCCCATTAATAGTTTATATCATATATACAATTCCTAATGCAATAGTTAATACTGCAAATACAATTGATAATATAATTGTCCATCTTTTTAATTTTCCTTCTTTAGTTCTACCTTTATTTTTTTCATAGAAATTATTTGTTGATGAACCTGTTATTGTAGATGATAATCCTGCATCATCTTTTGTTTGCATTAATGTTAATATAATTAATATTATTGCTACTATAATATACACTGCTATTAATATTCCTTTTACAATTGCCATCTGTTATTCCTCCTAACGGTTTTCTCTTAACTACTTGGATATTGTAACATATATTTTTATAAATTGCAATATTTGGATTTTATTATTTTTACCATTGGCTATATATTCATTTGTTTGTCTCAAGTACATTTTTCTCTAACATTCAATTTTAAATTTATTCCATACACCAATTTTTTCTGGATAATCTGTAAATGTCATTTCTTCTTTAGTCGTTGGATGTATTATTGTAAGTTTATATGCCCATAATGCTATTTGTTTATTTTTTCCTGTTGTTCCGTATTTTTGATCTCCATATAAGCTATGCCCAACATTGGCTAATTGAACTCTTATTTGATGATGCCTTCCTGTATGCAAGTTTACTTCTACTAGGCTTAAGTTTTCTTGTTTGTTATATGATAAAACTTTGTAGTCTAACTTTGCAAGTTTTGCATCTTTATTAGATTTATTAACTATTTTACTTGTATTTGTCTTTGTATTTTTAGCCAAATAATTTTCTAAAGTTCCTTCTTCTTTTTCAAATTTTCCTTCTACTACTGCTAGATATTTTTTCTTAAATATTTTCTCTCTTACTTGATTACTTAACCTTGATGCAGCTTTAGAAGTTTTAGCAAAAATCATAATTCCTCCAACTGGCCTATCTAGCCTATGTACTAAACCTAAATATACATTTCCTGGTTTGTTATATTTTTCTTTAATATAACTTTTTACCAAACTTAGCATATCTGTATCGCCTGTTTTATCTGCTTGTGATGGAATATTAGGTGTTTTTTCTACTACAATTATATGGTTATCTTCATATATTACTTTTAATTTTTGCATACTAATATAATTCCTCCTAAAGTTATAACTTTATTATTGTGTTTTATTTTAACTTTCCCATCTACTATAAATTCCACAAGGTAATACTAACTCTGAGTTTTCCATTGGTATTCCAATTTCGCCACATTCTAATTTTCCTTTATATTTTTTTGCAATTGTTATATCCATAATGTTTTTTAGAACTGTACTAGAAATTCCTGTTGTATATGAGTTTATCAAGAAAAATAATGGATTATCTGATAATACTTTTGTACACAATTCTACTAAATCATAAATATTATTTTCAAATTGCCAGACTTCCCCTTTAGCACCTCTACCATATGATGGTGGATCCATTATTATGGCATCATATTTATTTCCACGCCTAATTTCTCTATTTACAAATTTTACAACATCATCAACAATAAATCTAACTGGTTTTTCAGCTAATCCAGATGATGTTACATTTTCTTTCGCCCATGTTGTCATTCCTTTTGAGCTATCTACATGGCATACAGACGCTCCTGCTGACAAGCATGCAACTGTTGCTCCACCTGTATATGCAAATAAATTTAATACTTTTATTGGTCTTTTAGCAGATTTTATTTTATTTATCATCCAATCCCAATTAACAGCTTGCTCTGGAAATAATCCTGTATGTTTAAATCCCATTGGTTTTATATTAAATGTTAAATTTTTATAATGTATTTGCCAACTACTAGGAATTTTTTTATTAAATTCCCAAGCTCCTCCGCCTGTTTTGCTTCTATGATATGTTGCATTTATTTGTTTCCATTTATCTGGAAAGCTTTTGTTTTTCCAAATAATTTGTGGGTCTGGTCTTGATAAAACAACATTTCCCCATTTTTCTAATTTTTGACCATCTGCCATATCTAAAATTTTATATTCTTTCCATTCATTTGCTAGTTTCATTTTTTTCCTCTTTTCTTTTTCAAGGTTATTAAAAATTTATATACTATTTTTTTTATTTTATAACGAAACTATTTTACCATATTTTTATACATTTTGCAAAATTACAAAAAAACTATATATCATTAGAATATTTAATGTAGCAAAAATTATAAAAGCTGTACCTATTGTTAGTAAAAAACTATGTTTTCTTATTTTATTTATGATATATTTTAATAACATTTTATTATTAAATTTTGGCTTTTTTATTACCATCTTGTCCAATTTAGTGTCATATTTTACCTCAAACCATTTTTCTTTTGCAATTTCCATATTCAATCCCCCTTAGGGCAAAAAAGAATAATGCCCATATTATTAATTTATATATGTATATTCATTAATAATTAGTTTTATTCTTTTTTCTATATATTTAAATATGTTTTCATCGCATTTTTTTATTTCTTTTGGCATAATTTTACATAGTGTGATTATATCATAAGTTATTCATATATAATTTTACATAAAGTTGCTTTTTATATTTCATTGTGCTATAATAACTTTATTGGAGGTTTATTCCTCTGATAGAAAACTCATCATATACAACTTTAGGAGGAGAGTAACATGAGAAAATTTATTAAGCGGGTTCTTATTTTGTTGGTTTTGAGTTTTATTTTCTTTTTGGGATATGCTGTCTTTATGAATGCAGGCAATATTTGGAAAACTTTTCTTTCTTTGCCTTTTGCTCATAAGGATAACATTATTTCTGCAGTTGTAGGTATTGTTATCTACATCATTGCTTGCAAGATTTCTTCTTTGATTGGACATGATTATTCTAATCATTCTAAGAACGAAGATTGATTGCATTTATCCCAAAACGAGGCGCAGAGTTTCTTCTGCGCCTTGCTTTTTTTATTATTTTAATTTTATTTCAAATAATATTCAATTAATTTTGTATACTGGTCTTGTGCGTTTAGACAGGTATCTATTAAATATCCTTTTTCTGTATTGTTTTGATATTCTCTTAAACCTCTATAATAAAATAATTTATCTTTGTCTAGAATTATAAATGGCACTATTCCATTTTTTAAACATTCTTTAAACATAATTATTCTTCCAACTCTACCATTACCATCTTGAAATGGATGTATTTTTTCAAATCTAGCATGAAATTCAATTATGCCCTCTATTGTTACTTTTTCTAAAGAACTATACCATTTCATTAATTTTTTCATATCTTCTGGTGTTTGTTCTGGTGTTGATGTTTTCATTGTGCCTGCTTCATTTACAATCTTTTTATATTCACCTACATTAAACCATTTTTTTCTGCTGTCCATAGTTCCTTCTTTTAATATTTTATGAAAGTTTTTTATAATTTCTTCATTTAATTCTTTTTTTGCAATATCTATCATATAATCCACTAATTTAAAATGATTTACTGTTTCTAGTATATCATCCACACTTGCTGTTGTTTCTTTTTCAAATAAAATTGTATTAGTTTCAAATATATACCTTGTTTGATCTTCTGTTAATTTATTTCCTTCTATATGGTTTGTATTATATGCAAACATAATTTGTGTATTATGATATAAATTTCCCTTTAAATTCATATCTTTTTGTTCTTTTAATATATTAAGTACATTAATTTTTGAAACATCAAATTTATTTTCCATTTAAATTTTCATTCCTTTCCAAACTCTATATAAATACATAATTTCTTTTAATTAAGTCTGTTTTATTATATCACATTTTTTGCTAAAAATCAGCTATTTAGCTGTTCTTTTAGTTCTTTTGCAATCTTTTCGTTAATTCCTTTTACTTGCATTAATTCTTCTATTGTAGCTTCTTGTATTTTTTTCACACTTCCAAAATATTTTAATAATTCTTTCTTTTTAACTTCACCTACTCCTGGTATATCATCTAATTTAGATTTTGTAATTGACTTATCACGTAATTTTCTATGATATGTTATTGCTGTATCATGCACAGTGTCTTGGAATTGTGTTATTACATTCATTAAATTTTGTGATATTTCTAGTTCATTTCTATTTTCGTCCATTAATGCTCTTGTTTGGTGTTTATCATTTTTTACCATACCAAATACTGGTATATTTAAATTATATTTTTCTATTGCTCTTTTGGTTGCTCTAATTTGTGTGATTCCTCCATCTGCAAATATAGCATCTGGTAATTCTCCAAATCCTCCTTTAGGATTTTCAATTGAATGTTTTAATCTTCTTGTTATAACTTCTTCCATGCATTTAGGGTCGTCTTGTTCATACACTGTTTTTATTTTAAAACGTCTTGATAAATTCTTTTTTATTGCTCCATCTTTTAGTACACACATACCTGCTACCATATATTCGCCTGATATGTTAGAAATATCATATGTTTCTATTTTTCTTGGTAATTTATCTAGTTTGCATACTTCTTTTATTTCTAATAATATTTCACTTTTGTCCTTTTCTTTGTTTTCAAGTGTTACTTTTGCATTGTTTTCCGCCATTTCTACAAAACGCAGTTTTTCGCCTTTTTTAGGTGTTTTTATTTCCACTTTTTTTTCTAAAATTGTGGATAACCATTGTTCTACTGCGTCTTTGTCTTCTATTTCTTCTCTCATCATTATTCTATTTGGAATGTTTGGATTATCCATATAATATTGTTTTACAAATCCTGATAAAATTTCTTTGTTATCCATATCTTTTAATTCTGGGTAAAAATAGTGTTCTCTTCCTATCATTTTACTTCCTCGTACAAAGAAAATTTCTACACATACTTGTAATTCTGATTTTGCTATTCCTATAACATCTATATTGTTTTCTGATATATTAGAAACTTTTTGTTTTGTAGATATTCTTTCAATTGCTTGTATTCTATCACGCAAAGTTGCTGCTTTTTCGTAATCCATTTTTTGTGATGCAATTTGCATTTGCTCTGTTAATTCTTTTATTATTTTATCAGTTTTTCCATCTAATAAATCAATTATTTCGTCTATTTGTTTTTTATATTCTTCTTTTGTAACATACCCCATGCACGGTGCTAAGCATCTACCTATATGGTAGTTTAAGCATGGTCTAGTTCTAGGTTTTAGTGTTCTACATTGACGAATTTTATATCTTTGTTTTATAAAGTCTATCATTTCTTTAGCACTACCTGGATTAGCATATGGTCCAAAGTATTTTGCCCCATCATTGGTTAATCTCCTTGTAATAAAAACACCTGGAAAGTCACTTTTAACATCTATTTTTATATATGGATATGTTTTATCATCTTTTAATAAAACATTAAATTTAGGTCTATTTTTCTTTATTAAATTACACTCTAAAATTAATGCCTCTGCCTCATTATCTACGACAATATATTCAAAATGGTCAATTAGGCTAACCATCTTTTTTATTCTTTCTGTTTTATTTGTTTTTCTAAAATATTGCCTTACCCTATTTTTTAAAGAAACTGCTTTTCCAACATATATTATTGTGTTATTTTTATCTCTCATAACATATACTCCTGGTTTGCCAGGTAGTTTTTTTAATTCTTCTTCGATGTTAAACATATTTCTCTCCATTTTATTTATAATCTATTTTAAATTATACTATACAAACCATAAAAAATAAAGTGAACATTATTGTTTCACTTTATTTTTTATTATTTATATGTTTATTTTTATTCTTGTTTATTAAAATACATTATTAAATTTTCTATTGTTTCTTTGTCTTTTGTTTTTAGTTTGTCAAATCCTGCTATTGAATATTCTAGTGTTTTATTTTCTGTTTTATTTAAGTATTTACTGAATATTTGATTTATTCCTATATTAAATATATTACAAATTTTTATTAATATTTCATAAGATGGCTTTGCTCTGTCTTGTTCAATGTCACTAATGTGTCTAACTGATACTTCTATTGCTTCTGCTAGTTTTTCTTGTGTGTATCCATTACTTTTGCGTATTTCTTGAATGTTTTTTCCTATTTTTATTGTACTTGTTTTCTTCATCTATATACCACCCATTTTTATGTTTTTGTATATATTATCAAATTTTTAAAATTGTATAAACGAATTATTTGTGTAAGCTATAGTAATATAGTTCCTTTTATTTCTATAATGTTGTTGATTTGTTAGTTTTAGTATTGTTTATATACATTTTTTATGTATATAAGTCACATTTTCTTTGCTTTTATAAATCTTTTAAATACTGATTTAATAGCTTGTCTACTACTTTTCTTTGTTTTTTTACTTCTTCGTCTTTTTCTTGTTTTATTAATTCTTTTAGTATTTCTATTTGATTGTTAATTTCTTTTTTTAATTCTTCCATTTGATCACCTCTTTATTATTTTTTTCTTTTTATCATTTTTTTATTCATCTTTTGCAGTTTTATGGAAAAAGACACTATTTATTAATTATACTTTTGTAGTATAGTTAGTACTATAGTGTCTTTTTTCTATTTTATATTTTAAGTTATAAATTTAACAAACTTTATTTTTTTACGAATTATATTATAATTTATTGTTTTTTATATTATTTTCTCTATCTAGCTTGTTTTTTTGCAGTTTCTAGTTAGTTTATTTCTAGTAGCTTTATATCTCCTTTGTTATCTATTTTTCCATATATGTTAATATACATTTCTTTTTCTAACTTCTGATAACAATATTCTGCGTTTTTATCATATGCTTTTATTTTTATTATACTTTTATTATCTAACTCTATTTTAAATTCTACTATTGAATAAAATTTATTTTTTATTGCAAATTTAAATTCTACTTCTGTTATTATTTTTCCTGATATAAAACAATTATTCATTCTTCTCTCCTTCCATAATTCTTTCTTTTTTCATTGTCAAAGTCATATATCATATAATTACATTTTTTATTCCATAGTAGTTTTGTGTATTTT
>OGXW01002399.1_pt1 | contig 13266 bp, 9 predicted proteins | sample 1576341 | NCBI WGS metagenome assembly OGXW01 (sample SAMEA3541592, study PRJEB24748) | human gut metagenome | biome: human gut; feature: human-associated habitat; material: faeces | place: China | collected 2012
GGAATGTTTATACATTGGGGATTATATTCAATTCCGGCTTGTGGTGAATGGGTTATGTCGGAAAAAGAGATGACTGTAGAAGAATACAGAACGTATTTTGAACAGTTTGATCCAGTAGATTATGATCCAAAAAAATGGGTTCGATTAGCCAAAGAAGCAGGAATGAAATATGTAGTATTAACTGCAAAACACCATGATGGTTTTTGTTTGTTTGATTCCAAACTTACAGATTATAAATCAACAAATACAAAAGCCGGACGTGATCTGGTAAGAGAATTTGTAGATGCATGTAGAGAAGAGGATTTAAAGGTAGGACTTTATTTTTCCATTATTGACTGGAAACATCCGGATTTCCCGAAATATGGAGATCGTCAGCACCCGATGAGAAATAATGAAGCATACGAGGATGAAAAAATTGATTTTGACAGATATTTGGATTACATGCATGGACAGGTAAAAGAACTTGTTACAAATTATGGGAAATTAGATTTATTATGGTTTGATTTTTCTTATGACGATATGACAGGTGAAAAATGGAAAGCAACAGAATTGATCAAAATGGTACGTCACTATCAGCCGGATGTAATCATTGATAATCGTTTAGAAGGTGCTGGAGATAACCATGGAAGTATTGCAACAGATAATCCGTTAATTTACAGTGGTGATTTTGCAAGTCCGGAACAGATCATTCCGCCAAAAGGAGTATGTGATATCAATGGAGAGCCAATTCCATGGGAACTTTGCGCAACAATGAATAATCACTGGGGATATTGCAACTTCGACCATCAGTATAAAACACCAGAAATGTTAGTGAGAAAACTTGTAGAGTGTGTTAGTAAGGGTGGAAATATGATTTTGAATGTAGGACCTGATGCAAAAGGAAACATTCCAAAGGAAAGTGTTGAAATACTCAAAGAAGTCGGAAACTGGATGGATAAGAATAAAGAAAGTATTTATGGATGTGGAATATCAGATCTTGAGAAACCTGATTGGGGAAGATATACAGAAAAAGACGGAGTGATTTATGCACATGTTTATGAGACACCTTTAGGAGCACTTCCGCTCTATGGAATCAGTCCTGAAAAACTGGATAGAATTACATATTTAGCTGATGGAAGTGAAGTGAAAAGAGGAGAAGCATGGAATACAGCTCTTTATACAGATGTTGCATTCGTATCATTTGGAGATGATCCGGTATTTACTTATCCATTGCCTGATGAAAAAGACACGGTATTAAAAATTCAACTTAAGAATTGAGAATGAGGAAGGAAGAAAAACGATGAAGCAGGTAACCAGTATTTTGATTGGGGCAGGATTGAGGGGTGGCTATGTATATTCTCAGTATGCATTGGATCACCCAGATGAATTTAAAGTGGTAGCTGTGGCAGAACCAGACCAAGAACGTAGAGAACTTTTTGCGGCAAAACATAATATTCCAAAAGAGCTACAGTATGAATCATATGAAGAATTATTACAACAAGACAAAATTGCAGATTGTGCTATGATTTGTACACAGGATAAAATGCACTATGAACCGGTTACTATGGCATTGCAAAAAGGATATCATGTTTTATGTGAAAAACCGATGTCTCCAAATAAAGACGAAATTGTAAAAATGGGAGCAATGGCAAAGAAATATAATCGAATATTATCGGTATGTCATGTTTTGCGCTACTCACCTTTTTTCTCAAAAATAAAAGAAATTTTAGACGAGGAAAGAATTGGAAGAATGATGTCAATTCAGCATATTGAGGAAGTAGGATATTGGCATCATGCACATAGCTTTGTGAGAGGAAATTGGAGAAATAAAGAAGAATCAAGTCCAATGATATTGCAGAAATGCTGTCATGATATGGATATTATGTTATGGTTAGCTGATAGTAAGTGTAAAAAAATCAGTTCTTTTGGAGAACTTACATATTTTACAGAAGAAAATGCACCTGTAAATGCACCGAGATATTGCATGGACGGATGTGAACATAGAGATAAATGTCCGTTTTATGCACCACGTTTTTACTTAGAACATCCGAAAGCTGTGGAAGACGGACTTGTATATGCAGTAACTGATCAGGCAGATTCAGAACATGTCCTAAAGGAGTTAAAGAAAGGACCTTATGGAAGATGCGTGTTCCATTCTGATAATACAGTTGTGGATCATCAGACAGTAGATATCGAATTTGAAAATCAAGTTACAGCTTCATTTTTGATGACAGCGTTTACAAACCAGTGCGCAAGAAGAATTCGAATTATGGGAACTAAAGGCGAATTAAAAGGTGATATGGAGGCAGGAACAATAGAAATCATAGATTTTGTAAGTGGAACAAATGATTTGATTCAACTTCATACACCTTCAAAGGGACATAGCGGAAGTGATATGAGTATGATGCGCGAGTTTGTTCGTATGGTTGGAGAAGGAAAAACAGGAAAAACAGATGCGTCAGTTTCTGTGGCAAGTCATTTGATGGCTCTTGCAGCTGAAGAAGCCAGAATTAGAAAAACTGTGATTGATTTTGAAGAATACAGCGCCTACGAGACAAAATAGAAATTGAAAACTATAAAATGATGAAGGGATTTATCCTCAGCATTTATGGGAAGGGAGTAAGTGATGAATAGAGTATCAGAAGAACAGTTGAAAGAAGCAATTAATGGATTTCAGTTTGAAGGTAATCTTATTAGTATCAAGCCCTATGGAAGTGGACATATCAATGACACTTATTTGTTGACGTATGAGATTGGAAAAATGGGATCAATAAGAGTGATTTTGCAAAGAGTGAATCAGGAGATTTTTACTAACCCAGTTGAATTAATGCAGAATATTGAAGGCGTCACAACATACTTAAAGAAAATAATAAAGAAAAATGGAGGAGATCCAGAGAGAGAAACATTAAATTTGATTCCGGCAAAAGATGAAAAATATTATTTTGTGGATTCCAAAGGAGAGTACTGGAGATCTTATAAGTATATCACAGATGCAACAAGCTATGATCTTGTAGAAAATCCGAAAGATTTTTATGAAAGCGCAGTAGCATTTGGACATTTTCAAAAATTATTGTCAAATTATCCAGCAGAAACACTGAATGAAACAATTAAGGGATTTCATGATACAGAATCTAGATTGATTGCATTTAAGGAGGCTGTTGAAAAAGATAGCTTTGGCCGTGCAGCAAAAGTACAAAAGGAGATTCGGTTTGTCCTTGAGCGTGAAGAAATATCAAGTGTTTTTGGAAAACTATTGGCAAAAGGTGAGATCCCATTACGAGTAACACATAATGATACAAAGTTAAATAATATTATGATAGATTACGCTACAGGAAAAGGACTCTGTGTAATAGATTTAGATACGATTATGCCAGGACTGGCGATGAATGATTTTGGCGATTCTATTCGCTTTGGTGCGAGTACAGCAGCAGAGGATGAAAAAGATTTAGAGAAGGTTACTTGTAGTATGGAGTTATTTGAACTTTATACGAAAGGTTTTCTTGAAGAATGTAGAGAACAATTGACAACAAAAGAAATAGAACTTTTGCCAATGGGAGCTAAGGTGATGACTTTTGAATGCGGAATACGATTCCTGACGGATTATCTGGAAGGAGATCATTATTTTAAGATTCATAGAGAAGACCATAATCTTGATAGATGTCGAACACAATTTAAGCTTGTTGCAGACATGGAAAATAAATGGGATTTAATGCAGAAGATTGTTGCAAAATACCAATAACAAGGGAAAATATATATGAGAAATATTGTATTTCATAAAGAGACAAAGACATTTCATTTATATAATGATCAGATAAGCTATATTATGTGCGTATTAGAAAACGGACATATGGGACAGATTTATTTCGGAAAGAAAATCCATGATAAGAAGGATTTTTCTTATCTGGTGGAGAAAATAGAACGTCCGATGACCTCGTATGTATATGAGGGGGATAAAAGTTTCTCATTGGAACATATTCGACAGGAATATCCAGTATATGGGACAACGGATTATCGTCATCCTGCAATTGAAATATTACAGAAAAATGGAAGCAGAATCTCAGATTTTAAATATAATGGATATGAGATTGTACCAGGAAAGCCAAAACTTCAAGGACTTCCAGCTATTTACGCAGAGTCTGAAGAAGAAGCAATGACACTTAGGATCTTTTTGAAAGATTCTCTTACAGGGGTTGTAGTGGAGTTGCTGTATACTATTTTTTCTGAATACGGTGCAATTGCAAGAAGTGTCCGTATAAAAAATACGGGAGAAATGCCGGTACATTTGCTTACAGCAATGAGTTTGAATTTGGATCTTCCGGATAAAGATTATGTTTGGATGCAACTGTCTGGTGCATGGGCCAGAGAGCGACATGTGAAGATGAGGACTTTGGAACAGGGAATCACAGCAATTGATAGTATGCGTGGAAATTCTTCACATGAACAGAATCCGTTTATGGTTCTTAAAAGAAAAAATACAGATGAATCTATGGGAGAGGCAATCGGATTTAGTTTCATTTATAGTGGGAATTTTAGAATCCAGGCAGAAGTAGATACACATGATGTGACACGAATTACAGTAGGGATTAATCCAAATGGATTTGACTGGAAATTAGAATCAGGAGACAGTTTTCAGACACCGGAAGCGGTGATGCTTTATTCGGATAATGGACTTAATGAGATGAGTCAGAACTTCCATAAATTATATGCAAAACGTCTTGCGCGAGGATATTGGCGTGATCGTGTAAGACCAATATTGAATAATAATTGGGAAGCAACGTATTTTGATTTTACTGAAGAACGGTTGGTAAAAATTGCAGAGAAAGCAAAAGAATGTGGCATTGAATTATTTGTTCTCGATGATGGATGGTTTGGTAAACGTAGAAACGATCGAGCTGGTTTGGGAGATTGGATAGTAAACAAAGAGTTACTTCCGAATGGAATTGAAGGTCTTGCAGAGCGTATAGAAAATCTTGGTATGCAATTTGGTTTATGGATCGAACCAGAGATGGTGAATAAGGATTCAGATCTGTATCGTCAACATCCGGATTGGATTGTACAAACACCAGGAAGAACGAATTCACATGGACGTAATCAATATGTATTAGATTTTTCAAGAAAAGAGATTGTTGATTATATTTATACGATGATTTCAAAGATTCTTTCAAAAGCAAAAATCTCATACATAAAATGGGATATGAACAGAAGTATTACAGAATGTTATAGTATTGCTTATCCAGCAGAACGGCAGGGAGAAATCTTCCATCGTTATATACTTGGAGTGTATGACCTGTATGAAAGATTAACCTCTGAATTTCCAAAAATCTTATTTGAGTCTTGTGCAAGTGGGGGAGGACGCTTTGATCCGGGAATGCTTTATTATGCACCACAAGGATGGACAAGCGATGATTCTGATGCAATTGAAAGACTGAAAATTCAATATGGAACGTCGATGTGTTATCCAATCAGTAGTATGGGAAGTCATGTTTCTGTAATACCGAATCATCAGGTTTTTCGAAATACACCGTTACATACAAGAGCAAATGTAGCCTATTTTGGAACATTTGGTTACGAGTTGGATTTGAATAAATTATCTGATTTTGAAATTGAAGAGGTAAAGGCACAAATCCTATTTATGAAAAAGTATCGTCAGTTGATACAGTTTGGAACATTTTATAGATTGAAAAGTCCATTTGAAGGAAATGAAACTATTTGGATGGTAGTCAATGAAGAGAAAACAACAGCACTTGTAGGATATTACCGTGTATTAAATGGTGTGAATATGCCATACAGCAGAATAAAGCTGCAGGGACTTGATCCAAATAAACTTTATAAGAATTTATCAGCAAATACAGAGAATTATGGAGATGAGTTGATGAATTGGGGACTGATCACGACAGATGTAACAGCAGGGCAAGTTCCGGGAAATGTAACGCCATGCACTGATTTTGAATCAAGAATTTATATATTACAAGAAAAAGTTGAATAGTTAGTTTTCTTTCATCCCTTCTTTTAGAAATTGCCTCTCGGTTGAAATAGCCGGGAGGCGTTTTTTTGAAATTATACTTTTAGCGTAGAATTAATTTCACGTAGGCAGATGCGTTCCATCTATATTTTCAAAATTCCCTAATTTTTGGAATAATCTATTTGGGTATATGTTAGATGGCGTAAACATCACTTATGTTTAACAGTTATATACAGATTCGAGGGAATGGGGAGCGAAATCCCCATCAAGATTGCCAGGTAGCCTGATTTCCAAAAGGAAATTAGAGTTACTCAAGGGCGCATCTTGCCCTAAAAGTTATCGTTGTATTTTCTAATCAAAGAATTATCATAGTATCACCGTCAGATTCTTATCACCTATTTTTTTGAAACTTCAGTATCGATGGTTGTATAAGCCCCTTGAAACGTTTCTATATATGAAGGCCTTAAAATCTTGCCTTTGAGAATCAGCCATCGGTAAAACTGACAGAAAAAAATTAAAAAGGGGTGATGCAAGCTTTGGGATATGACGAAATGGATGTGAAAGAGTTATTGTCTGAAGCAATCGGTAATGGTATTATAACATTAGATGATGTGCGGAAGAAAATGGCTATGATGAGAAGAAGAGATATTTTAAAAGCGCACAAATATAAAATATGGCAAGGAAAGGATGGAAAGTGGTATACACATTTTTATGATGGGACGAAAGCAGATCATAGGCGATTAGTCAAAAGAAGTACACAAAAGGAACTGGAAAATCTGATCGTAAATACTTACTGTGAAGAGAATGCAGAGGATGAGATTACACTTACGACAGTCTATCCGATGTGGTTACAATATTTTCAGCTTCATACTTTGAAGTCGGCATCGGTAAAACGTTATTCTACAGAATGGTCGAGATTTTACGAAGGAACTAAAATTGCAACAATACCCTTGAAGAAATTCAATAAGTTGATGTTGGATGAGTGGGCTCATGGAATGATAAAAACAAATCACATGACTAAAAAACAGTATTATACAATGTCATTTATCATGAGGCATTGCATGGAGTATGCGATTGACAGAGGTTTTATCAATTCCAATCCATTTGCACAGGTCAAGATTAATGCAAAGATGTTTCGTAAGGAAAAGAAGAAATCAGATGAGACGCAAGTTTATTTGGAAAACGAACAGCCGCTAATCATAGAAGAGGCATGGAAAGAGTATGAAGAAAATCCGGATAACACAACATCGTTAGCAGTGATCCTTCAGTTTTATCTAGGGGTTCGTCCGGGAGAACTGGTTGCACTGAAAGAGAGTGACGTGAGCCGGGATCATATTCATATCCAACATATGGAAACAAGCTGCTATACAGAGGGACCGGATGGGAAATTTAGAAAAACATCTAGAGAAGTTGTGGAACATACAAAGACAGATGCCGGTGACAGGGAAATTCCTTTGATTGAAAAAGCGAAGCTGGTCATTAAACTTGCAATGGCTGCGAATGAGAGAAATGGCTGCTCAGGTTCTTATTTATTTATGAATCAGGGAAAGAGAATTACGGAAAATGCAATCGCATGTCGTTTGAGAAAATACTGTAAGTATCTTGATATTCCATACAGAAGTCCTCATAAAGTGAGAAAGACGGTGATCTCATCGATGATTGACGAAGGAATCAATATTAATACAGTCAGAAAGATCATTGGACATGAGGATGAAAGAACAACTTATAACAATTATTGTTATGACAGAAAACGTCCTGAAGAGATTGTCAGTCAGCTGGATCGTACATTGGATAAGAATTATAACCGTAAAAATGTGATTGATTTCCCGAATGGGAGAGAAAAAATAACAGAGGTAACCAGAGGTAACCAAAAATGGGCAAATTTCAGATAACAAAAAAAGACGAGAAATCCTTATAAAATAAGGCTTTCTCGTACTTTTCAACCATGCGGAAGAGGAGACTTGAACTCCCACAGGATAAAACTCCCACTAGAACCTGAATCTAGCGCGTCTGCCATTCCGCCACTTCCGCTCGACACAAACTATCTTATCATAGAGCGAACGGTTTGTAAAGCCTAAAAAATAAATTCTATATATTGTTTGAATAATTTCGATTTATCAGAAAATTTTAATAAAGTTTTTATTGACTCCGTGATGGATTTGTATTATAGTTTCTCGTTGATATTTTGAAGAAAAATAACAGTGGGAGGAAGAGATATATGACATTTTATCAGGAGTTACAGCTTAGTTCAGTTGCATCTAAGCAGCTGATCAAAGCGACAGAAGACAAGAAGGAAAGACGTAGACACATTCTTATTTATAATTTTAAGGTCTATCTTGTAATGGCGTTTTGTGTGGCAGTGGTTTCCTTATACAGTCATTTCACAGGGAATAACAACAGTGTAGTAGGCGTTACAGTGCTTCTTGCGGTGCTTGTTCTTCGACAGGCAGATTTTGGAATTCGTACAACGCACGGATTGGCCTCCATCGTCGGAATCTTTGGAATATTGATTGCAGGACCGAAGCTTTCGAATATGGTGTCACCGGTTCCGGCATTCTTTATTAATGTAGTATGTATTTTGCTTCTTATGATTCTGGGATGTCACAATGTGATTATGTACAATCATTCTACATTTGTTCTTGGATATCTTCTTCTTCAGGGATATGATGTGACCGGACAGGAGTACTTGTATCGTGTGGCTGGCCTTTTGGTTGGAATGGTATTGTGTATGGCGATTTTCTATAAGAATCAGAAGAACAGACCGTATCGAAGATCATTTCTTGATTTGTTCCGCGAGTTCGATATTAACTCCGCAAGAAACAGATGGTACATTCGTCTTTCACTGGTTGTTTCCAGTGCAATGTTATTCATGTCATTGCTTGGACTTCCGAGAGCAATGTGGGCAGGAATCGCAAGCATGTCTGTTTGTCTTCCATTCCCGGATGACTGTGGAGAGCGAGCAGGTAAGAGAGCTGCATTTAATATAGTAGGATGTCTGTTATTTGTTATCCTGTATCTGGTGCTTCCGGAGTCTATGTATCCATACATCGGAATGATCGGAGGAATTGGAGTCGGATATTCTGCAGGGTATGCATGGCAGACAGCATTTAATACATTTGGTGCATTGTCGATTGCGTCCGGCTTATTCGGGATGCCGTATGCTGTTGCACTTCGTATTGGGGCAAATGTATTCGGTGCGGCTTACACGATGGCTTGCAACAAGATTCTGCCGAGGCTGGCAGCAGTGTTTGAGCAGAGAAGAGAACAGGTTAGTGAATGACACTCCATTTTTCATACAAACGATCCAGTGACCAGGCGGCATTGGCCGGGCTGGTGGAAGGAAGCACAAGGATGTCTCTTTCGGTCAGCGGCTGCTGATATTTCTTATAAAGAGCTCCGGCTTTATTTCCATTTGCATAGATTTGTCGAATCTGACAATGATCTAAGATTTGTTTCAAATCAGTTGGTGTCACATTCTTGATACTGCTGTCACTGGATCCTTTGATATCACAGCTTTGAATAACATCCCAGATGGCGATATGGTGGCGGAGCAACATGGCCGTTTTCTCTTCAACTGTCTGCGGAGTTTCCTCCTCACAAAGTTTCGCCAACAATTTCCAGAATCGATTTTGTTTATGTCCGTAGTAGAAATTATTTTCCCGGGATTTTACAGAAGGAAGCGTCCCAAGAATCAGAATCTCGGAGTCTTCATTATATATTGGTTCAAAGGAATGGGTGATGTGTTCATATTCCATGGTTGTGCTCACTTTCTGATGGTTTGGAGTAAGTTTTATAACAAGTATAGTGTCTTGAGAAGATTGTGTCAATGATACTGTGTACTCTATCGTACTCTATCCACATTTACACAAAGGTTGCTTTTACCTGCGTAATGGATTATACTAGATAGACAGGAAATCTTGAAAACGGAGGATTTTACAATGAAAATTGCAGTAACTTATGACAACGGAAATATTTTCCAGCATTTTGGAAAGACAGAGACTTTCAAAGTGTACGAAGTAGAAGATGATAAGGTGGTTTCCAGTGAAGTAATCGGTTCTAATGGGGAAGGACACGGAGCACTGGCAGGACTGCTTGCAGGACAGAACGTAGATGTTCTGATCTGTGGTGGAATCGGTGGCGGAGCTCAGACAGCACTTGCAGAGGCTGGTGTTGAATTGTGTTCAGGTGCTCAGGGAGATGCAGATCAGGCAGTAGAGGCATACCTGAAAGGTGAGCTCGTATCCAGAGGAGCTACATGTGATCATCATCACCATGAGGAAGGACATTCCTGCGGAGATCATGAAGAGGGACATTCTTGTGGAAGCAGCTGCGGTGGCGGATGCGGATCACACACTACAATGGAAGGAAAGAATGTTGGAAAGAAATGCCGTACACATTACAAAGGAACATTCAATGACGGAACTCAATTTGATTCTTCTTATGACCGTGGAGAGCCGCTTGAGTTTGTATGTGGTGTAGGACAGATGATCAAAGGATTTGATGCAGCAGTAGCTGATATGGAAGTTGGTCAGGTAGTAGACATCCATCTGATGCCGGAAGAAGCTTACGGAATGCCGAATCCGGAAGCTATCTTTACAGTAGAGATCGCAGAGCTTCCGGGATCTGAGGATCTTGAAGTAGGACAGCAGCTGTATCTGTCCAATCAGTATGGACAGCCATTCCCGGTAAAGGTAACAGCTAAGGAAGAGACAACAATTACTTTCGATGCAAACCATGAGATGGCAGGAAAAGAACTGAACTTCAAGATTGAGCTTGTATCAGTTGAATAAAAAGTGAATAGAAGTAATTAGAATTCCAGTAAGAAGTATCTAATAAGAAACATAGAAAGAGGGCAGTGATTCAACGATTGAGAAATCGTGAAGTACTGCCCCCTCTCTTTAAGTGCGGGTAAGCATTTAAATTGTTACTGATTTACACTATCACTCACAATCTTTCCATCCATAATGCGGACAACGCGGTCTACCTGATTGGCAATTTCATCATCATGTGTAATAATAATAACTGTTCTTCCAGATTCATGAAGGTCTTTCAGAATATTCATGATCTCGATAGTCGACTTACTGTCCAGGTTACCGGTCGGCTCATCAGCAAGGATGATCGGCGGCTGCGCGGCAATTGCTCTGGCTACAGCAACACGCTGCTGCTGTCCACCGGAGAGCTGGTTCGGTCTGTGATCCATACGATTTTCCAATCCAACTTTCGACAGCGCTTCCCCTGCAATCTCTTTTCTCTGTTGTTTTCCAAGTCCACGGTAGATCAGCGGAAGTTCTACATTTCCAAGCGCATCCAGGTTTGGGATCAGATTGAATCCCTGAAAGATGAAGCCAATCTTGTGATTGCGGATATCAGACAGTTCATTGTCTGAGAGATTGGCGACATCTTTTCCGTCCAGAAAATATTCCCCGGAATCAGGTGTGTCAAGACAGCCGAGCATATTCATAAATGTAGATTTACCAGAACCGGAATGCCCGACAATGGCAATAAATTCCCCCTGGTTGATCTCAAGAGAAACATCATCCAGCGCGCGGACTTCATTTTCTCCAGGGTTGTAAATCTTGTACATATTTTTAACACGAATGAGTGGCTCCATAAAACTCCTCCTTAAAAAATAAAATAAATATCACAATAAGAATTCTAATTTCCAAAATAAGCATTGACTCCGGCAGTTAGACCATCAGCCAGACTGTTTAGTGTGGAATCACTGTGGTCAGAGCTTGCATTTCCAAGTTCCATATCAACAGACGGAATCGTACTATAAGAAGTCTGCGTCAGGTCGATATTCATAGAACCGTTTTGATAAATGGTCATTCCCTCCGTACGAAGTCCTTCTACAAGAGATGCTCCAAGTGCATCATGTTCCTGCCAGTGGGAAGCGACAGGTTCCATACTTTTCAGGCCATCTGGTACAGAAATGTAGAAACAGCCTTTGTCATATCCCAATCCGTCTCCATCCCAGTGGAGTGAGATGTGACAGTCAGCTACATTGTTACAGAGTACGGTGCGGGCAACATTATCAAGCTGGACATCGTCGCTATTTCTCACCATAAGGACATCATATCCTTGAGCAAGCAGCTTATCTTTCAGAATCTGAGCCATCTGAAGTGTAACAGTGCTTTCAGCAGTTCCATCGTTAAATGTCATTCCCCCGGAAACTGCAGTCGCATAAGTTGCACCCTGAGCAGTGCTTCCGCCGGTTGTCTTTGGAGAACCATCCGGGTGACACTGTGTCTTTACAGAAGCACCACCGGAAGTTCCATGTCCGGCATTCACGCCAACGACGATATCCTTGCGGTCAGAATCTGCAAGATAAATAGTAGCTGTTCCAGAATTGATTGCAGAAAAGTCTGCGTATTGCCAGGAAGGGTCAAAGCTGATCTCCTGTCCATTGCTGTAAAGAGCCGCTGCGCCGGTCAGCGATTCTTGCTGAGTTACGGATTCAGATTCAGAAGCAGTTTCATCTACAGTTTCATTTTCAGAATCTGATGAGATAGAAAAATCATCCGCTGTCTTGGGTGGTGCCTTAGTACCTTGCGCCGTGTCCGTACTGGATTTGTGCTGTATGCTACCGCATCCGGTCAGGCAGCAACACAGGAGAACGGCATAAGAGAATCGAAAAAATAGGTTTTTCAATTTCAATCTCCTTTATGATAAATATTACTGTTCTCATTGTATCATAATCATTTTCCAAATAGGGAAAATTCAGATAAAATTAAGGTTTCAAAAAGGAAAATATAATGTAAAAAATTCAAGGCGATTGCATAATCATTTTGATTGCGATAGACTACAAGAGAAAGAATATCATAGTTAGGGAATTTTGCCTGCCAATAGCATATAGTGTGGCGGGAGTTCTAGTGCTACGCAATTCGCATAATCATAATATACGAGGACAATATATGGAAGAACAACAAGAAAAAACGCAAGGGAAAAAACAAGATAAAAAATTGTGGAAGATTTTCTGGTCGACATTTTACTTAAGTGCGTTCACATTTGGCGGCGGTTATGTGATCGTTAGTCTGATGAAGAAAAAGTTCGTAGATGAATATCATTGGATTGAGGAAGAAGAAATGTTGGATCTTGTGGCAATCGCGCAGTCGGCACCGGGAGCGATCGCAGTGAACGGAGCAATCGTGATCGGGTATAAACTGGCTGGGATTGCGGGGATTCTGACAGCAATTGCCGGGACAGTAATTCCACCATTTCTTATTATATCAATACTTTCTGTCGGCTATCAGGCATTTCGAAATAACCAGATCATCAGCTTAATGCTCGAAGGAATGCAGGCCGGAGTGGGCGCCGTGATCGCA
>OGXW01002402.1_pt1 | contig 13258 bp, 11 predicted proteins | sample 1576341 | NCBI WGS metagenome assembly OGXW01 (sample SAMEA3541592, study PRJEB24748) | human gut metagenome | biome: human gut; feature: human-associated habitat; material: faeces | place: China | collected 2012
TGTGTTCATAATATACCTCCATAAGTATATTTAAACATATTTAATATCTTTTTACTACATATTTAGTTGCTTATATCATGCTCCTTTATTAAGGTTTATCGTAACTGTCCAGTACCCTCACAATTACGGTTTATCAGTTTTTATTTTAGATTCTGTGCATTACATTGAAAATATCTTCATGCTGGCAGCGGATCACTACACCGATCTTGTCACCGATTTCAGAAAGATCCTTTGAAATAGTTGCAGCGTCTTTTTCGGAAGCACTGGTATCTGTGATCATCATCATGTTAAAGTATCCCTGAACGATAGTCTGAGAAATATCCAGTATATTCACATTGTTCTCTGCAAGATAGGTACATACCTTTGCGATGATTCCCACGGTATCATTTCCTACTACTGTAATGATTGTTTTTTTCATAACTGTCTCCCTTTCTCTTATACGGTAACTGCCTCAGAAGCAAAATCTCTGTGCGCTACCTGAATTCTGAAATCTTTTGATTTGTAAGGGTTGTCTCCCATTGTTACCTCTGAACATACAGTTTCGTAAGCAAGTTCTTCATAATTGTTTTCCCTGCTTAAATGTCCAAGAAAAATCGCCTTCATATTATCGTGAAGAAGCCGGCACAGAAGCCTGCCTGCATTTTCATTGGACAGATGCCCCTTCTCTCCAAGAATCCTCTGTTTCAGATAATAGGGATATTTCCCGACCTGAAGCATTCGGATATCATGGTTTGCTTCCAGAAGAAGTGCGTCCAGATTCTGAAGATTTTCGACAATATATTCATTGTAATTACCAAGGTCCGTCGCAATACCAACGGAACTTTCTCCACATTCCACGCGATAACCGACCGGCTGTGCCGCGTCATGAGGAATGGTAAAAGGATTGATGGTCAGATCCTTAACTGCGAAAGGCTCGTCCTCTCTGATTTCATAAAAAATCCCCTCCGGAAGTTTCCCAAGCGATCCGCTCTTGACCATCGCGTCTATCGTACCCTCCGTTGCATAAACCGGAATCCCGTATCTGCGTGCGATCACGCCCAGTCCCCTGATATGATCTGAGTGCTCATGCGTGATCAGGATTCCGTCCAGATCACGGCCTGTAAGATCGATGCTGTTGAGTCCTGCCTCCATCTTCTTTCCGCTGATGCCGATATCCACCAGCATATGCGCCTGCTCAGATCCTATGTAAATGCAATTCCCGCTACTGCCGCTTGCAATACTGCAAAATCTCATAATGCCCTGATCCCTTCTTCGATCTGACTCCATGTTTCCTTCAGATCTCCGTTATTTTGTATGATATAATCTGCATGTTCCCGGAAAAATTCCTCTGTTGCCTGACGTGCAATGATGTTTCCGGCCTTTTCTCTTGTGTAGCCCCGGCTGCTCATCAGACGTTCGATCCGGATTTCCCGGTCTGTATGAATATACCACACTTTGTCACAGAATGCATCATAATGATCTTCCAGAAGAAGGGCAGCCTCCACTACCATAAGAGGGCAGCCTGCTCTTTGCTGTACCTCAATCTCATCCAGAATATACCTCTTTACAGCCGGATGAATAATATCATCCAGCTTCTGCCGCATTTCTTCATGGGCAAATACTACATCAGAAACTATCTTCCGGTCAATGGTTTTATCATTTTTTATGATTTTTTTTCCGAACAATGCGATAACCTGATCATAACAGATACCGTCCGGCTCCATGACCAGATGACCGATTTTGTCTGCCTGCAGCACACAGGCGTTGAATTCTTTCTCCAGATAATCGAGGACGGTGCTCTTACCGGCACCGACCCCTCCTGTAATTCCTATAATCTTCATTTATTTTGCCTCGTACCAGTTTTCGCCCTGGTGCATATCAATCTCAAGCTCCACGGACAGATGTGCGGCACCTTTCATTTCTTCTTCCAGAATCTTTGACACAATGTCAATTTCTTCTTTTTGGGTTTCGATCAGGAGCTCATCGTGCACCTGAAGGACAAGCCTTGACTTTAATCCTTCCTGTTTCATTCTTTCGTATACACGGTTCATCGCAATCTTGATAATGTCTGCCGCACTTCCCTGGATCGGTGAGTTCATCGCCACCCTCTCTCCGAAGGAACGCTGCATGAAATTGCTGGATTTAAGTTCCGGTACCGGACGGCGGCGTCCGAGCATTGTCGATACATAGCCTTTTTCTTTCGCTGTTTTTACAAGTTCATCAAGAAACCCCTTGATCTTGGGATAGGTCTCAAAATATTTCTCGATATAGGCTGCTGCCTCTTTGCGGGTAATACTTAAATCCTGGCTTAAGCCAAAAGAACTGATGCCGTATACAATTCCAAAGTTGACTGCCTTGGCATTTCTTCGCTGAAGCGGTGTAACCTCATCAAACGGCACATGAAAAACCTGAGAAGCCGTCAGTCGATGGATGTCCTGTGCCTCCCGATATGCCTGGATCAGTTTCTCATCTCCGGACATATGTGCAAGGACTCTCAGCTCAATCTGAGAATAATCCGCATCCAGGAACACGAATCCGTCTTCCGGCACAAAAACCTTACGGATCAGTCTTCCAAGTTCCATCCTGACCGGAATATTCTGAAGATTCGGTTCTGTACTGCTGATCCGTCCGGTTGCCGTAATCGTCTGATTAAAGGTAGAATGAATCCTTCCGTCTGCTTCGATCACAGCACTCAGTCCATCTGCATAGGTAGATTTAAGCTTGGCAAGCTGGCGGTATTCCAGGATATTCTTGATGATCTCATGCTCCGGCGCAAGCTTCTCCAGAATATCTGCCGCTGTAGAGTAACCTGTCTTTGTCTTCTTGCCGCCCGGGATCTCCATCTTTTCAAACAGGATCACACCCAGCTGTTTCGGGGAATTGATATTGAATTCCTCACCGGCCTGCTTCCAGATCAGCTTTTCCAGTTCATGAATACGGATACTCAGTTTCTCACCGTAATTCTTCAGTTCCTCGCCTCTGACACAGATTCCCCATTTCTCCATGGAATCCAGGGTGAATACCAGCGGAAGCTCGATTTCTGTATAAACCTTCCACATTTCTGTCTCATGAAGAGCTTTTTCGATCGGCGCTCTGGACGCAAGGACAGTGTACGCCACATAACAGGCATAGGTTCCCAGGCTGTCCAGAGATTTCTCCCAGGCTGTCCGGAAGGTGTCTTTACCTAAAAGGTCTTCACGAGTCGGAAGTAATTTTCCGTCCAGATGTTCCTTCGCCACATCATCAAAGGTATAGGAGGATTTTAACGGATTCAGAAGATACACTCCAATCCCCACATCAAATACCTTAGAAGCTTCTGTAAGCTTCACATGCTTAAGAACACTCTTGACATCCATACAGCACAGTATCGTCGTCTCTGAAAGTTCCTCTAACTTACCGCAGAGATACTCTCCTGTCACAAGTCCCTCCACCGGGATATAGTAGACCTCATTTTCCTCCAGTGCGATTCCAACTCCATAGACATTCTCTTTGTCACAGAGCAGTTCTATGCCTGCACAGACTTTGGATGCTGCTTTCTGAAAAAGTGCCTCGGCTCCGGCCAGATCTTCACAGGTAAAAAAATCATCCGCCATGGTCTGCTCCGGCACACTTGTCACGTCAAAACGTCCCAGAAGATTCTTGAATTCCAGGCGTTTACAGAGTTCGTAGGCTTCCGGAGTATAGAGATTTCTGATCCGTGCCTCCTCATAGGAGAACTCGATCGGACTCTGTGTATTGATCATTGCCAGGGATTTACTTAAAACTGCCAGATCATAATGCTCACGAAGAGATTCTCTCGCCTTGTTCGGTTTCACTTCTTCAAGATGTTCATGGGCATTCTCAATAGAACCATACTGTACGATCAATTTGGTGGCAGTCTTCTCTCCTACCCCCGGAATTCCCGGGATATTATCTGCGGAATCCCCCATCAGAGCTTTCAATTCAATGATCTGAGGCGGTGTAACCTGATATTTCTCCAGAACCTGCTCTGCATGAAAATTCTCAATCGTCGTTTTGCCGCGGGATGTCTTGGGAAGGCGGATCATGATCCTGTCTGTCGCAAGCTGGAGAAGATCTCTGTCTCCTGAAAGGATTGTGACCTCCATGCCCTGTTTTTCACTTCGAAATGCCAGCGTGCCAAGAAGGTCATCCGCTTCATAACCTGCCATGGAAACTGTCTTCACCCCCATAGAGGTGAGGACTTCTCGGATCAACGGTACCTGCTCCCGAAGTTCCACAGGCATTGGCTTTCTTGTTCCCTTATATGCTTCATACATCTTGTGCCGGAAAGTCGGCTCATGAAGATCAAATGCAATGGTCAGATACTCCGGCTTCTCCTCCTCAAGGATACGAAAAAGAATATTCAAAAATCCATAAACCGCGCCTGTATGTTTCCCCTCTGAGTTTGTCAGATCCGGAAGTCCGTAAAAAGCACGGTTCAGTATGCTGTGTCCATCTATCAACAATATTTTTTCACTCAAGTTTCCTGTCCTCCTGTTATATATCCAGTTAACTGAATATAACCAAAATTGCAAATACACACAAGGCTATGGCAGCACACACGCATAAAAGCCCTGTCACAAAATACATAACCCGCTTCTGATGGATGTTCCTCCTGGTTCTACGGATCTCCTGCTCAAGAAGCTTCTTAAAATCAAGAAGCTTTCCATCTTCATCCTCATCCAGCTGCTGCATTGCCTCATGAACAATAAAATAAGTCTCCAGTTCGTCATAACAGGAGGGACAATGTTCTATATGATCCAGGAATCCCTCAAGTTCATTCATAGACAGGCTGTGGTCAATAAAACGTGTAACCATGCTCTCTGCTGTCCTGCAATCCATTTCCGTCACTGGCTGCCACCTCCTGTTTCTGTTCTGTACCACTGATTTTTGTTTCGGATTTTATTCTGTCACTGTAGTATAGCATAAAAAAAGACAGTTCTCAATGAAATTTACCGGAACTGTCTTTTGGTGTGAACTCAAATGTTTTTATTCTTTTGCAAGGCTGACTTCCTGAGCCTCTGACGGAGTCTCGAGAATCTTCATAAACTCTTCTCCTGTAATGGTTTCATGTTCATAAAGATATTTTGCCAGTTCATGAAGCTTACCTATGTTGTCCTTAAGGATCTGAAGCGCCTTCTCATGCTGGGTACGTACAAGCTCTACCACTTTTTTATCGAGCAGTGTCTGCGTTTCAAAGGAGCAGGCAAGACTGCTGTCTCCTCCCAGATACTGATTGCTGACACTTTCCATCGCAACCATGTCAAAGTCCTCACTCATGCCATAGCGTGAGATCATTGCCCTGGCGATTTTGGTTGCCTGTTCAATATCATTGGATGCACCTGTGGTAATAGAATGGAAGATCAGTTCCTCTGCCGCACGTCCGCCGGTAAAGGTAGCGATCTTATTTTCCAGTTCTTCTTTGGACATAAGGAAATGTTCCTTCTCATCTACCTGCATGGTATATCCAAGTGCTCCTGAAGTACGCGGAATGATCGTGATCTTGTGTACCGGTGCAGATTCTGTCTGCTTCGCTGCAACCAGCGCATGTCCGATCTCATGGTAGGAAACGATCAGCTTCTCCTTATTGGAAAGAACACGGTTCTTTTTCTGATAGCCGGCAATTACAACTTCAATGCTCTCTTCAAAATCTGCCTGGGTCGCAAATTTACGTCCATCACGAACTGCTCTCAGTGCCGCCTCATTGACAATGTTGGCAAGCTCTGCACCGGAAGCTCCGGCAGCAGCCTTGGCAATCTCATCAAATCGTACCGTATCTGCAATCTTGATCTTCTTCGCATGAACCTTGAGAATTTCCTCACGTCCCAGAAGATCAGGAAGTTCTACCGGAATTCTTCTGTCAAAACGACCCGGACGGAGAAGTGCCGGATCAAGAGAATCCGGACGGTTTGTCGCTGCAAGGATCACGACACCCTTGGATCCGTCAAAGCCATCCATCTCTGTCAGAAGCTGGTTCAGTGTCTGTTCACGCTCATCATTACCACCTGTAAATCCTGCACCGTCACGCTTCTTACCAATCGTATCAATCTCATCGATAAAGACAATACACGGCGCCTTCTCATTGGCCTGCTTAAAAAGATCACGGACCTTGGCCGCACCCATACCAACAAACATCTCTACAAATTCAGATCCTGAAATGGAGAAGAACGGTACCTCAGCCTCACCTGCTACTGCCTTGGCAAGAAGAGTTTTACCTGTTCCAGGAGGACCTACAAGAAGAGCTCCCTTCGGCATAGATGCTCCGATCTCCGTGTATTTCTGCGGATTGTGGAGATAGTCAACGATTTCTGTCAGAAGTTCCTTGGCCTCATCTTCCCCTGCCACATCAGAAAATTTAATTCCTGTGGATGATTTGACATAAACCTTGGCATTGCTCTTTCCAAAGGACATTGCTCCTCCGGGACCACCGCCCATAGATGACATCATTTTCTTGCTCAGCCAGCGGCCAATGAAGATAAAAATCACGATCGGTACAACATAGCTCAGGATAAGCGTCATAAAAATTGACGGGTTTTCCGGAAGGACCTCATCCATTGTTACCCCTGCGTCAAGCAGACGGTTCACAAGATCAGGATCATCCATCTTAACCGTCTTGCATAGAACACTGTCACCGGAAGCTTCTGTCCCTGTTTCATAATAAATGTAATTCTCTTCCACAGTGGCCTTGGTGACATTCCCCTTCTCCACGTTCTCTATAAATGTAGAATAATCTGTCTTCTGTATGCTTCTTTCCTGCACTGCTGGAACTACAAGCATGTTCAGAAGAATGATAACGATACCTGCAATGATGTAATAGACATACATTGGGATCTTTTCTGGTTTCTTACTGCCAAACTTCATTTAACTTCTGTCCTCCATATCTTCGAAAGCATCCGGTATCTTCAGTATTCCCGTATTCCTTCGAAATCATTTACGTCATGTACCATACCATTTTTTTCACAGTTATTCAATGTTCATTGTATGAAAAATTATAAACTTTTCATAAAACATTTTTCGACAGAAATCCTGAAAGTAAAACAATTTCTCCCATGCATTCCGTGGTTCTCACGAAAGTTCACACAAAAAGAAAAAGCCCTGAAAAATTCAGGACTTTTGAGGTGCCGCTGGCCGGACTCGAACCGGCACGGTTTCCCGCTTGATTTTGAGTCAAGTGCGTCTGCCAATTCCGCCACAGCGGCACATGAACCGAAAATTATATTATCATAATTTCCGGTTCTTAGCAAGTGTTTTTTAATTATTTGTACAATTTATCTTCGTCCTGCAAAAGCTTCTCATAAATCGGGAAGCTGTCGAAGGTCGCGAAATAATCTCTTGGTGTCTCTGCTCTTCGGATCATCTCAAAGCTGCCGTCCTCATGCAGAAGAATCTCTGCTGATTTGAGTTTACCATTGTAGTTGTAGCCCATAGCAAATCCATGTGCTCCTGTGTCATGTATTACAAGCAGATCTCCCATCTCAATCTCCGGAAGATAACGGTCAATTGCAAATTTATCATTATTTTCACAAAGAGATCCTGTAATATCATAAAGATGATCACACGGCTTGTCTTCTTTACCCATAACAGTGATATGATGATAAGCACCATACATAGCCGGTCTCATCAGATTTACCGCACATGCATCTACCCCTACGTATTCTTTGTGCGTATGTTTCTCGTGGATTGCCTTTGTCACCAGACAGCCATATGGTCCCATCATAAATCGTCCAAGTTCTGTGTAGATGGCAACATCTCCCATTCCGGCCGGAACAAGCACTTCCTCATATACCTTGCGAACTCCTTCTCCAATCACACGGATATCATTTGGAGTCTGATCCGGTCTGTACGGAATTCCGATTCCTCCGGAAAGATTGATAAATGCAACCTTTGCCCCTGTCTCTTTCTGAAGCTTCACGGCCAGTTCAAACATTACCTTCGCAAGCATCGGATAATATTCATTTGTGACAGTATTGCTTGCCAGGAACGCATGAATACCAAACTTCTCCGCTCCTTTGGATTTGAGGATACGGAAGGCTTCAAAAATCTGCTCTGTTGTCATTCCGTATTTTGCATCCCCTGGATTGTCCATAATATCATTGCTGATCTTAAACACACCGCCCGGATTATAACGACAGCTGATAGTTTTGGGAATTCTTCCCACTGCACGCTCTACCGCCTCGATATGTGTGATATCGTCAAGATTGATAATTCCACCGATCTCATCTGCATAGCGGAATTCCTCTTCCGGAGTATCGTTGGAAGAGAACATGATATCGCCTTTTTTACAGCCGATTGCCTTGGAAAGCATCAATTCTGTCATGGAAGAACAGTCACAGCCGCATCCATACTCCTGAAGGATCTGGATCAGATACGGATTCGGGGTTGCTTTTACGGCAAAAAATTCTTTAAATCCTTTGTTCCATGCAAATGCTTCCTTTAAGGCCTTTGCATTTTCGCGGATTCCCTTTTCATCGTAGAGATGAAATGGTGTCGGATACTGTGCTGAAATTTCTTTCAGCTTATCTAAGGTTACAAACGGCTTTTTTTTCATAATGTATCTCTCCTCGTTTGGTTTATTTCTTCCTGTTCACAGTCATACATTCACTTTACATGCTCATGCGTAAACAGATGATCCTGACAATATTCATAATTTCCATTGCATTTGGAACAGAATCTGAATTCCAGATTCGGATCGTCCTGCTCTGTTCTGCCGCAGATCGCACACTTATGTTTGGTGATCCCGCCTGTCGCCGGATTGACCCTGCTCTGTGCCACTGCCTTCTTGAATTCTCTCCTTCTGTGCACCTCTTTTGGATTATAACGATGCATATTTCTTGTGCTGAAGAAAAACAGCACAAAGTTCAGAAGTGAGGCAACGATCGGAATTATCATTACCCAATATCCAGCTCTTATATAAGTGATCATATCATAAAGAACGATCACCCCATAAAGAATTGCCATCCACTTCATCTTGATCGGAATCACAAACCACAAAAGAATCTGCATGTCCGGATAACTAAGTGCATATGCAAGAAATACAGAAAGGCTGATATAATAAGTGTTAAATAAAGAACCGATTCCATATGCTCCTGTTATGAAATACAAAATAAATGCACCTATCACAGAGAACAAAATTCCCAAAAGGATATACAGTGTATATCTGAAGCTTCCCCACGTACGCTCTAACGAGGTTCCAATCGGATAATAAAAAAATACTATGGCAACTATAAACCACAGGATATTACTCATGCTTGGCGGATAAATAACCCATGTTATAATACGCCAGATTTGTCCCCGTAGAATCAGTGCCGGTTCCAGGCTCAACATACCCAGCATATTCGGATTCAGATAGGCCAGAAAATATCCCACCACATAACAGATGATGATATACATCGTCAGATTCTGAATCCCGAAGCGTCCAAACTTACGTTCCAGTTTATCAATCCAATTCATAAAATCACTTTCTCCTTTTCAGTCAATATACTACTTGGAAAGACTAAAAATATTTCTTTTTTGCCAGAAAGATCGCTGCTACGATACTTGCTGCGATCGAGATCACGATTACGATCAGGAATCCCCATGACGTCTTGGAAAATGGCATGCCGACAGCACTTAAGTTCATTCCGTAAGCACTGAATATGATCGTCGGAATACTCATAACGATCGTGATCACAGACAGAATCTTCATTACGTCATTCAGGTTATTGGAAATAACTGATGCAAACGCATCCATCATGTTGGCAAGGATACCGCTGTAGATATTTGCCATCTCGATCGCCTGGGTATTCTCAATGATAACATCCTCAAGAAGTTCCGTATCTTCCGGGTATTTCTTGATGCTTTCGATCTTGATCAATTTCTCCAGAACCGCCTCATTGGAACGCAGAGATGTCGTAAAGTATACCAGGGATTTCTCCAGCTCCAGAAGTTCGATCAGTTCCTTGTTTCGCGGTGAAAAATGGAGTTTCTCCTCCACCTGTTCACTCTTTTTGTCAATGATACGCAGATAGCGAAGATACATACTTGCATTTCGATACAGAATCTGCAGAATAAAACGTGTCTTCATATAAGTAAAAAAATTGCGGACACGCCCTTCCATAAACCTTGTCAGTACCTGTGTATCTTCCAGGCAGATCGTAAAGATCATCTTGTCCGTAACAATGATACCAAGCGGAATAGTACCATACCAGTCCTTATCATTACGCTCCTCGATCATCGGGACATCTACCAGAATCAGTGTATAAGTATCCTCGACTTCGATACGGGAACGTTCTTCCTCATCCAAAGGAGCTCGCAGATCGTCGACCTCTATCTGGAACTGTTCTGAGATCTCAAAAATCTCTGTTGCTGTAGGATTGGTCAATGCAATCCAGCAGCCGTCCTGTGGTTCCTGAATCTCATGAATAGCTCCATCTGATGTTCGAAACATTCTAACCACGATTCCACTCCCCTTCCACTCATATTTACGCATGACTCAAAGATCCATGCGCCTGTACAGCCGTTTTCTTCCTGTTACTCTTTACTCTTTCTTGCTTACCGGCTCCGAACCGCTGCACAGCTTACATTATAAATTGTGCATGGTTCTTTGTCAATTCCAACAGTTTTGATTTACTCAAAATTAACATACGTCTCTAAAGCCTCATGTTTTTTGTTGTTTTTCGAGCATTACCGTGCTAAAATATACTCATTCTGTACATTATGCGTATATTCGCACTCTAATTTTCAGGAAGGAATCAGATTCAAATGAATAAATCAAGCTTTGGAAATTATTTTACTGTCACAACCTGGGGCGAATCTCACGGCAAAGCTCTTGGTGCTGTCATAGACGGATGTCCGGCCGGTCTTTCTCTTAATGAAGAAGATATCCAGAAATTTCTTGACCGACGCAAACCCGGACAGAGTCGTTATACAACTGCCCGCAAGGAGGGGGATCTGGTAGAAATCCTCTCCGGAGTTTTTGAGGGAAAAACCACCGGAACTCCGATCTCGCTCATGGTACGCAACACAGACCAGCGTTCCAGGGATTATGGAAATCTTGCTTACTCCTACCGCCCGGGTCATGCCGACTTTACCTTTGATGCCAAATATGGCTTCCGCGATTACCGTGGAGGCGGCCGTTCCTCCGGGCGTGAAACCATCGGCCGCGTGGCAGCAGGTGCAATCGCATCCAGGATTCTTGAAACTCTTGGTATTTCGTTCTGCACTTACACCAAATCCATCGGTCCTGTAGAGATCACGGATTTTGACGCAGAAGAAATCACGAGAAATGCCTTTTATATGCCGGATGCCAGTGCAGCCTCTGCTGCCGGAGCCTATCTGGAGGAATGCATGAAGAATCAGGACAGTGCCGGCGGTATCATCGAATGCCGGATCAAAAACGTTCCTGCCGGTCTCGGAAATCCTGTTTTTGAGAAGCTCGATGCGGTTCTTGCACAGGCAGTTATGTCCATAGGTGCTGTAAAGGCGGTTGAGATCGGTGATGGTTTTCAGGTTTCCAGGATGAAGGGATCCGAGGACAATGACGGTTTCCACACAGAAAACGGACAGATCACGAAAACCAGCAACCACGCCGGAGGCATTATGGGCGGCATGAGTGATGGAAGCGAGATCGTTCTCCGTGCTGCGGTCAAACCAACCCCTTCCATCAGCCAGCCTCAGAATACTGTAACAAAGGACGGAAGCGAATTATCCCTGAAAATCCACGGCCGCCACGATCCTGTTATCGTGCCAAGAGCCGTTGTGGTCGTTGAATCCATGTGTGCTCTGGCGATCACAGATGCGCTCTTCTCCAATATGACCTCCCGAATGGATCCCATCCAGAAATTTTATCAAAAATAATTTTTTCTCTCAATGAAATAAAACGAAATCCCCTGTCGGCTGTCGTATGACAGCTGACAGGGGATTTTATTCTTTATTCTTCTTGCTCTTCAAACTCTTCAGGCTGATCATCTTCTGATGCCACCTCATCTGGCACCGGCCAGATATGAATGGAGTTCGGAGTTTCAATATGATGGGGTTTATCATTCATCACGATGATATTCTTGTCATAGTCTACTGTAAATGTTGTAACCGTATTGCTTGCATGGTTTGCAACAGCAATGTGCTTATTGTCTGGGAAGATCACAAGATCCTTCGGATAGTCACCGCTGATCGGAAGGGTGAATTTCTTATCAAGAAGTCCTGTCTCTATGTCAATCTCATACATGGAAACCGTATTCTCACCTGCGGTCGTGCAGAACAGATGCTTGCCATCCGGTGCAAGTGCAAGACCAGATGCCGCATTATGGAATGCGTCCTCATCCTTCTCTTTCGTAAGTGTGCTGATACTCTGAAGCAGTTCGAACTCAGGAGTATGACCGCTTCCGTCATAACTGTAAACCTTAATCTCATTACTCAGCTCGAACAGGATATAGGCGAATCTGCCATCAGCACTAAATCGAATGATCCTCGGACCGCTCTCTCTCGGACAGCGGAGAATATCAACCAGTTCCAGCTTGTGCTGTCTCTTATTGATACGATAGAGCTTAACCTGATCAATTCCATTGTCAACTGCACACAGGTATTTATTATCCGGTGTAGGACGCACACAGTTTACATGTGGGCGGAAGTTACGCTCTGCAACGCTTCCAAGTCCCTTGTGGTAAACGCCATCCATAATACGTCCAAGGCTTCCATCGCGGCGTGTATGTACAACTGTCACCTTACCATCATGATATCCTGCCACATACAGATATTTACCATCTACATCTGTTGCCAGGAAGCAGCCTCGCATACCGTCAATGCTGACTCTGTTGATGCGGGTCAGATCTCCGTTCTCATCACGTCTGAACACTGCCACACCTTCATCCTCAATTGAATATAAAAACTTGCCATTCTTAGAGATTGCTGTATGAGATGCATTGCTGACCTGTACTTCGCTTCGTTCTCTCAGTCTTCCCTTCTCAACATCTACATCATAAACCTGAATACCTTTACTATTGCCGTGGGTATATGTTCCCACATAGGCTACGTATTTCTTGTTCCCCATGATATTGCCTCCTAAAATCGCGCGTTGTTTTGTTACTGTTTTTCCGTTTGCAGTAACCTGTCTGTCCATGCAGAACTAACGCTCTGCATAAACTCAAGTGCCCTTATTATACCACAAAGCATGTATAAGAACAAGTTTCCATTCAGGAGGAAATGTATTTTATCCTATACTTAATGTATTTATTCTTCACTTTTGATGGAATCCTTTGTTTTTTGCGGGGTTCGAGACTTGCATCATAATTGTTTTGTGACTAAC
>OGXW01002404.1_pt1 | contig 13257 bp, 13 predicted proteins | sample 1576341 | NCBI WGS metagenome assembly OGXW01 (sample SAMEA3541592, study PRJEB24748) | human gut metagenome | biome: human gut; feature: human-associated habitat; material: faeces | place: China | collected 2012
AACCATTACGCTTGGTTTCTCTTCTACATCTGCTGTTGCTGTAAGAGTTTTATCGATCACTGCCTTTGCATCATCTACGATTGCCTGTGCTTTGTCCTGTACATCAAAAATCTTTCCAAGGTTTAAAATATCTGTAAATTCATTTTCCAGAGTTCTGTCTCCGTCAGGGCGTGTGTTTGTGTTGTAATAGGTGTTGCAGCCTTTGTCGATCCAGTCTGTTACATTTCCGAGGTTTTTATCAGAGAACAGGGAACTCCAGGATAAGATCATGTCTGGCTCCAACATCGTTACAGTCTCAAGGGATGGGGTAAATTCATCAAGATAATTTGTTTTTGAAAATGCATCTTTAAGTTCATCCGGAACTTCATTGTCAAGACCAGCAGTAGCTACCAGACGGTCTTCCAGACCAAGTGCAAGCATAGTTTCAATGCTTCCCTGATATACAGCAAGAACTTTCTCCGGTGCCTTTTCATAGATTGTTTCGACTTCATTTCCATCATAATCATAGGTTGTGATGGTCAGAGGATATTCTGTCTTTGTACCTTCTGCGTCTGCTGTTTTATCTGCATCTGCTGAATCCTGTGCGTCTGCATCTTCCTGTGTATCAGCGTCTGCATCCGCTGCCGGCTGATTGTCCTCTTTGATTGTCTCAGAGTCTGCTCTCTCTGCTGCAAAAACTGCCGGAGCTGCGGAAACTGCCATAGCTGCTGCCATCATAATTGCCATAATTCTTGTAGATAAATACCTGTTTTTCATTTGACTTCCTCTCTTTTCGTATATGTCGTTTACTTGTTCGTGTAACCGAAAAGATGGAACTTCAGAAAAAGTAAAATAGAAATGATAAAAATAACGGATACTTTTTACGGAAGCTCCTTCTTTACACTGTCAGGCAGGTTTCCTGACTCACAGATCACAGAAAGTTTCCACAAAATAAAAACTGACACAACATCCATGCTTCAGCAGTTCATGAATGTTGTATCAGAAATATTTCCAGATACTCTCTGGCAGCCGGATTCCGCCTTCTCACATATTTATGCAATGGCATATTACAATCCCGCTTTTTTCTGTATACAGTGGCCGCAACCGTTCAGGCATTTCACCTGATTCCCTCTCACATTATCATACACAGAATCTGCGTATGATAATGTTCACTTAACAGCTATTCAATTACGCTGATATAATTTTAGCACACTGCTTTTATAATTACAACTATATTCGAGACACATCAAAATTCTTTCTTCTCCACAGTTTTGCAGTAACATATGTTCGCTTATCGCTTGAAAGTCTTTTATTCTGCGGCTCACAAGCTTTTTTTATTTTTAAAATAAGTCATATTTTGCTAGCGTTTTGTATTGTTTTGTATCCATTTACCTGCAAAAGTCAGGTTTTCCAGTTTACACTATCGGTCTTCTTATGTCCAGTTAGCCCCTGAACAGTAACGCAGCTTGGTCGTCTGTTTCAGATCACCCTATTCCGTATGCATCTGGCTGGACACACATAAAAGCAAAAAATGCTGCCTCAGAGAACCATCTTCTGTAAAGAATAATGGTTCTCTGGGGCAGCATCTGTAATTTATTCTTTGATTTATGCCAGAGCTTTTCCCAGTTCTTTGCATTTTTCTACTGTTTCATCGTCTGGCTCTTCCTGGCAGATTACACCATCTGAGACAAGAAGTGCTCCATCTTCTCTGCATTTATCTTCCCAGTTGTGCATCCATTCTCCATCTCCCCAGCCATAGGATCCAAAAAGCCCGATCTTTTTGCCGGAAAGCTTTGCCTCACAGGAACTGAACATCGGCTCAAACTCATCCTCTTCCAGAACTTCGTCCCCCATAGCCGGGCATCCAAAAGCAATCGCGTCAAATCCATCCACTTTTGCTGCATCAAAATCAGCTGTCTCGAACACAGACACTTCTGCACCTGCTGCTTTTGCGCCATCTGCCACTGCATTGGCCATGCTTTCTGTATTTCCTGTAGAACTCCAGTATACAACTGCTACTTTACTCATATTCTTTTACCTTGTCCTTTCTTGATCCTTGATCATGCTGCCACCGTAAGCTGGAGAATGCTTCTGCCATCCGCAAATAATCTCTGATAGATTTCTGAACACTTCTTCAGCTTCTGAAAAGTCATCCGGCTCTTATGCTCATCTCCATAAACCTTCCAGATTCCACAGCACTTGTAATTTTTTCCCTTCTGTTCAATAAATCCTGCCACATCATCCAGCGGATAACCCAGAAACAGTCCCACCTCATGCGGAAAACATTCATACTGAAAAAAGCGCTCCTGAAGCTTTCGAAGACAGCAGTCTGTCTCCCCACATTCATATCCACAGGTCTGAAGAATACTCTCTGCCCCTTTCCTGTTCAGATCAGCTTCCAGTCTGTTTTTTCGATAGACATATATCAAAGCCCTCTTCTCACCTGTCCGAAGTATTTCCACATAGACACCTTTACTATTCAGCTTACAGTTTTCTTCCTGTATCTCCTGATGCAGTTTTTCCATATCATCCGGCAGATAATTAAACATATTTGCCGTCTTTATCCCTGCAAGCGTCGGAGCGCAGTGCGCAACAATATCTGATTCTAACATTTGGTTACCCCCATTTCGCTCATGATGCATCCTGCAGGAGAAAGAAATTTCCGGCTTTCACCGTTTATACGCAGGAATAACGTTAGTTTTGACTAACCCGTGTTTTAAAAGTTACGCATATGTCTCCATATGCGTAATCTTCACTCCGTCGTTAGTATCAACTAACTACTAGGATAGTACTATATTTTTCCTGCACTGTCAATAGTTTTTTGCGTTTAACTTTTTTCAAATTACCGATTTCATGGAATCCATGCCAATCAGTAAGGTAGATGTATTATGAAGAAGTGCAGAAGTTGTTGGCTGGATCACACCTGTCACACCAAGTGCGATCAGTGTCCCGTTGATTCCCACAATGCGTCTGTAGTTTCTGTGTATCTTTGCCATCAGTCCATTACTGATTTCTTTGAGAGTAACCATTACAGAGAGATCATCTGCCCCTATCGTGATATCTGCAATTTCCCTTGCAAGTTCTGCTCCGTCACTGATCGCAACGCCTACATCAGCAGCTGAAAGCGCAGGAGAATCATTGATTCCATCCCCGACCATGATCACTTTATGTCCATTCTTTCTGGCTTCCTCAATAAATCTTGCTTTATCTTCCGGAAGTACTTCAGAATAGTATTCATCAACACCAACCTTTGACGCGATAGCCCTGGCTGTGCGGTCACTGTCGCCTGTCATCATGACAATCTGTTTAAATCCTGCTTCACGCAGTTCCCGGATCACACCAGGTGCCTCCGCACGGAGCGGATCCTCAATACAGATAACAGCCGCCAGTTCTCCTTCGATGCCAAGATACAGCTGTGAATATTCAGGTGGAAGCTCTGCAAATTTTTCTTCCATTTCGTCCGGGATTTTGCATTTCTCATCTTCAAACACAAAATGGTAGCTTCCGATAACAGCCTTTCTTCCATCTATCGTTGTAGAAATACCATGTGCCACAATATATTCTACCTTCGAATGCATTTCTTCATGAGTCAGACCTCGGTTTCTGGCCGCATCCATGACAGCCTTTGCCATAGAATGCGGAAAATGCTCTTCCATGCAGGCAGCAAGACGAAGAAGATCATCTCCTGAATCTCCGTTAAAGGAGACAACATCTACAACCGTCGGCTGTGCCTTTGTCAGAGTTCCTGTCTTATCAAACACAATCGTATCCGCTTCTGCAACTGCTTCCAGGAATTTGCCTCCCTTGACGGTGATCTTGTGTGCGTTCGCTTCACGTATTGCCGCAAGAACAGAAATCGGCATTGCAAGCTTCAGTGCACAGGAGAAATCCACCATAAGAATGGATAATGCCCTGGTCACATTCCTGGTAAGCAGATATGTAAGTCCTGTTCCGGCAAGTGTGTATGGAACCAGGCTGTCTGCAAGATGTTCTGCTTTACTTTCCACTGCTGATTTCAGTTTCTCGGTTTCTTCGATCATTGTAACAATCTTTTCAAACTTGGTGGAACCTGTCGTTTCTTTGACACAGATAGTGATCTCGCCTTCCTCGACAACTGTTCCTGCATATGCATAACTCGATTCCCGTTTTGCAACCGGCATGGACTCTCCCGTAAGAGATGCCTGATTGACCATTCCCTCTCCGGCCGTGACAACGCCGTCAAATGGAATCACTGTTCCCATACGGATCCTGACCTCGTCTCCCGGTCTGATACGATCTGAATTTACAAGCACTTCTCCTTCTTCTGTCACAAGCCATACTTTACTTACATTCAAAGACATACTTCTTGCAAGATCATCTACGGATTTCTTATGTGTCCAGTCTTCCAGGATTTCTCCAAATCCAAGCAGGAACATGACAGAAGATGCTGTTGCAAAATCACCGCGGAAAATGGATACTCCAATTGCTGTCGCATCAAGAACCGAAACTTCTATCTTTCGTCTGGCAAGTGTACGGACACCTTTCCAGATATATTTTACAGAACGCAGCGTAGTAAGCACTGTCCTTATCGGCATCGGAAGAAAAAGCTTCTTTCCATAATGGATCACAACATGATTTACCATTTTTTCCCAGTATTCACTGTTCATCTCCCGCCCGGAGTTCTGAAGATAGCTTTCCGGTGCCTCCGCATGACTGTAAGAAAACCTCTGCACAGCTTTCAGAATTTCTGTCTTATCTCCATCATAACAGATCACGGCATCCTGATTGCGTTCTGCCACTTTTGCCGTGGTCACGCCTTCAAGCCCTCTGAGAAAGTACTCCAGCTGATCTGCCTGACGGCAGGTCATTCTTTTTTGGCAGAGATGAATCCTCATCCTACCTCTGATCTGATGTTCTATTTTGAATTTCATATCATCTTTCCTCCCGCAATGATCTTCATCACCACAGGTATTCCTGTTTTTTATTCTTCTGCTGTTTCTTCTGTTGTTTCTTCTGTCTCTTCTACGGTTTCTTCCTCTGCGGCATCCTCAAAGATTTCTTCTGCGGCAGCGCGATCCTCATTGATCTGCTTAGCCTCAGCATAGATATCCTCTGCATTTTCCTGAACCTTGGATACTGTCTTCATGACACAGTCCTTTGCACGAAGAACTGCTGCTGTACAATTCGTATAAAGTTTCTTTGCATCTTTACTGGAAAGCACTTTAATACCCGCTGTTCCAAATACCACTCCTGCTGCAAAAAGTCCGCTGTGTTTTGTGTTAAGTTTGATCATTATCTTAAACCTCCTGTAAGTTATTTTTTGTTTCAATCATTTGCTGCATCTGCCAAAATATTGAAATCCACTTCCATATTTTTACATTAAGGACATTATATTCTTCCTTCTTCAAAAGTCCAGAACAATTTACTTTCCTGAGAAATTTTCTCATTAATGTGTAAAAATATAAGCTTTTACACTGTATCCTTTCAAAATTTCTGTGAAGAGCGGTTACTCACCACGCTCCACAGAAATGCTCCTTACCCGTCTGTTATGCAGGTAACCGCAGGATTCCATTCCTCTTTCAATCACCTGGCGCAGCTTCTCTCCATCCAGACGAACGTTGGTATGATCATCCAGTCTGATACTGCAGATATTTACCATAGTTTCTTCATCGCAGATGCGATAGGCACGTTTTCTCTTAAGTGCTCCCATCTCCTCCAGAAGATTGATCATCCGGTAAATTGTAGCCATTCCAATATTCGGATCTTTCCTGGCTGCCAGAAAATAAATCTCCTTACAACAGGTGCATTCCTCCTGTAAAATGATGTCCAATATGATTTTTCTCTGCTTTGTAATTCTGCAGCCGGCCTGACGAAGTTTGTTCATAATTGCACTTCTCTGCATATTACTCCGCTGGTATTGCTGATCACGGCAGGAATTCCTATCAGAATCCAATGTATCATTAAATATGGTCTCTCTCAGTGCTTCCATTGTGTTCACTCCCGTCCGTTCAGTTAGTTTGTTGAAACTATTGTAAGTTTATACCATCTAACCCATTTCTGTCAAGACTAACATTTGCAGACTCTCCATATTTTTTATTTCAAAAAAAACTGCTGTTTTCCTTGACAAGCAGAATGCTTATTGCATATAATAAAGAACAGTCAAAACAAAGCATCGTCTGTTTACCAGTATTTTTCAGAAGATTCTTACAGATCTTATGACCAAACGTTTGGGGCTTGTACTGGTTTCGACGGGGGCTTCGAAGTTGAGGCAGCCATCCGCAGACTCCTGAACTGCGTATCAATCGGGAAACTAAATATAAACGCAGACGAACAGTACGCGTTAGCAGCCTAAGCGCTGCTCATCAGCCCTGATGCACTCACACATCAGGAATCTGGTGTCGACTATGTGAGAAACCTTGTCGGGTAAGCTTTGCCCCGGCAGATGTATCATGAAGCTACTAAAGCAGTAAGCCTGTCGGTGGGCGTGCTGCCAAGGGAATGTTAAATCAGCGACTGTGATGGGAGATACCGCAAGGGACAGGCTTTCGGACAGGGGTTCGATTCCCCTCAGGTCCATTTATGGAACATCTTAAAAGGGCTCACAGATAATCATTTCATCTGATCATCTGTGAGCCCTTAACCTATGTATAATCGTCATTTATTTGTGAATTGTCTGTAACTGTTTATAGTCGTTTCATTACTGATTGTTTATCTTTTGCTTGATTTTAAAAGATCTATAATTATCCTGTAGTTGCAACTGGCTGTCATACATTGTTTCTTTGCTTAGACCCTATAGTTTTGCGTCACCGGATTTCCCCGGCTATGCCTTTTGAAATATAAAATAAATATACTCTTTTATTGCATAAAGGATATTGTTTTATTAATTATTCCACATTCATGCTCAGTGTCTCCTGACTATTCAGGGCACCTATGTTTTTGAGAAGTGAAATCGCATCTCCCATACCTTTAATATAAGAAAGATCTGCATATCTTTCACTCTTTGATTCCATGCAGGCAATATAGTCATCTATCACCCTTCGAAACATATATGGAATCTTCATACTGGCGTATCTTTCTTCCAGTTCCTTAAGATCCTCTATATCCTGCCGGATATATTCATCAGATTCAATTATCTTTTCTCTCCTTTCTCCCAGCATTTTTTCGATGTAATTTACAATTACAACTTCTGTCTTTTTTTCCAATTTTCCATCCTCCGTTTGTGCAATACTATAGGTTTCATATTTATTCTAAGAAGAATCTCCTCTTTCGTCAACCACATTCGTCAGACAATTAATGAAAAAATTCGACAGATTTTTTGGCATTTTGTTTCACTTTTTCCATTGTTTCCGCGGCTTTTTCGGCACTTTTTTCATCAGTTATTTTTTTTTAAAAAAGAAGTTTTCTTTACCCAAAAATTTCTTTACTTTTAAAAGGTTTTCTAATAATATTGTATGTATGTGCATATTAACAGATGCATATTTATGCATCTTAACTTCAGAAGGGAGAGGAACTTATGACAACAGCACACATCTGTATCATGCTTGCGATCATTGTCTATCTTGGTGCAATGCTCTTTGTCGGATATCTGTGTTCCAAAAAAAACAACGATACTTCAGATTTCTATCTGGGTGGTCGAAAACTTGGGCCTCTGGTTACCGCAATGAGTGCAGAAGCCTCTGACATGAGCAGCTGGCTCTTAATGGGTCTTCCCGGTCTCGCATATCTTTCCGGCATCGCAGACGCCGGCTGGACCGCGATCGGACTCGCAATCGGTACATACCTTAACTGGAAAATCGTAGCCAAAAGAATTCGCCTCTATACACATGTGGCAGGAAACTCTATCACGTTACCATCCTTTTTCAGCAATCGTTTCAGGGACGAACGCAGGATTCTGCAGTCGATCGGAGCTATTTTTATAGTGATCTTCTTTATTCCATACACAGCCTCTGGTTTTGCTGCATGCGGAAAGCTTTTTGCAAGTTTATTCGGAGTAAATTATCTTACTGCCATGATCATCAGCGCAGTGATCATTGTAGCATATACTACTCTCGGAGGATTCCTTGCGGCGTCCACTACAGACTTTATCCAGAGCATTATCATGTCCATTGCTCTGATCATTGTTTTCTGTTTCGGTATCTCTGTGGCAGGTGGTCCTGACGCAGTCATCAGCCACGCAAAATCTCTGCCGGGCTATCTTACCATGATGACCACTTATAATCCGGAAACAGGAACGGAAGCCGCTTATCCAGTCATCAACATCATTTCCATGCTGGCATGGGGACTGGGCTATTTTGGAATGCCCCATATTCTCCTTCGCTTTATGGCAATCGAAGATGAAAAGAAACTTTCTCTGTCCAGAAGAGTCGCAACTACCTGGGTTGTAATTTCACTTGCTGTTGCTGTTCTGATCGGTGTGATTGGTCTTGGTATGACAGAAGCAGGAAGTCTCGAGATGCTTCAGGGTTCCAACTCTGAGACTATTATCGTCAAAATTGCCGATCTTTTGAGTACTTACGGTATTCTTCCGGCACTGCTCGGCGGTACGATCCTGGCAGGAATTCTGGCATCCACAATGTCCACGGCAGACTCCCAGCTTCTGGCTGCTTCTTCTGCTGTTTCTTCTGACCTCCTTGGCAGTATCCTGAAGAAGAAAAAAAGGCAGGAAACGATGCTGACAGACCGTGTTACCCTGCTTCTGATCGCAGTGATCGCAGTCATCATTGCCCGTAATCCGGACAGTTCTGTGTTTAATATCGTTTCCTTTGCCTGGGCAGGTTTTGGTGCTGTCTTCGGACCGGTCGTACTTTTCGCACTGTTCTGGCGCCGCACCAACTGGCAGGGAGCACTCGCAGGAATGGTTTCCGGCGGTGTTATGGTGTTCGTATGGAAATATCTGGTTCGCCCAAATGTTTCCTTTCTTAATTTTTATGAACTCCTTCCGGCCTTCCTTATCTCCAGTGTAATGATCATTCTTGTAAGCCTTATTACCAGAGTTCCATCCACAGAGATCACAGATGAGTTTGATCTGGTCCGTAAAAAAATGGCTGAATAAGCTTCCGGCATTCGTTTAACGACTTCTAGAGGGCAAAAAACCGTGAAATCAATCAACTGATTTCACGGTTTTTATTATTTTTATATTTTATCTACCAGATGTAGGAAAAAATCGAAGCTCCGATAACTGTACAGAGACCGCACACAACGATTGCCAGACTGCTCATGGCACCTTCTACTTCTCCAAGTTCCATTGCTCTTGCAGTTCCTACAGCATGAGAAGCTGTACCGATTGCAAGCCCTCTCGAAATAGGGCTCTTAATACGAACCAGCTTGCAGATATATTCCGCTGACATATTTCCAAGAACTCCTGTGATGATGATCACTGCCACAGAAATTGTCACATATCCACCAAGTTCTTCAGAAATACCCATACCAATTGCTGTTGTGATGGACTTTGGAAGCATGGTCACGTATTCCGCGTGATCCAGGCCAAAAAGCACGGACATCGCAAGTACAGAACCAAGGCTTGCAAGCACTCCCGAAAAAACCCCTCCCAGGATCGCAAAGATATTTTTTTTCAGCAGATCCAGCTGCAGATAAAGCGGGATTGCCAGACATACGGTCGCCGGTGTCAGAAGATAACTTAAATACTTGGCACTCAGATTGTAGCTCTCATAGTCTACATGAAAGACCAGCAAAAATGCTATGACCAGAACAATCGAGATCAGAAGCGGATTTAATACTGCCAGCTTCCACTTACGCTGTGCTGCCAGTCCGATCTCATATGCCAACAGACTGATCACAATTCCTACTGTTGCTGAACTTATAACTAAATTGTCCATCTTACTTTTTCTCCTTTCTTCTGGAAATCAGGAAATCCGTAACCTTTCCTGTGACGATCATAACTATAAACGTAGATAAGACCGTGATCACCAGAAGCGGCACCAGAAAGGGCTGCAGCTGGCTCCAGGAAGTAATAAGTCCTGCACCTGCCGGAATAAACATAAGCGGCATGATCTCAATCAGAAATTCACCGGTTTCTTTCACGTGCTCTACCTTAATCACTCTTGCAAGCAGAAGCACAAACATCAGAATCAAGCCATAAATACTGCCCGGTATCGCAAGCGGGATAAAATACTTCATGATTTCCCCCGCACAGGTCACAGCAAGGATGATTCCAAACTGTCTTAGATATTTCACTTTTTTTCGCCTCCTAAAAACTCAACTGCCGATTATTATATCACATCCCTTTTTGACATAACAAGTCAAAAAAAAGCACAAAAAACTGCCATTATAGTGGCAGTTTTTTATGTAACAGTTAAATAATGTCAATTTTTGGTCACAATCTTTCATTGCAGGGCATTGTTATATGCAGACTCATAGAAAAATTCCTGAGAATTCAGCGGCGTATCTTCCTGTCTGTATATCAGATGATAACTTCCCTCTTCATCTTCTTCTCTGGCCTTCTGATTGTCACTGAGCATTGTAATGAATATTTCTTCCAGCCGCTGTGCAATCTCCGGGGCATAGATCGGTGTGGCTACTTCGACACGGCGGACAGTATTTCTTGTCATAAAGTCTGCAGATGCAATATAAATCTTCTTTCTTTCCCCGCATCCAAAAATATAGATTCTTGAATGTTCAAGGAAACGTCCCACAATGCTGATCACACGAATATTGTCGGTTTTTCCCGGAACCTGCGGGATCAGACAGTTGATGCCCCGGATCACCATGTCAATCTTGACACCGGCCTCCGATACACGGATCAACTTTTAAACTTCAGCCAGGATAATTCCCGGTTCATATAGACTTCCTGTTTCATCGTCCTGTATCCTCCACAAATATTTTACACTTTCCCGACTACTATATTGCATAAAAGTCAAATCCAGTACAGGTTTATGTAAAATCTGTGAAAAATATTTATTGCTATGGACGGTCACAAATATTTTTATTCTCCCATATCCTTCGCACACTTCTTAAGTTTTTCGCGGATTGGCAGATGATACGGGCATCTTGGCTCGCACTTCCCGCAGCCAATGCAGGCAGAAGCCTTCACCTTGAGCGTACTGTAACGATCCTTCGCCCAGTCAGCCAGGTCGTATCTCTGAAGATAACCGGCAAACAGAAATACACTTGGAATATTGATTCCGACAGTACATGGGGCGCAGTAGTTACAGCGGCGGCAGAAATCAGTGCCGAGCTGTTCGCGGACTTTATCCATTTCCTTTAATTCTTCCTGAGTAAGCGGCTCTGTATTTGAACATGCAGCCAGGTTCTGCTCCAGTTCGTGTATCTCTGCCATTCCCGGGATCACTACGGTCACATCCGGATTGGAACAGACATAACGAAGAGCCAGGGATGCATCCTCGATCGCACCCCCTGCCAGCGGTTTCATAACAATAAAACCGATATTCTTTTCTGCACATTTGTGAATCAGCTCTGCTCCCTGCTGCTCAACGATATTATATGGGAACATGATCGTTTCCACCCAGTCCAGTTCCAGCGCACGCTCAAAAACCTCTGTAGAATGTGCAGTCAGTCCGATGTGTCCAATTTTTCCGGAAGTCTTCGCCTCCATAAGAGCCTCCAGTGCACCGCCTTCTCCCATCACCTGATCGAGCTGCTCCATACTTGGATTGTGTACCTGATAAAGATCAATATAGTCTGTGCGGAAGTTTCCAAGACTTGTCTCAATATCTGCAGCCATTGCTTCTTTTGTCCGGGACATGGATTTGGTCGCAAGTACAAATTTGTCACGGATTCCCTCCAGGCCATAGCCGATATACTGTTCGCTGACTGTATATCCTCTTGCAGAATCAATATAGTTGACCCCCTTCTCCATCATCTCGTTAAGCAGCTTTCTTGTACCTTCCTCGTCAATCTTCTGGATCGGAATCCCTCCGAATCCCATACGTGAAATCTTTAATCCTGTTTTTCCCAGTGTTCTGTATTCCATAATTTTCTCCTCTGATTTGTTTTACGCTTTGTGCGCCAGATGCTGTCTGCTTTAGCAGACAAATTCAACATGCATCTGGTCGCATCCTCGCGGAGCGTTTTTTACTTTATTGGAACATTACGGAGTAATTTCCTGTAAAGTAAAAAATACCACCGAATCACTCCGGTGGTATCATTTCTTATAAATTATACACGAGACAGATATTCACCTGTTCTTGTATCGATTTTGAGTTTGTCACCCTGGTTTACAAACAGCGGAACCTGAACCTGTGCACCTGTCTCAACAGTTGCCGGTTTAGTAGCACCCTGTGCTGTGTTTCCAGCGAATCCCGGCTCAGTCTCGATAACCTCAAGTTCTACGAACAGAGGCGGCTCAATTGCATATACATTGCCGTTCCAGGAACAAATCTTAACTACTTCATTCTCTTTTACGAATTTAAGAGAATCGCCTACCTGATCTTTGGTAAGTGCAACCTGATCATAAGTCTCAACGTTCATGAAGTTGTAAAGATCTCCATCATTGTACAGATAGCTCATATCTACACGGTCGATACGTGCCTGCGGGAATTTCTCTGTAGGACGGAAAGATCTTTCCAGAACTGCTCCTGTGATGATATTTTTATATTTGGTTCTTACGAATGCAGCGCCCTTTCCAGGTTTTACATGCTGGAACTCAACGATCTGACATACATTTCCTTCAATCTCAAGTGTGATACCGTTTTTGAAATCACCTGCTGAAATCATTTTAATATCCTCCTTCTTATGTTGTCACTGCTAATTATTTTATAATACACATGAAGATTTTTCAACTACTTTTTTTATTGTACGGCTAATTTCTCTTCGATTTCCTTAATAAGCTCTTCAAACGGCTTTTCTCCTGTAACAACTGTAATGTCTGCAAACTTCTCATAGACCGGATCTCTCTGCTTCAGAAGCTTCTTAATTTTCTCATCACGGTCATCTCCATCCAGCATCGGATCCTTGCTGGAGCCTTCCAGACGTTTCTTAAGAGTTGCCAGTGAGCCTTTGAGGTAAACGATCGTTCCGACTTCTTTCAGATATTTCTCGTTCTGCTCCTGCAGCGGAAGCCCTGCCCCCAGAGAAATAACCCTGCGCTCACTGTCCTGGATAAACTGTTTGAGTGCTACCGTCTCCAGTGCACGGTAATACGGTTCACCAAACCGCTGAAAAATTTCTCTGGCAGACATATTCATCTTTCTTGTGATAAGTCTCTCCAGATCAACAAATGATAATCCCAGATCCTTGGACAGTTGTTTTCCTACTCTTGTTTTACCTGAACCCATAAACCCGATGATCACCACATGGTTCATGAAATCCCCTCCTCTTTCT
>OGXW01002405.1_pt1 | contig 13254 bp, 9 predicted proteins | sample 1576341 | NCBI WGS metagenome assembly OGXW01 (sample SAMEA3541592, study PRJEB24748) | human gut metagenome | biome: human gut; feature: human-associated habitat; material: faeces | place: China | collected 2012
TGAATTATACGAGAAGTGCGTGTTTATTGGGATTTGCAGGATTATTTACACTGTACTATTGTAGTTTCGAGAAACAAAGTAAGTTAGGTGCTTGTATAGGTGGTACGTTATTAGTTTTGGCATCTTTGATACGTTTTGGGGGGGCTTTTCTTGCAATTCCTTATGTTGGAATATGGGTTGTAAAATGTGTAAGAAAACATATAAGGGAAAAGCAATTTAAGAAAAAAGAAAATATAACATTTGTTTTATTGGTGCTAGGATTTTCTTTGATAATTTTGGGGTTAAATTGTTGGCATAAATATGAATATAATAAATTTAGTATGAAAAATAATTATACAGAATTTAATAGTGTTCGTGCAAAGGCGTTCGATTACTTGCCACAAGATTATTTGAGTTATCAGATGCAATTTGAAGAGATAGGTTTTTCTTATAATGACTATGATATGTTGCGTAGAAGCATGATTTATGACAATTTTTATAATGAAGATTTATATACTAATATAGCTCAAATAAATGCATCCGAAAATAATACATTTGGACAGAAGTGTAAGGCTGTTAGGAGTCGAATTACTAGTTGGTTAATCTATCACAATTCGGGGAGGCAGGCAGCACAGAATAATTTGTGGATATTACTGTTGTGTAGCATTTGCTTAGCTGTGTTTTGTGTAAGTGGAAAAAGCATTTTTTCGCTTTTATGTACTACAGTCGGGACTGCTATTATAGCTGTTTATTTTATTTGGACAGGAAGATTTCCAGCATGGATTCAAGATAGCTTGTATTTTATAGCATGTATAAATGTACTATATGATATTGATTGGAAAGAAGCATGGTTAAATAAGGTACATTTTAGGCCTAATGTTCAAGTTGCCAGAAAAATTGCAATATATATAATGTGTGTATGTACAGTTTTGCCTGGAATGGCTTTTAGTCTGAATAAACTTTTGAGTCAGGGAAAATGTTCTCCAGATATAGATTTATGCGGAGCATTAAGTTATATGGAACAGGATGATAGTAATATTTATCTGATTGATAATTTCATAGATTGTCCATTTCCAATCATGGATGCATATGGAAGTATGCGAGGAATGAAACGAGGGAGTTGGAATAATATTATGCGAGTTGGTACTTGGTTTATTGCGCATCCTGTAATGAATAATCAATTGGAAAAATTGAGTATGACATCTCCAATCAGCGAAATGATGAGGGATAATATATATTTATTTACTAATATTAACTCAGAAAATTTGTACAGATACCAGACTTTTATTTATGAACATAATAATTTAGTGGTATATCCAGAATTAGTAAAACAGTGGGGGGAGTATGCGATATATTCATTTAAGGTGGTTGATGACATAGAAAATAATATTTTAGGTTAACAAGGGCAAAATGAGATATTATAATATAAAATATTTGTTTAAGTGAGAAAAATAGATTATGAGAAATATAAAATATATAGTCATAGATGTAGACGGAACAATGACAGATGCGGGTATTTATTACGATGAACATGGAAATGAACTGAAAAAGTTTTGTACAAAAGATGCAGCGGGTTTTTTTGCGGCACACAAGGCTGGAATTAAGATTATGGTATTAACTGGAAGAGAGTGTGAGGCTACAAAGAGAAGAATGACAGAAATGAAGGTTGATTTTTTATGTCAGGATGTTAAGGATAAGAAAAGTTTCCTGCAAAAATTTATGTCAGAATATAATATTGATAAAGATGAAGTGGGTTATATCGGTGATGACTTAAATGATTATGAGCCAATGCTATTAGCAGGATATGTAGGTTGTCCTTTAGATAGTTGTCCAGAAATCATAGAGATAGCAGATTATGTGAGCAAGGTAAGAGGTGGCTATGGTGCAGTTCGGGATATTATAGAACATATGTTGAGAGAGAATGGTATTTGGAGTAAATTGATAGAGGAAGTGTATGGAATAGGTATATAGTTGAAACTATATTAAAAAATTAAGGTAATAATTTTAAGAAGGGAAAGAAATTGTCGAATTTTAAACTTCAAACTAGGTGGTAATGTTTGAAATGGATATGCATACAGATAAATGGTTTAGGTGTTTTTAGAGATTTTATTGAAAATGCTAGGAGAAGTTGTGAAAAAGATATAGTGCGAAGATTATTACGAAATATGGAGGAACTAATGAGATGCAGAATTTTACCCAAATATTAGCAGCGTTTATGGATTTTATAGCAAAAAATATACTAAGAATTGTTTTTACAATTGTCTTTATAGTAGGGGTTGTTATCAAACCAATGTATTGTTTTGATGATTCACCATATTTCGAACGTGTAAAGCTGACAGATATAGTTGTTGGAATAATTGTTCTTTTAGCATTTTATTATATTTATAAGTTTAGAGATTATATACAAGCTAATTTCAAATATTTTTATGGGTTCATTTTCTTTACACTTATATCGTGTGTATACATATATATGGTTCCACTCAAGCCTTTTTCAGATATGCAGTATATATATGAATCTGCAATTAATTTTGCTACATTTAAATGGTCAGATATAATGGCTGGTGAATATTGGAAAATGTTTTCTAGTAATATATATTTAGGTGTTTTTTGGGGAGTGTTAATTTTTTTACTGCCAAAGAAATTAGTAACTTTTAAGATTTTAAATATGTTATTTGCATATGGAATTATTTACTTTACAAGCAAATTATGCAAGGAATATAAATACAAATACTACAAAGTTATATATTTTTTGTTACTTGTATTCAGTCCAATTATAATATATGAAAATCATATATATTGCGAGATGCCTTTTGTGTTTTTTTGTACATTAGCACTATACATATGGAAAAAGTACGATAATATATATCTTTTTTCATTATTTATAGGAATTGCAAGATATTTACGTTCAAATGGTACAATATTTTTATTGGCAGTAATATTTGCTATTATATTTAAGAATATAACGAAAAAAAATAGTAAGAAGGAAATTCTTGAAAAGATAAAAAAAGTTTTCTGCATGTTGGTTATTTTTGTGATTGTATATAAGGGGCTATTGTTTATAGTTGACTGCAATTTTGACAGATCGGAATTTAAGCAGTATCCTAAATGGAATCAATTTTATATAGGAATTAATGAAGAAGAATTCGGATTTATGGATAACGATTTTAGTTATGACAGGACATTGCAGGATGTAATTGATAGAGTTGAAGAATATGGTCCAGTGAGAATGTCTAAAATATTTGCAAAGAAGATACATTGGACATGGATGCAGGGAACATATCAAGCAGAAAGGTATGGATTTGGTAGTAATACAATAAGCGACGAAGAAAAATTTGAATATGCAACAATATGTACTGGTCATTTACTAAATGATAATCAAAGAACAAGAAAAATAATCAATTCATTTATGAGAAATCAGTATATTGTTTTATTTGCACTTATGGTGGTCATGCTATGGAAAAATAAAGATATTTCGGATAAAAGAGAAATATATTATGTTATAGTTGCAACTTTTTTGATACTGATAGTATATGAAATGAAATCAAGATTTATTTTTCATTGTATTCCTTTAATGGCAATATTGGGATGTGGTGCATTTGAATTAGATATAAGTAACCTTAAACATAACATTGTGAAAAATAGCAAAATTAATTAAGAGAATACACAGATAAATAATGTGGAAGGTATATGCAAAGTGAATAAAAATATTGAAAATATAAAATCATCTGTATCAATTGGTCTGATGGAAAAGGCAATTGAGTTAAAGAATGAGTACAATGATATAATTAGTTTGGCTGGTGGGGAACCAGATTATTCGACACCTAAAATTATTGTAGAAAAAGCAAAGAATGAATTGGATAAGGGAAATACTCATTATGCTGTTGGAAAAGGATTACTTGAACTGAGAACCAAAATAAAACAAAAATTATATTATGAAAATGCAATTGATGTTAATGTGGATGAGGTGATTGTAACGCCTGGGGCCAAGATGGCCATATATTTAGCGGTATGTTCTGTTATAGAACCAGGAGATGAGGTGCTAATTCCAACACCGTCTTGGGTATCGTATTGTGAAATTGTTCGAGCCGTAGGAGGTGTTCCGGTTCAGGTAGCGTTAAATTATAATAATAATTATTTGATAGATGATAAAATCTTGGAGAGATATATTACTGATAAAACAAAAATGATAATTATATGCTCACCGAATAATCCCACTGGAAAAGTAATGTCGTACTCAGAATGGTGTGCTGTTGAAAAGGTATGTATACAAAATGATTTGACATTAGTGTCGGATGAAATTTATGAAAAGATAATTTATGACGGACAAAAAAACATAAGTCCTGCATCAATTTCAAGTTTAAAAGATAGAACGATAACTGTAAATGGATTTTCTAAAGCATACGCAATGACGGGATGGCGTATTGGATATTTAACTGCTTGTAAGAAATACATTGATGTAATATATAAATTGTTTTCACATACGATTACTGGAGTGAGTCCATTTATTCAAGAAGCAGCAATTACGGCATTAGATTGTGAAGAAGATGTTAAGAGAATGCTATATGGATATGAGAAACGCAGAAATATGTTTATGAATGGACTGAATAAAATCCCAGGAATTAGTGTAATGGCACCACAAGGTGCATTTTACGCATGGGTAAAATTTGAAACTCTTAATGAAGAAAATATTGCAACACATTTATTGGAAAAGGTACATATTGTGGGTGTTCCAGGGATGGCATACGGAGATGGCAATGAGCAGTTTATGAGATTTTCATTTGCAAATAATGAAGAGGAACTGGCAGAGGCAATAAAGAGAATTGAAAGCTTTATGAAAATGTATATATAATATTAAATAAAGTGATTTGAATATGGTGTTATATGATAGTTGCTAGCATCAAGGCCTATAGTAAGGATATTGAAACGAAAGGGATATGAGTACATTACAGTCAAATTGATGCAAATCATCAAATAATGTAAAAGAATAATATCTGCTTGCATGTAGTAGTGAAGATATCATACGTATGTAAGTTAACCTAAGGATATGGGGAGATTGCATTTGGTAGACACCTGTGTTAAAATGCAAATTGATTTATTGTGTTTTTGAAGCATAATAAAAGAAAATTAACAAATACAATGATAAAAAGTGGAAGTAGATAAATTGCCCAATGAGGTGATTTGTTTAGTTCTCTTATGCCTGAATTAAGACGGAAAAGAGGGTATCGAATGAGAAAGAAAAAAGTACTTGTAACAGGAGCAAATGGATATATAGGAAAACATGTTATAAACGAACTGCTGAATAGAGGTTGTGATGTGTATGCATGTGACTTGAGATTTGATGATTTAGATGAAAGAGCACATAAAGTTCAGGTGCAAATATTCAGCGGAGATGAGGACATATATGAGCAGTTAGGTAAACCAGATGTATGTATACATTTGGCTTGGCGTAATGGCTTTGTGCATAATTCAGAAACACATATTTTAGATTTGCCGGGTCATTATATGTTTTTAAAGCATATGATAGAAGGCGGATTACAGCATTTAGTTGTGATGGGAAGCATGCATGAGGTTGGTTATTGGGAAGGGGCAATAGATGAAAATACCCCAACTAATCCAATGTCATTATATGCTATAGCTAAGAATTCATTACGTCAAATGATTGATATAGTAGCAAAAGAACATGGAACCACATTTCAGTGGACAAGAGGCTTTTATATAATTGGAGACGATTTGAGAAGTAACTCAATTTTTTCTAAGATTGTACAAGCTGCAAATGCTGGAAAAACGACTTTTCCATTTACAACAGGAAAAAACTTGTATGATTTTATACAGGTTGATGAACTGGCAAGACAGATTAGTCTTGTAGCCTTACAGGATAAGGTTTCAGGAATTATTAATTGCTGTACAGGCAAGCCTGTTTCCTTGGCAGAAGAAGTTGAGAACTTTATTGAAGATCATGGATATAATATCAAATTGGAGTATGGTGTATTCCCAGAGAGAGAGTATGATTCACCTGGAATATGGGGAGACCCATCAAAAATTAATGAAATTATGAAGAATGCTTAAGGAGTAAGAAATGTCAAAAAAGAAACTGGCTGCACGTGTGATTGTTTTGATTATAGCAATACTTGCCAATATTGGAATAATAGGTATGGACACTCCGGCAAAGACGGTACAAGTTGACGTGACAGTGAAATCAGATGTTGAAACAGATTTCCAGCTTTTTTATGCACAGTTAGACTCAGCAGCTGGATTTACGATTGATGATAGTTCTGTTCAGAAATACGAAGCTGTTGGTAAAAGTGATATTCTCACGTATCAGATATCAAGCGACGCAACAATGCTGAGATTAGATTTCGCAGATGTGAAGAATAATAGTTATGTTGAAAAAGTAGTTATTCGAAGTGGAAGAACAGAACGTGAGATTACAACGGAGCAATTATGTGATTTGATGTCGGTAAATCAGGCAGATGCTAAATTTGAAAATGGCAGGATAAATGTTAAGTCGAATTCAGAGGATCCATTTATTACATGGGATGCTTCTGACTGGGGTATTTCAGATGTCGCGCATGAAGGGGTATTTGTCAAGAATACTGTGCTTAAAATTTTTGCTTGCCTAATAATTGATTTAATGGTTGTGTATGCGCTGATTAATGTCAAAAAAATAGCGATGCTGCCGATTGAATTGTTTCAAAATAGAAAATTGGTTTTTAATCTTGCTAAAAATGATTTTAAGACACAGTTTGCAGGCTCGTATTTGGGTATAGTATGGGCATTTGTGCAGCCAATTGTTACAGTTTTGGTATATTGGTTTGTGTTTGAAAAAGGATTAAAAGCAGGCGGCATAAACACAAGAGCTGGAATTCAGGTGCCGTTTGTGTTATGGCTGATTGCAGGAATTGTACCATGGTTTTTCTTTCAGGATGCTTTAAACGGCGGTACAAATGCATTAGTACAGTATAGCTATTTGGTGAAAAAAGTTGTATTCAAAATTAGTATATTGCCAATTGTGAAAGTAATATCTGCATTGTTTGTTCATCTGTTTTTTATTGCGTTCACATTGATTTTATATTCGTGTTATCATTATTATCCTGATTTGTATACATTACAGATATTTTATTACACGCTATGTATGATTATGTTTGTGTTGGGACTAGTATATATAACATGTGCAATAGTGGTATTTTTTAAAGATCTTACACAGATAATTAATATTGTATTACAGATTGGAATCTGGATGACTCCGATTATGTGGAATATTGATGCTATGGATTTAAACCCGATATTAATCACAATTTTTAAATTGAATCCAATGTACTATATTGTGGCTGGATATAGGGACGCATTAATAAATAAAGTTTGGTTTTGGCAGAATATGCCATTGACAATTTATTTCTGGATTATAACAGCAATACTTTTTGGACTGGGAAGCTTTATATTTAGGCGCTTAAAAGTTCATTTCGCGGATGTGCTATAGAGAAAGGTTTGTAGTATGAGTGAAGTCGCAATACGTGTAAATAACGTTAGCAAATTATATAAATTATATGATAAGCCAATGGATAGATTAAAGGAATCACTTGGGTTATCAAGAAAACAAATGTATAAAGAACATTATGCATTGAGAAATGTATCCTTTGATGTGCATCGAGGAGAAACTGTTGGTATTATTGGAACAAATGGTTCTGGTAAATCGACAATGCTTAAAATAATAACTGGAGTTTTAAATCCAACAGAAGGTGATGTACAAATACAAGGACGAATTTCTGCCCTGTTAGAGCTTGGTGCAGGATTTAATATGGAGTATACAGGAATAGAAAATATTTATCTTAATGGAACCATGATGGGGTTCTCTAAAGAAGAGATAGATAAAAAACTGGATGATATACTTGATTTTGCGGATATCGGTGACTTTGTATATCAGCCGGTCAAGACATATTCAAGTGGTATGTTTGTTAGATTAGCATTTGCTGTTTCGATTAATATTGAACCAGATATTTTAATTGTTGATGAAGCTTTGTCTGTTGGTGACGTATTCTTTCAGGTAAAGTGTTACCACAAATTTGAAGAGTTTAAGAAAATGGGAAAAACCATTTTGTTTGTAAGTCATGACCTTGGCAGCATAAGCAAATATTGTGATAGAGTTATATTACTTAATAAAGGTCAGAAATTGTCTGAGGGAAAACCTAAACAGATTGTTGATGAGTATAAGCAGATACTTGTTAAACATGATGATATGCCTCTGGATGTTCAGAATAAAAATATAGAACAGGTAGATAACACTGTTTGGAAAAGCAAACTCAAGTTAAATCCTTCATTGATTGAGTATGGAGAAAAACAGGCGGAAATTATTGACTTCGCAATAATTGATGATAATGGTGATATTACTTCTAACATACAGAAAAACACAGAATTCACTATTAAAATGAAGGTAAAGTTTAATCAGAAGATGCAGGAACCTATTTTTGCATTTACAATTAAAGACCTACAGGGAACGGAAGTTACTGGAACCAATACGATGTATGAAAAAATTGATACAGGCTCTGTTGATGTAGGAGATATAAGAATTGCTGAATTTAAACAGAATATGAATCTTCAAGGTAGAAACTATCTGCTGGCATTAGGATGTGTTGGCTTCAGCAATAATAGATTTAATGTGTATCACAGATTATATGATGTATGTAATATAAACGTGATTTCAGATAAAAATACAGTGGGATTTTATGATATGAATTCTGAGATAAGGATTTCTAATCAGTAAATAAGGAGTGGCTATGGTAATACAGGCAGATTCTGCGAAAAGATACGCAGTTTATGTATTCTATGATAGAGATGGAATAGTTGACGAGTATAATGAAGTTTTTTTGAATGACTTAAAGAAAAATCTTTCGAAACTTCTTGTTATATGCAATGGAGAAATAAATGAAGAAGGACTTCAAAAATTCAATAATATAGCAGATGAAGTCATTGTACGACCAAATGAAGGTTTTGATATTACCGCATATAAAATTGGAATTGAGCATTATGGTTATGATGAATTAAGTCAATACGATGAAATAATGGTACTTAATTCTACTAGCTTTGGGCCGTTATACCCTTTTGCTGAAATGTTTGATAGCATGGCAGAAAGAGATTTGGACTTTTGGGGAATAACACAGTTCCATGAGGTGCCTTTTGACCCATTTGGAACAATAAAATATGGTTATATACCAAAACATATTCAGTCATATTTTATGGTGTTTCGAAAGTCATTGTTTATGACCGATGATTTTAAAAACTACTGGAAGAATTTACCTCAAATTCATACATACGAGGAGGCTGTCGGTTTTCACGAAACAGTATTCACTAAGGATTTTGCAGATAAAGGCTATAAGTGGGATGTATACGCTAACACAGATGAGTTGGAAGGGTATACATATGAGGGGTTAAGAGATTTCCCTAAATACATGATAGAAAGAAAACGTTGTCCTATTATGAAAAGAAGGTCGTTCTTTCACGAGTATTCAGAAGCTTTGTCAAGGAGTGGAGGCGAGGCTACAAAGGAAGCCTTAGAGTATATTGAAAACAATCTGGAATATGATACAGGTTTAATTTATAAGAATTTACTTAGATTGCAAAATCAGGCTGATTTAAAGAAGAGAATGCATTGGAATTATGTCCTTTCATCTACTGTTAGGAATATGGAGAGTGAAGAACATACGTTGAGCGTTGCAATGGTAATTCACATATACTATACGGAGCTGGCAAAATTTTGTGCATCATATGTGACTTCTATGCCTAAGGGGACTGATGTATATGTTACGATTCCAGATGAAGAAAAGGCGAGAATCGTAAAAAAAGAGTTTGAACATTTAAGTGATTATAATATTGAATTTAGAATAGTTGGAAACATAGGTCGTGATGTTGCTCCATTTTTAGTTGGATGTAAAGATATTATCAGCAAATATGATTTGATTTGCAAAGTGCATGACAAGAAAGTTTATCAAATAATGCCTATGTCAATTGGGGCGTCATGGCAGACTGAATGCTTTGATAATTTGTTAAGAAATTCTATATTAGTTGATAATATTATCACGCTGTTTGAAAATAATAAATATCTGGGATTATTAACTCCTCCGGTTCCAAAGCATGGGGCTTACTACCCAACAACTGGAAAGGGTGAGTGGGGTGACAACTTTGATGTGGCAAAAGAACTCGCGGAGCAGCTGGAGTTAAATGTGGATATGAACAGGCAGAAAGAACCGGTTGCACCTCTAGGCTCCATGTTTTGGGTAAGAACAAAGGCTTTAAAGGCGTTATTTGATCATGATTGGAAATATGATGAGTTTCCAAAAGAGCCAATTGATACAGATGCAACTGTTTTGCATGCAATTGAAAGAATATATCCTTTTGTTGTACAGCATGAGGGATATTATCCTGGATGGGTAATGTCGGATTGGTTTGCGAGGATAGAAATAACAAACTGGGAATTTATTAATCGTGAAATTGAGAAGGCTGCATTTGAAAAGGTTGGATATTGTGATTTCAGAGAGTTACTTAGCAGAATAAAAGAATTATCCTAAGAAATGGGAGATATAGTATGAAACTTATTGATAATGACATAAAACGTTGTGCAATTTTCTTGTTTTATGATAGAGATGGAATTGTAGATGACTATGTTATAAATCTACTGGAATGTCTTAAAAACTGTGTAGACGATATTCTTGTTGTGTGCAATGGCAGAATTCCGGAAGAAAGTCAGATGAAATTTAGAACAGTAACACAGGATATATTAATTCGCGCAAATTCAGGATTTGATGTTGGCGGATATAGAGAAGGTTTATTTCATTATGGCTTTGAAAAGCTGCAGAGATATGATGAAATTGTCATGTTGAATTATACATTTTTTGGACCTATATATCCATTTGAAGAAATGTTCGACGAGATGAGCAGACGGGATATAGACTTCTGGGGGATAACAGGACATTTTAAGGTTGATCCAGATCCATATGGACAGAATAGATATGGTTATATGCCTGCACATATCCAATCACATTTTTTAGTGCTTAGAAGAAGTCTTTTTATGAGTGATGAATATAAGGATTTCATTATTAACATGAAAAATCCTCAATCATACATTGAATCAATTTGTGATTATGAGTCTATTTTTAGAAAACATTTTGAGGACTTGGGATTTGAGGGCGATACATATTGTGATGAAGCTGAGTATGAAGGTTATGTATATAATCCTGTAATGTTTCGACTTAAAGATATGATAGTTTCTAAAAGATGCCCCATTATAAAGAGACGTTCTTTTTTTACTGATTATCAGGATTTTATGCTTAATTCGTGCGGAGAAACGACTGCTGAAGTATATGATTATTTAAAAGAAAATAATCTGTACAATCTAGATTATATATGGGATAACTTGTTACGACTTGAGAATATGTCAGAGATAAGTAGAGCAATGCAGCTTAAGTATATGATTTCGGAAGAAAAATGTGTAAAAGAATATGCGTATGAGTATAAGGTGGCTGTGATTGTATTAGTAAAATCGGCTAAGCATGCTATTGAGTATTCTAACTGTTTGTCTCAGCTGGATGAATGTATATCATGTATAATGGTAGGGAAAGAGAAGGAAATAGAGAAGATAAGAGCAGTTCCGACTATTGATGAAAAAAATTTTGAATATAGGAACGTTGAGGAACTAACATATTCCCGTGTGATTTGTGAAATTATAAATGATATAAAGGGACAATACGATTTTATAGGAATTCTTGAGATGCGGGATTGCGAAGAGACGCAGCCATATAGTAATGTTGTGTCTTGGCAGTACAGTGATTGGAAGAATATTTTAGCATCCAATGCATATGTAAATAATGTTATACAAACCTTTGAAGAAAATAAGCGGATGGGAATGTTGATTCCACCGATACCTAATTTTGGTACCTTATTTGCAAGTGCGCAGGATGGCTGGTTTGGAAGATATGAAGATGTAAAAGATTTTCTTCAAACAATGAATATCAAAGTAAGCATTAAAAAAAATGATGAGCCATTATCACCAATTGGGGGAAGCTTTTGGCTGAATACCAAAGCGTTAAATAACAGGTTTGATGTTAATTGTCTGTCTGATATTGAAGATGAGCAGAAAATGTTATTGATTTTACCTTTCCTGGTTCAAAATGCAGGATATTATACAGGAATTGCATATAATATGGATTATGCTTCAGTTGCAATAACAAATAGCGATTATAGAATGAGAGAATTGAATAGGGCTGTATTTGAAAAATATGGACCAAGTTATCATACAATCGTTGTGGATAGAATAAAGAAGAACGAATTTGAAGTTAAATAGAAAATAGGTTGGCGCGAGGAAAAAAATGAGTGAAAAGATAGGTGGAGTAGTATTAAATTATCAATATTATTCAGGAGAGGATTTATATAGCGACGGAGATGTAATAGAAAATCGTATACTTGAGATAGTAAAAAATGATAGTGGATATGAATATGCACATCCTGATTATAATAACTGGGCTGTTTTATATCATTTAAGTAGACAGAGAGAAAATATTGTTTCACCTATGAAAATCGGGAAAGATGATGATGTATTAGAAATTGGCGCAGGAATGGGAGCTGTATCTGGTGCGTTGGCAAGGCGATGTCAAAAATTAGATTGCATAGAATTGTCAAAACGCAGGTCGATGGTGAATGCAAATCGTCATAAAGATTTAGATAATATTGAAATTTTTGTGGGTAATTTTCAAGATATTGAAATAACAAAAAAATATGATGTTATAACATTAATAGGAGTTCTAGAGTATGCATTTCACTATATTGATAGTGAACATCCATATGAGGATTTTATCCGAAAGGTTGCAGAATCATTAAAACCAAATGGAAGATTGTATGTTGCAATTGAAAATAAGCTGGGAATGAAGTATATGGCTGGTTTTCATGAAGACCATCTTGGCAAGCCTTATGTTGGAATTGAAGGATATAGTAAGAGTGATAAGGTTAAAACATTTAGTAAGAGCCAATTAGATAAGTTATTATTAGAGAATGGATTCGCTAAAACGGAATTCTTTTACCCATTCCCTGATTATAAATTGCCAACTGTTATTTATGATGATGAAACTATATTAACACAAAAAATTGATTTTCCTGCCCATAGTAATTATGATATGCCAGTTTATGTTGGATTTGACCAGACAAAAGCATTTCAAAGCCTTGAGGGAGCTGAGGAAGTAAAAATGCTCGCAAATTCATTTTTGGTTGAAGCAGTAAAGGGAGAATAATAGA
>OGXW01002407.1_pt1 | contig 13250 bp, 16 predicted proteins | sample 1576341 | NCBI WGS metagenome assembly OGXW01 (sample SAMEA3541592, study PRJEB24748) | human gut metagenome | biome: human gut; feature: human-associated habitat; material: faeces | place: China | collected 2012
TCCGATTCAATTTGTTATTCCTGTATCCTACAAATCTAAGTCCTGACATTCTTTAGTCGGCCAGCAGGCCCGCCAGTTCGGGCCCGAAAGGCCACCAGGAAAGCTGCACCAGATACACGGCCCGGGCCGTGGCCAGCTGCACCAGGGAAGGGGTGTTGACCCGGCCCTTGCGGAAGGAAGGACGGGTCTCGGTATCGAAGCCCAGCACCTGTTCCTGCTGCAGATCCGGCAGGGCTTTTTCCCAGTCTTCCAGACTGCGCACCAGATGGATGGGCCCTTCGTAATGGCACAGGGGCAGGGCGTTGATTTCGTCGCTGCTCAGGCGGCGACGCAGACTTTCCAGATTCATGCCGTTCGGGGGTTTGTGTCCTAAGGGAGGTACCGCGTACCTGCGGTACGCGCATACCTGCACCTTATAACACAAATCACTTGCCGATGCAAAAGCTTGAAAAGACGCGATTCAAGACCTCTTCCGGGCTGTCCAGGCCGGTGACCTCGCCCAGCAGGGCCGCCGCGGCGTCCAGACGGACGGAACAGCAGTCATAAGGATAACTTCCATCATTTTTAAACTCGTCAGGATACCATCACCCGTACTGGCGTACTTGGAGAAGATGATATGTCCACTCTGCTCGCCGCCGATACGACAGCCATTCTTGGCCATGTACTCATAAACATACTTATCGCCGACAGCGGTCTTAGCGTAACCGATACCTTGCTCATCGAAAGCCTTGTAGAGACCAAAGTTGGACATAACTGTGGTGACAACAGTATTATTTAACAGCTTACCACGTTCCTTCATGTAGCAACCGTAAATGTAAAGGATATGGTCGCCAGTGATAACATTGCCCTTTTCATCCACACACAGGCAGCGGTCTGCATCACCATCATAGGCAAAACCAACATCCAGACCTTTCTCCACAACAAACTTCTGCAAGCCCTCAATGTGAGTGGAGCCAGCATTGTTGTTGATGTTCAGTCCATTGGGCTGATTGTTGATTACATAGGTGTCTGCGCCAAGTGCATCAAAAACAGACTTTGCAATGTTCCAGGAACTGCCATTGGCACAATCCAGGCCAACCTTGACACCCTTGAAGGAGTAGATGCCCAGAGAGATCAGGTAGCCCATGTAGCGGTTACGACCTGCCACATAGTCCACAGTGCAGCCGATATGCTCACGATGCGCAAAAGGCGGTTCCGGCCAGTCCTGGTCAAACACATGTAGCTTGCCATCGATGTAGTCCTCTACTAGCAGCAGAGTTTTCTCCGGCATTTTCTCTCCATAGCAGTCAATCAGCTTGATGCCGTTGTCGTAGTATGGGTTATGACTGGCCGAGATCATGATACCGCAGTCGAAATCATCCACACGGGCAATGTAGGCCACAGACGGCGTGGTAGTGACGTGGAGTAGGTAAGCGTCTGCACCAGAAGCCGTCATGCCAGCTACAAGACTGTATTCAAACATATAGGAGCTACGGCGTGTATCCTTACCGATAAGATACGGGCGGGTTCGGTATCTTCGTTGCGCTCACGGAGAGCATTGTAATACCAACCGAGAAAACGACCTACTTTGTAGGCATGATCGGCTGTTAAAGTAATTCCGGCTTCACCACGGAAGCCATCTGTTCCAAAGTATTTTCCCATAGTTTCGTTTTCCTCCCTCATGGCTTAAAATGTTCAAGAGTCAAAGAAATCGCCTCTCTACTCTTTTTGTTAAACCTGCCATAAATACAGAAAATAGCAACATTAAAGTCACACGAAAAAGGCTATTATTTAACACCCTTGGAATAACGAAAACGAATATTCCATGAATTAAATAAACCTCATACGCGATTGTTCCAATATATTCTAGCAGTCTGCATGTTTTTTGGTTGACCAAACCGATCAGACCACACAGCGCAAAAACAAAAGTACCTGAAATCGTTCCCTTTAATATATTGCGCAACACCAATTCGGTGGGATTATGCAAAAAGAAATATGTTGTTCCGAACAAACCCATCCACAAGAAAAGACATTCCGCAAATATACGTAACATCTTATATCCTGAACACGTATTAATAAACTTCAATATTTTTTTGCGATATAAAGCCGCCCACATACCAATAGAGTAAGATGCGTAATTTAAGCCCCAAAGGTTTGCTCCATGCACAGTGACACTAAGAATATATATAGCAATCGCCAACGCAACAAAAGATATCGCTCTATGCTCACACTTAATACACTTACTAATCACACAGCTCGCCATATAGCAGAAATACTGAAATTCAATGTACCATGTCAGTTGCAAAATCCCATGTGAAAGACCAAACGAATTCAAAATAAGTTCCAACGGAGAATAAGATATTCCGTTTACTATGTAATTTGCTATAGCAGCAATAACTGTCACCACTATCAAGGACGGCAGAATAGCTCTAGCTCTCTTTTTGACGAACTTAACAATATTCTGATTTTTTTCAAGGGAAATATAGCTACTCCATGATATCCCATTGGAGCCAATAAATTTGCAACGCCTGTTGGAATATTCGCCACTTGTGGTATATGTGATGCAAAAACCATCAACGTAGCGATTCCTTTCAATTGTATAGTCATTTTTTTACTTAAAAATGTATCTCGTCTTGCCCCCCGCTTCACATCATACAAATAATTCTCTATCATAAATATTTTCCTCAAAACCCTATAAAGAAAAACATAATCATTATTGACTCAAAAGTTTTTGCTTTCCAATTTTGGCAACCCGAATAGCTTTCTCATCAAAGAATACCTCCACAAAATATCACCACTAAGATTAGAGTTCCGACACCGATTATAGAATATATTAGTTTCCCATATCCAATAGTATTTTGCCAATGATTGAGTGGCATATGCATGGCCAATGTAAAAAGAAAACAGGTTATATACCAATACACGCCTGAACATGCTCGTCCACCGTAAAAAGCATGAATAAGCGAATTCATCGAATAATCACGTCGTACAAGTAAGAAATCAACCAAAAGATATCCTACATATGGTATAAGTAATCTTTTCGCCTTGTAAGTCAAATATTCTTTTTCTTTGGCTCTATCACCTTCAAGAAGAAATCCAGAAAGCAGAAAAAATAATGGCATGTGAAAAAGGAATATTATATCGTGCAGAACGCCTTCTCCACTATGTCCAATAACTACAAATACGATTAAAATTCCTCGTATTATATCGCACTCTGCTATCCTATATTTCGGATCACTTATACAATTACCCATATTTTAATGTTTCCATTCTATATTTCCTTGAATTTCTCTCGCTGGATATCCTGCTATTAACGAATTTTTGCTTGTGTACAAACCAGTTAAGCAACTTCTATATCCAATAACACATCCATCTGGTATCACAACACCCTTAAGTATATCCACAAAAGAGGCAATCCACACATGATCACCTATGCTAACAGGTTTTAGCGATTCTTTTTGAATGCCATCTTTGTATATCACATGGCCATCAGAATCACGCACATTGATATTCCATCCAAGGAGAACATCCTCGCCAAAAGTGATTCCTGCACTGCACGAGAAGAAGCAATTATTGTTACACGAGAATTCGTTTCCAAAGATAAGATTCCCAGCATCAACTCTAATTGACGTTCCAGAAGAAAGGTTAGCTTTTCCTTTAAATCGAATGGTTCCCTCCTTAATGATAATACTGGTTCTATTTTTCTCTAAACCCTCCGAGCCATGAAAACCAATCGATACGATTCCAAATTTCTTTTCATCCATAAGGATCTTGTTTCGTTTTAGCCCCGTTATTTTTGTGTCATTTGAAAAAATGATTGGGCATTTTACCCCCCCATCCAAATAGAGCAATATTTAAAATTAGTGAACGTGGCAACGCTAGTATTTTATCGATTCTCATATTTAAACTTAAATCCTTCAATTGTTTTATATATGTATTGAAAGCAAAATAACACCGTTGGCTTATACATAATCAAAATGGAGGCCACACAGATCACATATCCAATGATGGAATAAAGTCCTAATGGGAAAAATGTGCTATATCCTGCATAGAGAACAGTCAGTAATGTCAATATATAAAATCGTTTCAACTTGAAATCTACGTAAAAGCACTTATTTGACAAAACCGTTCTCAGCGTAAAGAATATAACATATGACAATCCTGTTGATATTGCCGCTCCCTTGCACCCCAGTCTGGGTACCAAAATCGTATTTCCAATAATATTTGCAATACAGGCTCCTATTGCAACCACAACCTGATAATTGCTCTTTTTCATAAATACAAGACCATTAACTGTAGTTTCAGAAATCGTGTACATTATTGGATTAAAAATCAAAAAAGGAAGAATATATGCCGCTTCTCTATATTTTTCTCCCAGTAAAAGAGCAAACACATCCTTAAACAAAATCAATGTCAGACCAATAAAAAACATTATAACAGTAATTATTTGATTTCCCTTATAATAAAGGCTTTTATCATTTGGATCTTTGCTATAGTGTTCTACCGCCATTGGAGCCCACAGTGTGTTAAAGCTCGTCTGCACAATTGCAAACACATTAACCAGCGTCATTGTAGATGAATAAATTCCAACGTCTGAATATGTTCCATATGCATTAAGTGCAAGTTTATCTGCCGTCTGGAATAAGATTGTTATTCCCATGGAGAAAACATACGGAAATGCATATTTCACTAGAGATGATATGTCAATTTCGCATTGATCATTCTTGGAGGTTTTTCCGAACCACAATGATTTTTCACATACAATACTAACCAAAAGACACACAGCCGCTGCTATAGTTAACGCCAAAATCAAGGATATTGAATCCCCCAATTTCCTTGACTGTAGAAATGCTAAAGCTAATACAACATAAACAATTTTGTTAATGATGCCCAATGTTGAGTATATCTTTGACTTATATTGTAATCTTACCAAAAGCAATGAAAACCGATACACGACCTGAATGAACGTATAAACACATAAAAGTGCCAACACTATATTGCCCAATTCGAAAGTCCAGATATTTGTTTTTACAATTGCAAAGACAGCAAGCAGCGCTATGCCACATAGAAGTATTGGCACTCGGATACATTTATGCAATAGTGAACGTTTATAATCCAACGATTCTTTATCATAAAAAAATCTAACAAGCGACTGATCCATTCCCAAGTATAATACCATAACAGCAATACTAGAATATAAGGTAAAAATCGAATATTCACCGTATGCATTAGGATCAACTGCTCTTGTAATAATCGGAGTGGTAATAAAACCTATGAACATTGAAATAAATGTTCCACCGCCAATTATTATAAAGTTTTTTAAGAAGTTGTTCTTCACGGTTTCTTCACCTCTTTTCTAATAATTGTTTTATCGGATACAAGAGCTTTTACAAGATATAGCAAAGCAAAATTAAATGTAACATCAAAGATTCCGTTTTCCGTAAGACCAATAACAAGCATACATATCAAGTAGATAAATATTTCCTTGCGCTGAACTTTATGCATAATAAATATCTCAACAAGATATGCCGCTGCCATAACAAAGAAAAACACCGCACCATAGCAAACTAATGCATATGCATAAGAATTATCTAAGGAGAACCATGTTCCTCCGGATGCAAGTGAGTCTCTTACAGTTGTAAATTCTATTTTCTGTCCCCACGTCGAAATCCCGTAATTTGTCAAGAAGTAATTTATAAAATACAGTCTTCCAGAAAACAGCTCGTTCAGCTCCAAAAGTTCATCGTGCCTAATCCAATAAACTGAACCATAGTATAATGTAGCTATCGTCATGACAGGCAAAACCGCTTCGCCAGCAATCAACACTCTTTTACTGGTATATGCATTGGGGTTAATCATCGCATAAGCAGCAAGAGTAAGAAAGAGGCAACCAATAAGAGCAAACAGTCTTGAACCCGTAAAATAATACGTAATTACAAGAAACGTTGCCATTCCCATGAGATTTCTAAACCTAATTCTGCCACGTCGTGCTATATAATATAGCAAAACAGATTTCATAACTGCCATCGCCAATGTATTTGATGACGCAAACCCCAATGAGTACCGTGTCATGCTACCTCTAGTTACTATCTCTCCTGATATTAATCCTGCGATTGATAATGCAACCACTAATAATACCATAGTAGTGTTCATCTTGAATGTAAAACGACAAAGGGCTTCCAAGTCAACCTTACGCGCACACAAAATAAACATGATTGATATTAATATAGCTCTTGCACCAGAATTATAAGCTATTGCTAATGCTGCAACAAAAATCATCCCAAATGCAAACCAATATCGTCTGCTAATAGATTTCAAGAATGTAACTAGTAAACAGCCAAGTACAATCGGCGTAACAATCAGCGATAAATCGTTAAGAGAAATTACTCCCAAAAAATTACCTATTCTTGTTGTATAGAGCATATTCATAATGTAATACATTGTATATGCTGTATAAAACATCAACTCACTTTTCTTGACTTTCAACGCAACTCTCCCTAATAGTTCTTATATAATGATACTTTTCTTCTAATTCCATCATATAGATATCGTTTTGATTCCTATTAACGTTTCCCTGCGCCAAACCTATTGTTTGGTTTTGTTTTACATCTGGAGGAACAATAAGAAAACACCTTGTCCAAATAACTTTAGTCTCAGCCAGTGTTTCCATTACTTTAAGCCAAACATCGTCTGCCCTAAGACACTCATTCTTTACCCTTTCTATGTCCAATGCACATTTATAAAGAACGTTCGGCGGATATAACACGCCTCCAATTCCTGTAGCAAAAAGCATATACGATGGTTTTTTTAGCGATGTGCAATTAAACTCCCATTTGTTATATGGAATCATTACATCACCCTCAAAAACTACCCGATGCACCCTTCTTGCGCACACGCATTTTGGAAAAGCAAAATGCGTCTTCATTAGAGACGATATTGTAAACGGTGAATATACGACATCATCGTCAAATGTTATCACAATGTCCTTCGGAAATTCATGCATTGCGTAAAAATACTTTTTATGCGGCATGATATTATCATCTACCACACGTATTTCAAGCCCATATTTTTTTAATTCAACAATATTGTCTGGCAATTTAACATTTTTTGAATCCGAGCCAAGCCAAAGAATAACTTTATCAGCTTTCATTGACTGTAGTAGAATACTCTTGATTGTAACGCTTAAAATGTCAAACCTAGCCGGATAGCTCGTTAATGACGCAATTATCTTCGGATTTCTTTCTTCAGAATTATTTACGCCAATCGACAGCTTAGTGTTTTCAACATAAACTTTTGTGAAAAAAGCCGACACATCATTCAAGCGATTCGTTATATATCGTTTTATGTTAATCATATTCTATATAATTTAGACATTTTAAATCTTCAACCGAGTTGAATACCTGCTTTGTAGATAAAAATGCATCCAAGATTTCACTCTCATTATCTCCGCTTAGTGCCGTAAATATGCCTTTTTCCCTTAGTTCTGAGATATCCCTACTCATAAACAATTGCCAGAAAGGTCCCATTTCGCTTTCACTAGGAAGATGCTTATACATTTTTTCATAACAGGAAATATACAGACCCGCCTCAGATAATGTCCGTTCCTTTCTTATTTTATAATGCTCGTCTAACGGTCGGATAACTTTGGCTGGGATCCCCCCCACTACGGAATTATCAGGAATATTTCCTGATACAACACTTCCAGCTCCAATGATCACATTATTTCCTATATGACTTCCCATCCAGATAATGGAGTTCATCCCGATAAAAACATTGTCACCGATGTATGTGTAACCCGCTTCACAAACAATATCGCCATAAACACGTCTCAATACGCTACGACTATAGTCGTGACACAATATTTTTACTCCTGATGTAATTTTGCAGTACTTGCCTATATGAAGCATCCAAGGCCGTTGAATATCTACTTCTGTACTCGCTGGGCCAAAAAAATATGTTCCCTCTCCTACTTGAATGTTATGATATTTAAGCCATTCCACATAATCCGTTGATTTCATAAGATGCGGGAATAATTTAAAGACCGCTCTTTTCATTAAATATATCGATTTATGCATTTGTGTTTTCCTTTATAGCTTCTACAACAGGAGATAGTTGCTTTTCCCATGACAACATTGAACGAGCAAAATCTCTCATTTCTTTTACAATCCCTTGTTCTCCACGACTGCTAAGCAATGTATTATACCACTCGACTATTTTATGGATATCAATTGGTGTTTCATCATCGCTGACATCAAAAACAAAGTCCGGATTGTTCTTATCAAAAACATCATCAATATCTCCCTTAATAAAAGGGATTCCCTTTGCAGTGTATTCCTTAGTTTTCAAGGACGACATAATATGATTTTTATACTTTCGTGACGGGTTCAATGTTCCAACACCAATATCGCATTGATTATATAAGTCATCCAGCTCCTTTCCGTACATATACCCATGCATAAAAACGCAATTTTCCAACTGTTCTTCGTTGATTTGCTGATTCAGTTCGTCATATATGTCTCCATTTCCAACAATATGAAATTGAACTTTAAGCAGATTTTTTTCACTATTATATCTTTTTATGGCCTTGATCAAACGATCATACCCATTCCATTTTGCCAGTAACGCCACCCCTATAAAACTTATTGAATTATCGTTACTTGATTTTTTGTGAGGTGTAATTGAATCCGTATCAATTCCGTTTGAAATACTTAAACATGGGATTGAGAATATTTCGTTAAATCCAGAATAATTCACACCTAAATTCACGTACTTGTAGAGCTTTTCTCTTGACCATTTATCTTTAATTAGTGAAATTTTTGCAGATAACTTGTCACTGTTTTTATCATAAGGAAACGTTGGAAATTCATATACGACATACAGTCCCATGTCACTCATTTTTTTTATTATATTCAGCAACTGAACTGATAGCATCGGATGTCGAATATAAACGAATTCAACATCTTTCATATATTCATGATCCAAGAGTAATTTAGACAATTTTCTTTCGAACTCAGATTTCACGAGCGGCAATCTGCGAACAAGTTTATCAATTTCTTTCTCCGCTGATAGATTTGGAATTTCAACATCTGCACCTAATCGCTTAAACGCTTTAATCTGCATGTGAATTTTTTTATTTACACCTGATGTTGCATCCTCCAGGTTTTGACTTGTTATATATAACCCTTTCATCGACATTTCACTCCTGTTCTAAGGATTCAACTATTTGCAGATTTCGGAAATTTCATTTACATATACTTCTGCCATATTTGCAAACGAGTATTTCTTTGACAAATTCTCGTCATACTCAGCTGCTTTATCCTTTAAAGTAGAATCACATTTATCTATAGCATTAGCCAATTCATACACCAACTTTTTCTCGTCTTCTGCATCCAGTAGATATCCATTTACACCGTCTTTTATTAAATCCTTCGCGCTTCCAACAGCAGTTGTAGATATCACTATTTTTCTATTCTGAATAGCTTCTACTAGGGTAAGTCCCCAAACATCTACTCTTCCTTCGTAAAATGTTCCAGGAAAAACAAAGATGTCACAACTTTGAAAATAATTCAATCGTTCATTAGGATTCACCCATCCACACATAATAACATTTTCAAGTTTGTGCTCTGCAATTAATTTTTCGCAATGCTCACGATTTTCTCCGTCACCCGCAACGATTAACACATAATCATTTTTATCCGGCAACTCATTTAAAGCATCAAGCAAAATATGTAGGCCTTTTTGAACTAGCAATCTTCCAAAATATAATATCACTTTCTTGTTACTTGTAATTCCATACTTTTTTCTCAAATCCTCTGCCGCACAGTATGGCGTTTCACAAGCATCCGGAAGCACAACAATTTTTTCTTCATTAACGCTGTGTTTAATAAAGTACTCTCTACTTGACTGACTTCCAGCGAATATCAAATCTGCATGTCTATAGATCAATCCGGCTGCCATATTCATCAAAAAATTAATTAATCTTCGTTTTAAAGGTTGCTTTCTAAGTGGTGCCTCCCATTTTTCCCAAAAATAGCCTGTTTTTATATGTGATATCTTGCATTTTATCATCACCAATAAACTCAAGAGAAACTCTTTTATGGAGTCTGTTGGAGGAAATTCAACAAAATCAAACGAATCCATTTCTGATAAAACTTTATATGCGTCAAAGATAAATGCTTGCTTTTGACCCATAATTAGATAGTTCAAATCATCGATTGCTTGATAATCGATGTCAAAATGATATAGTTTCTGTGTCAATTTATAATTTGTAAAAACAAATTTCGCCTCACATGATTGATTGATTATTTTAAACCACGGAATGCGATATTCTGGTATTGCATTGTGCATAATCAGAACTCTCATACTGCCTCTTTTCCCCCATCGCATCTTACAAATTTTCGTACAAACTCAGTACTTGTGACTCGAATATTTCATAGCTAAATTCCTCATAGTAGCATTTTTTAGCATTCCGAGCCAACTTCAAATATTTTTCTTTGTCACATGCCAGATCTAAAATAGCACTTGCTATTTCATCGATATTTCCAGGTGATACGATAACACCGTTAATTTCATTTTTTACTATTTCAACGGTTCCTCCTACCGGAGTAGCTATCATGGGTTTACCGTGTGCAAACGCCTCAATAGGCGTTAACGGCAACCCCTCCGTATATGAGCAAAGGGCCACTGAATCCACTTGTTGTATCACATTCTGAGGATCATTTCTATATCCGAGAAAAACAATATTATTATTTAGGCCCATTCCAGCTGACAATGATTTCACATCATTAAAAAGATCTCCATCTCCAGCAATGACCAAATAGATATCTTTTTTTTTCGTTACTACTTTCGCCAATGCCCGAACTAATGCATCAACGCCTTTTTCGCGTGAAATTCTCCCGACATAGCCTACAATAAAACAATTAAAGTTTTCGCTCCGGAGTTTTTCAATCTCCTCAATCGCGTTATATCTTTCATCTTTTTCAACTGCATTTCTCAGCACGACAACTCTATCTTTTTTTAGACCAAACCAATCAACAAGATTTTCTCTTACCTTTTCTCCGCATGCCACAATTTGACTATTACCATATGCAACCTTTGTCAATAGTTTTTTGTCATAAAATTCTCCATGCACTGAGCAAATCACTGGTACTCTGTACCGATATTTTATTATTTGTGCGTAGAATGCTGCCATTCGATGGTGGGTATGTATAACAGTAATGCTTTCTTTTTTTACAATTTTACTTATAACTTTATATGTTGTCAGAAAAGTTTTCAGAGATTTTTCTTCGATATCAGGAATCATATAGTGTTTTATTCCCATTTTCTGCAATTTTTCCACATTCACACCACCGCAAGAGCAAACAACAATCTTGTTCACCTGTGGCTTAAGTATTTCACATAATTGCAGAATAACATTTTCTGTTCCGCCAAGCTTCATAGTTCTTGTTAAAAACAGCACATTCTTCTTATTTAGTTTCATTTGTACTTACCTATATTTACTTATGAGCTTCACTATCTTTATGTCATCAATAAAATATCTCTTAAACATCCGTTTGGGTTCTTGTGTAAAACGGTAGAACCACTCCAAACCGTGCTCACTCATCCAACGTGGTGCACGCTTTACATTTCCGGCCAAAAAATCCACCGTTGCACCTGCACATACTGAAACTTTTGCATCATACTTTCCGATGTTCTTATAAATCCATTTTTCCTGCTTAGGACAACCAAAGCACGCAATCAGCAAATCCGGTTTCACATCAGAAATCATTTTATTAATATGATTTAACTCTTTTTCATCTTTTTCAAAGCCAAATGGGGGCGCATAAGTTCCAACGATTTGAATCTTCGGGTGTTTGCTCTCTAATTTTTCTTTTGCCTGAGCCGCAATGCCATCTTTTCCACCAATAATAAAAACTTTGTAGCCTTTTTCGGCCGCAACTTCGCAAAGTAGTGGAACCAAATCAGACCCTGAAATTTTCGCTTTTAACGGTTTACCATGCAGTTTAGAAATCCATACCAATGGTTTCCCGTCTACCAGAACCATATCAGCGTCATCTACAACCTTTTTCAGGTAGGGATCCTCCTCAATTTTCATAACAACGTCAACATTGATTGCCACAACGTAGGACTTTTTATCCGCTGCAATCATCTGTTCGATAGCCTCTACCGTTTCTGACATTGTAACATTATTTATGTATGTATTAAGCAGTGGTTGTTTTTCCATCACATCAATTCTCCCCAAAAAATTCATCTTCCAACATCAGACACAAGCAGTGGTACACCGGAAGATGCAATTCCTGAATCATATACGTTTCAGTCTGTGGCACTTTGATACACACATCACTCATCTGCTCAAGCTTGCTGCTTTTTGCCCCTGTCAAACCGATTACTTTCATACCCTTTGCATGAGCGGTTGTCGCTGCATACAAAACATTTTTACTGTTACCACTTGTTGAAATGCCAAGGAACGCATCACCCATCTTGCCATAGCCATTTACCTGCTGCGCAAAACAGAGAAGTGGCTCACAATCATTCATGTATGCTGTTGACAAAGCCGAGTGTCCATCCAAGGCGATTGCCGGAAGAGCCCCCTGCAAATTTTCAGCCAGAACAGCTCCTAATTCCGCATTTTCTCGAATCAGCTTGTCTGCAAAATCCGACTGCGGTTTTCTTGGAAGCTTGAAGCCCTTCATCAGCTCTCCAACGATATGTTCTGCATCCGCTGCAGAGCCGCCATTTCCAGCAACCAACAGTTTTCCGCCATTTTTATAGGATTCCTCAATAATTTGATAAGCAGCGATAATCTCAACTTTTGAAGCTTCTAACACTGGGTATCTTGTGACTAATACTTCAATATGTTCTAAAATTTTATCTTTCATCTTTTCTCCTCACGGTGTTTTATCATTGCGGGAACCCCTACCGCTAGTGAATCAGATGGGACATTATGTGTTACAACTGCATTAGCACCGATAATTACATTATCCCCAATAGATATATCCCCGAGAATTACCGCACCCGCACCAATCATCACATTATTGCCAATATGAGGTGCCTCACCCAAGCAGTTTGCGCCCGACCACTTACTTCCAATAGTCACTCCCTGAAATATTTTACAGCCTTCACCAATGATTGCTTTCGGATGAACAACGCAACCAATTCCTCTGTGGTAAAAAACAGTTCCCTGCCCAATTCCCGCTTCTATCGAAACCGAACATGAGCAAAGCAGGTGATTCATAAGCTCAATTATTCTTGATATTTTATGTGGTACCCCC
>OGXW01002408.1_pt1 | contig 13239 bp, 10 predicted proteins | sample 1576341 | NCBI WGS metagenome assembly OGXW01 (sample SAMEA3541592, study PRJEB24748) | human gut metagenome | biome: human gut; feature: human-associated habitat; material: faeces | place: China | collected 2012
GCGCTATCGACGGCCTGCGTCCGGTTCTCATGGCTAAGGCTGCTACCGAGTCCTGTCAGGCTGGCGGCGTGTTCGTCAAGGTCGGCGAGTAACTCTTCTTAGCATTTCTTTCTTCTCTTTCCATATTTCAAATTAGAAAAGCAGCTCCAAATGCTTTTCATTCCCTCAAATACAACAGCAAGACAGTTTTTAAAGTGACCTCTAAAAGTCAGACAAAAATTGTTCAAGCGACCGAAAGGGCTTGCTGCCTGTGAACTACAGGCGGCAGGCCCTTTCGCTTTTCCTTTACTCTCCACCTTCATCCTATATACAATTCGTTATATCTCATCTATATATAACAAAAGAGTGCTGTTCCCTCAACAGCACTCTTTCCCTTAATACTGATACTTTTTCCGTCCCTTGACGAGAAAAAACACCGAAACCATCACGCCGAGCGCCTCTGCTACCGGAACAGCCAGCCAGATGCCGGTTTCCTGCAAAACCAGCGGCAGGAGCAGCAGCATCGCCACGAGAAACACAAGCGTGCGCGAAAACGAGATGATCGCAGACACGAGACCATCCGAGAGCGCGGTAAACAGCGAGGACGCGAAAATACTCGTGCCCATGAGCAGGAAGCTGACCGCATAAATCGGAAAGCCGTGCATGGCAATCTCGTACACACTGCTGCCGCGCGGCGTAAACAGGGTCAGCGCTGGCTCGAGTGTCAGCCACGAGAGCACATATGTGCCGAGCGAGCACGCCAGCACGAACGTCATGCAGATGCGGAAGATATGCCTCAGCTGCGGGATATTTTTCTCGCCGAATTTGTAACTGATAACCGGTGCAACGCCCATCGAAAAGCCGAAATACACCGCCGTAAACACAAACTGAAAGTACATTGCAATCGTGATGGCGGCTACGCCGTCCTCGCCGCGGTAGCGCATGAACAGCGTATTGAACACGAATGTGGTGATGGCGTTCGCAATGTTGCTGACCATCTCGGACGAGCCATTGCCGCACGCGGCAAGCAGAGTCTGTCCGTCGAATTTGAAGGGCACAAAGTACAAGCTTCCGGTACGGTTTTTAGTGAAATACACCAAACCAACGATGGACGGCACGCAGTAGCCGAGACAGGTGGCAATCGCCGCACCGGCAACGCCCATGTTCATCGGGCCCATGAACAGCCAGTCAAGCACCACGTTTGTGATGCCGCCACCCACCGAGGTCAGCAGACCCAAGCCCGGCTTGCCTGCGGTGACGAACAATGTCTGGAAGGCAGTCTGCAGAAACAGCATGGGTGCAAACACCAGCTGAATGCGTGTGTAAATACGGCAGTCTGCCCACTGCAGCTCACTCGTGCCGAGCAGACGCAGGATAGGGTTCAGAAACAGATTGCCAAACACGGCGAAAATCAGGCCGATGCCCAACGCAACCGCAATCAGCATGGTGAAGTTGCGGCGCGCCTCGTCTGTGCGTCCCTCTCCCTGCCGGCGGGCGATAATAGCGCTGCCGCCCGTGCCGAGCATAATGCCGGTAGCCATCTGCAGGCAGTTGAGCGGATACGACATATTGATTGCGGAAAGCGCGGTTGTTCCGGCAAACCGCGAAATAAACATACCGTCCACGATGGTGTACATCGACAGCAGCATCATCATTGCAATGTTTGGCAGTGCGAATCGGAGCAGCGATGCGGCGTTGAATTTGCGCGCGAGTGCGTTATTCTGCTCCATTGCGAATCTCCTCTTCAAAAGAATCGGTAAATTTTCGGGTCATTTCCACCATAGCGGCGAACTGTTCCGCGCCCATGGCAGCGGCGGCGCGTTCCTCCGCGCGGTACAGACCGCATAGCTTGTTCGCTGTGTAGCGCTTGCCGGATTCGGTCAGGCGCAGCGGCTTTTCCTTGCGGCCGGAGACGCTCACCTTTTCCAGATAACCGGCCTGCTCCAGCTCCTGCACCACCGTATGAATTGTCTGCTTGGGCAGCAGGCACATCTGCGCGATTCCTCCTTGTGTCATCTCCGAAAACTGATCTAACATATACAGCACCGTTACTGTACTGGGTTTCATGCCGCTGTGCTTCGCCCAGATATCGTACAGCTCATCCTGTCGAAAAATATATGCGCACAAGTCGTTCATTTGTCTGCGAAAATCCATAATGCACCTCAATAGTCCTAAATCGTATCACGCTATTATAGTATGATTTAGGACTATTGTCAAGTAAAAGAAAAGCAGACCCGTAAAAGAGTCCGCTTCAAATTTACCCCATCAACATGGTCCAGAGTGCGCTGAACGGCATAACGAGTATCAGCGCGGGCATGAGATCGACCAGCGGCACGGATTTAATCTTGGAGACACGAAAACCGGCCGACATAGTCAGCACGCCGCCGCACGCGGACAAATCCGCGAACATTTCCGGCGTGAGCACACCGGACAGCAGCCGTCCTGCGGTAAACACGCACAGGAGAATCACGCACTGTGGCAGCGGGATGGCACAGATGGACTTGCCGAGCGTGGACGCGAAGATCATCGCAGTGAAGAAGTCCAGCACGGACTTTGCAAACAGCAGATTCGGATCGCCCGCGATGCCCTCAGTCAGCGTGCTGTACCAGCCAAAGCCCGAGCAGCAGAACAGCGCGACCGCCGTGATGTAAAACTCCATATCAATATTATCCCCGCCGAGGTGCATGGTTTTGACCAGCCGATGAAAAAACCGGCTTGCCCAATCCTCAAGGCGCAGCAGGTGCCCGATGGTAAACCCCACCAGAATCGCCAGCACGACCGCTGTCATGCTGACCGCCTTGATAATGGAATTGATGCCGATAGCGATCGAACACATACCGAACAGCGTCGGCAGATGCTCTTTCAGGCTGTTCGGCAGGACGTGCCCCAGTGCGGAACCGATCACGCCGCCGGCCAGCACCGAGATACAGTTGACAATTACTCCGATTGGCATAGGATTTCCTTCTTTCTCTTTCCCCTTCTCCTCTGTTTTCCATTTTACCGTAGAAAAGCGTCTTTGGCAAGCAAAAGAAAACCGCACAGCCGAAGCTGTGCGGTTTAGGAAGGTTTTGCTTACTTTACGTTCTCGCAGAAGCGCATGAGCATTGCCGCTACCTCAGCGCGGGTAGCATTGCCCTTCGGGTCGAGCTTGCTGCCGGACTTGCCGGTAACAACGCCTGCGCCGCACGCCCACTGGATTGCAGGAATCGCGTAGGAGCTTATGCTCTGTGCATCGTCGTAGGAGAGAATGTTGGTGTCCTCACCCACAGAAACGTCGTACTTCTTGTACTGCGCGTAGCGGTACAGGATAGCCGCAAGCTGCTCACGGGTAACCTTGTCATTCGGGCCGAACTTGCCGCTGCCGTAGCCGGAAACGATGCCGTTAGCATTCGCCCAGGCAACCGCATTTGCGTAGTACGCGCCGGAAGCCACATCCGTGAAGGAAGCCGCCGAGGTGCTCGGCTGGTTCTCCAGGCGGTACAGCACGGTAACGACCATGCCGCGGGTGGTGTTCGCCTTCGGGGAGAAGGTGTTGTCGGCGGTGCCGTTCATCATGCCCTTGCCGGTTACATAATCAACCGCGGAAGCGAACCAGTCGTTCGCGGAAACGTCGTTAAACGTGGTCTTAGACGGGGTTTCGTCCGCCTTTGCATAGCTTACGCCAACGGTAACGGCGGAAGCAGGCATGGTGAAGGTGTAAACGGTGTCGCTCTTCTTAACGGTGGAAACGGACTTGCCGGAGCCGTCGGTAACGGTCAGCTTATCCAGCTTGTAGCCCTTGTCCGGGGACAGGGTAAGGGTAATGGTAGCGCCCTTTTCCGCGTTGGACGGAGAAGCGTTGACGCCGCCGTTGTTGACCGCCGAGGTGGTTACCTTGTAGGTCGTCTTGCCGGAGGAGCTGCCGCCGGAGGAACCGCCGGAGGAGTGAGTATACTTAAAGGTATACGACTCGGTCGGCTTAATCGTCTGGCCGTTTACAGTAATATCAGCCAATGTGCCGTTTTTAACAGTAAACGTCTTGTTTGCCGTGCCGGTGTACGGAGAAGTACCGCCAATAATTTCAATCGTACCGTTTGCTGCAACAGCGTTTACAGCATCCTGCAGAGAAGTATACTTCGTTTCGCCAATCTGTGCAACAGCCTGAGAGGTCATGCTGATGGTAAACGGAGAGAAGCCATGCGGATTGGTAAAGGTTGCCGTATAAACGCCGGTATTATCCTTGGTTACGGTTGCTTCATACTCATAACCCTTGTGTTGTACGAAAATCTTAGCTGTTTCATCCGTAACAAAACCGTTCGGAAGCTGAATGCTTACCGTGGTTTCACCGCTGACTACCAGCTTCTGCGGGTTGCCAATCTGTACAGCGTTAACTGCCTTAGAATCTTCACCCTCCAGAACGATTTCATCGCCGTTCTTTACGTCAGCCGTAGTCGCTACCGTGCGGTACATCGGCTGAATATCAACCGTGATGGTCTTCTTCTCGCTGCTTGCATCTACGCCGGTGATCGTCATATCCATGTAGGTCTGGATAACGATATTCGTATTTTCAGTCGTTGCATGGATATTGTCTGCTTTCGCATTCAGTTGGTTTACAACTGTTTCATCAGCTGTTACCGTGTTGTTGTTCGCCACAACTGCCGCCGCAGTAGCAATGCCGTTGCCCTCAACCTCGGTGGAAGAGAGAGCGGTCTTAGTATCCTCAAGCAGTTTCTTATCGGCATCAGTATTTGTCGTAACATTCGATGTGTCAACGGTCGGTTCGCCGGTTGCTACCTCTGCCTTGGTTTCGCTCTTCTTGCCAACCGTCCAAACGTATTCGTCGGTGCGGTTGCTCGGCACGCCGGTCTTGCCGGTTACGCAGTAAGCGGACGGGTCAACGGTAAAGTAGCCGCCGGAGATAGAGATAGAACCAATATCATAATGGGTCTTTCCGTCCTTGCTATCGCCGCCCTTATAAATCTTACCGTTAAAGTTACCGCCAGTAATGGTCAGCTGATGCTGGTCCGGAGCATCGCCACTCGAACAAGTAGCGCCGCAATTCAAAATTGCATAAACCGTAGCACCATTAAAAGTACCGCCGTTAATAGTCGCGATATTGTGGTTCTGGAATGCAGACTGTGCGTAGTTGGTGAAAATACCACCATTGATAGTCATTGTGGCACCATCATCATTTTTCACAGTATTAATGCCGCCAGTAAATGTACCGCTTTCAATCGTCAAGGTCGGATTATCGATACCATCTCTCGACTTACTGTAATCAAAATATCCATTTTCAAACAGGCTGGAATAGCCGCCCTTATTATTCACGGTGACATTTCTAACCGTCATAGTGCCATGATTCAAGAGAGTGTAATAGGTGTTGCTATCCTTAGTACCATCTTCCTTGCTACGGTCGTAGGTGCCACCGTTCAGCGAAACTGTACCGATATTGTATACAGCAACCTTACCATGTGTTACATTATCAACAGTGCCCTCGCCGTTAATGGTCAGAGTGCCGTTGTTGAAAATGGTATGGCTTGCAACATTCGTCAGCTTCTTGCCATTCAGGTCAAGCGTAATGGTCTTGTCAGCCGGAATAATAACATCTTCTGTTACGTCTTTCAGCAGCTTAACCGTTTCGCCGCCCTGTGCTGCTGCAACAGCGTCAGCTAATGTGGCATACTGGATATCGCCAATCTCAGCTGCATTTCCCGACTTTGTGTGAACACTGTAAGCATTATCTTTTTGTACTGTCTCATAACCAGATGGTAGATAAGTAGTATTCTCGCCCTCCGGCTTATTAGCAAAGTCGTATCCATAAGTGCCGCTAACAAGCTGAATTCTTGCGGTGCCATTCTTGAATGCGGAATCAATACAATTTACAATATACTTTGCATACTGAGGTGCTACTTTCTTAATAGTAGTTGCTAAATCAAAATTTCCCCCATAAACAAGCAAACTACCCTCTTGAACCTGAATGGCAGTTGTAGCACCGTAAAAATTGCCGTTTTCGACAATGAGATTACTATTTTCCGTTACATTGATGCCAAAGGAGTTATTCATACCTAATTCTGCATCAATAGTACCATTACCTGTAATAGTAACTGTAGCGCCGCCCATAATCGAAAGAATTGCCGGCGTGCCCGTATAATTATCACTCATACTTGCATCTGTGTATGCAATTTTGTGATTATTCAAATCAAGTGTGATATCACTCTGAATCATAACCTGCGGCTGCAAGCCTTTTTCAGCCGTCTTAGGTGCAAAAATAATATCATCTGCCAATGTAATCGTGTCTCCATCCGATGCATTAGCAACTGCCTGGACCAGCTTTTCATACGAATCAACACTTGTATTCGTACCATCCGCCGCAAATGCCACCGGTGCCATGGTCAGCACCATCATCACAGCGAGAAAAGCCGATAACAATCTTCTTTTCATGTTTATCCTCCTCAAAATTATTTTTTCCGGCAAAAGCGGTGCCGTTTCGCCTTTCCTTTGCAAAATTTGTACTTAGGAAGGTTTTGTGTCTGAGGGCGAGTACCTCAGACACAAGGGTACCCTTGTGCCGCTTTATTGCCTACATCATACCACCGTTTTACATTTTTTGCAATGCCGTTTATCATAAAACTTTGTCGATTTTGTGTCGTTTTGGCATAATTATAACTTTTTCATTGCTTTTGCACAATTAGAATTGCCCGCATTTATACATTTTTACCATCGCCGCTTGTATTTTGCGCCCGGTTATGCTATGGTAAACGCAGTAATTTGGAACATTTGTGTTCAACCGCTTCTGAGTCCATTTTATCGGACACCCTATATGCGATACTCAAAGCATGAAAAGGAGGCATGGCATATGAAAAAAGACGATTACGGCTTCTACGGCAAGGGACTTGACGGCTATGTGCACTACCGGCAGGGCATGCAGGAAGCGGCGCGCAATGCACCGAATGCGTCCGGCGGCCGCCGGCCTGTCTCCGCAGAGCAGAAAACAACCGAGCCTGCACCGAAATCCGACGAATCCGGTCAGATCAGCAAGTGGATCCTGCAGCATCCGCTGCATACGGCGTGCATGATCAGCTGGTTTATTGCGCTGACCTGCGTGATTATTGAAAGCCTGGGTGAACCGTCCATCCAGTTTATGACGGCAGCGGCGGTCATCTGCGTGGTTGCCCTGATTTTCCTCGGCATAGAGGTTATCAACTTTATCATCTGGTTTTTCAAAAACTGCTGAGCACCAAAAAAACGAGCCGACAGCATGGCTTTCGGCTCGTTTTCTCTTTGTTGCTATACCTGCGGGAAACGCGTATCAGTATCCCTCCGACCGGTTTACGACATTTTTCAGCGGGTTTCCGGTCAAATACCGCTCCAGATTGTCCATGCAGATATGCCAGATCGTGTTCTGCACGTCCGCGCTGCCGCCGAAGCTCGGGCCTGCGATATGCGGCGTGAGCAGCACGTTCTCCATGTCCCACAGCGGACAGTCCGCCGGAAGCGGTTCGGTCTCGAACACATCGAGTGCGGCGCCGCCAAGGTGGCCGTCCTGCAAGGCCGACACCAGATCGTCCGTCCCTGCCAGACTGCCGCGTCCGACATTGACCAGCACCGCGCCTGCTTTCATCGCGTGCAGACGCTCCGCAGTCAGCAGACCCGCGGTCTCGCGCGTGTTCGGAAGGCAGCCAATGACGATGTCCGCCCGCGGGAGCAGAGCGTCTAACGCATCGAGTGTATGCGCTTCGTCGAAGTCTGCCGGTACGGCCGAAACCGCTGTGCGCTTCACGCCGAGCACAGCTGCGCCGAAGACTTTCAATCGGCGGGCCATATTCGCGCCGATGTCGCCCATGCCGAGTACAAGTGCGGTCTTGCCGGAAATCGTCTCCGCATGGTCGCATTTTTGCCAGATATGCGCCTGTTTATTGCTCCAGTACCGTCCAAACGAGCGGTACAGCGCCACCAGACTGCCAATCGCGTACTCCGCGATGATCGTGCCGAACGCACCGGATGCATTCGCCAGCACCACGCTCCGCGGCAGTTTTTCCATGCGCGTGTACTTGTCCGCGCCCGCCCAGGTCAGCTGCAGCAGACGCAGGTTTTCGGTCTGCGCCAGCTGGGCTTCACTCGGTTCACCGAAAATAACCGCAGCCGCACGAAGCTGCTCTGCGGTCGGGTGTTCGCCGTTCTCCGCGAACGTGAACGTGCACTGCGTGCCGAATCGGTTATTTAACGTCTCGCGCATGGTCAAATCGCACTGTGCGAGCACCAAAACGGATGTTTTTTCGTTCTGCATTGTGTTTTCTCCGTTATCTGTCAGAATATTTACAATTATATAGTACGGATTTCCGGTTTTCAACAATAGGATAATAAAAAGCATCTGCATGAGCAGACACCTTTCAAATTATTTTTATAATTTCATTTCCCGGTTCTTTCTACGCAGATGGGTCGCCAGCGCATACAGAACGGTGATATCCTCCTCGTCCAGACCTGTTAAATCCAGCGTCTGCGTTTTTGCAACACACAGCAGATAGTCCGTCGAAACCTTGAAAATCTCAGATAATTCGATAATATACTGTGTACTCGGTACATTCAGGCCCAATTCCCACGCATTTACGCTCGACCGTGTGATGCCCAGCCGCTTTGCCAGCGCGGCCTGTGAGAGGTTGTGACTCTCCCGCAGCATTTTAATTCGTTCCCCTATAATCAGCATGCAATCACCTTATTATAGGGTATGCCAATCACGATGATATTACGATATCATTATGATATTTATAATTGACATACATATTTCTTCCAGCTATACTAAAGAAGATAACAGGAGGACTGTACATGGTAATCTTACGAATGCTCTTGGTATGTCTGATCATAACTCTTATACTCTGGGGAATCTATGCTGCCCTTCGTTCCATACTATCCAACAAGTGGCTTCATGACGAGGCACGACAGGATGTTGTACATCTGTTTAATCAAGATTTACCGAAATGGTTGGAAGCCGCTTATACCGCCTTAAACCAGCATTTGCAGACACAGTGCAGCAAATGTGACTGGAGCATAGAAATTACATGCCCCTCCCATGCTGTTATTGATCGATGCCATATCAATTTTTCCGGTTCGCAAGGTATTATTCTGGACAGTGCCAATCAGCAACTACTCTACTATAAAACAAAGGATTTGCCGGAATTACATGCCCTTCAATGCACAAATGCCCATCCGTTAGAAGCATTTGAGTGTTTTTCTCTTCCCTACTCCGATATTCTCCAGGCACAGCTTATTACGTCAAAGCACGCCTATACGCAAATGAAAACGAAAGGCGGCATTTCTCAAGACGCCGCCGAACAGCATGCCGCCGGGCAAACGGTCTATGACAAATTAGCAATCGTTATTCAAAGCAAGAATCCCTATCACCCATATATAGAATTAGACTTTTCTAATCATACCGCGGTATCTGAAATGTGGAAAAGCCTTCAGACCTCCAGTATATTAGGAAATATCTTTGAAACCGAGACTAAATTCAGCATTTCATATGCAGGCTGCGATACCGATATCAAGATTCGGAAGCGTTTCTCCGCTATTCCATCGCTTCCATTCGCTCTGACGTCGATCGGACCGGCACAGCTGAATATGTTAAATCAAACCCTGCTCCATCTGGAAGCGATTACACAAGTTGATTCGTCCAATTCCGCACCTGTTTCATGATTTTCATAATAAAAAAGCGTCTGCTCACGCAGACGCTTTTTCCATATTCACTTACGCATCATTCGACAGATGGAACTTATCGAACGCATAGAACACAAGGCTCATGATCATGCCGACGATAGCGGCGAGGGTCATGCCGGAGAGTGATACATCGCCCAGCGCCAGCGTCACGCCGGACAGGCCGGTAACAAAGATAACCGAGGTCAGGATCATGTTGCGGTTCTTGCTGTAATCCACATGATTATCAACCAGAATACGCAGACCGGAGGTGCCGATCATGCCGTACAGCAGGAACGAGATACCGCCGATGACCGGACCCGGAATGGTCTGGATAAGCGCCGCCAGCGGACCAACGAACGAGCAGATGATGCTCAGCACAGCCGCGCCGCCGATAACGCGCACGGAGTACACCTTGGTGATAGCCATAACGCCGATGTTTTCGCCGTAGGTAGTAGTCGGCACCGAGCCGATAAAGCCGGAGATCATGGTCGAGAAGTTATCCGCGAACAGCGAACGGTGCAGACCGGGATCCTTAAGCAGATCGCGGCCGATGACCTTGCCGGTAACCAGCTGATGACCGATATGCTCGTTTGCGATAACCAGAATGACCGGAAGAATGATCAGGATCGCGTTGATGTCAAACTTCGGGGTCTGGAAATTCGGAATGGAGATAAAGCTGGTGTGCAGCGCATCAATGATGGTCTGGGTTTTGATAACACCGGTGAACACACCCGCAATATAGCCGCAGATAATGGCGATCAGAATCGGGATAGTCGAGAAGAAGCCGCGGAACAGCACGCTGCCGAATACCGCAACGGCCAGCGTTACGAGGAACGTGATGACCGTGCCTCTCGTTACGCCACTACCGATAATACAGCCGGTTTCAGCCGCTGAGCCTGCCAGCTCAAGGCCGATCAGCGCAACGACCGGGCCCATGGCTGCGGGCGGCAGAACGACATTGATCCAGTCCGTGCCGCACTTATAGATAATGAATGCGAGCACACAGCCGCACGCACCTACAACAACAAAGCCGCCGAGCGCATACTGATAACCCCAGTTTTTGATAACGATGGTCGCCGGAGCGATAAACGCGAACGACGAGCCGAGATATGCGGGCGCCTTGCCCTTGGTGATGAGGATGAACAGCAGCGTGCCGATACCGTTCATGAACAGCACGATTGCCGGGTTCATCTTGAAGATGAACGGCACGAGCACGGACGCGCCGAACATCGCAAACATATGCTGGATGGACAGCGGCACGAGCAGGCGCGGCGGCACCTTTTCCTCTACCTGAATGATTCTGTTGCTTTGCATCGTTTTTTCATTCCCCCTAAAATATTTCTCTTTTTTCCAAAACCCGTCAGCGGAACAGATTTTTGATCTGCTCCATCCGGGCACACGTCATATTATACCCCATTTCATAGCCCCATTCCAGCTTTTTCACGTCTTTTTCAAAGCTGTTCAGCGATTTTTCCGGCTGAAGGAGTACGGTATCCTGCGGTTTGTTCTCCGCAAGGCGGTGACAGAAGCAAACTGTCTCGTTGTAGTGCTTGGCACGCTCAAGCAGCACCTTGGGCATTGCCGGATATTTGCGTTTCAGCCACTTTGCGGTGAACTGCACGCCGCGTCCAAGCGTTTTGCGGTAGCTTTCCGGCTGCGTGAGCACGATCAGATTGCGCTCGTTGCCGTCGTGCAGGCTGCGCAGAATCGGGATTGGGTCGGCCAGACCGCCGTCGTAATAGGTCTCGCCGTCCATCTGCACCGGCGGAAAGTAGATTGGGATGGCGCAGGTCGCTCGCAGCATCGTGCACGGACGATCCATGCGCATGCCGTCGAGGTATTCGGCCTTGCCGGTCTTTGCATTGGTAACACCCACCAAATATTTACCCTGATATTTGTGAAATTCGTCCCAGTCAAACGGCACAAGCTGGTTCGGGATCGTATCGAACACGAAATCCGTACCGAAAATGGAGTGGTCGTGCAGCAGGTTGCGCGCGCCGAAATAGCGCTTGTCGCCACGATACTGCCGCAGTATGTTAATGTTGCGCTCGCGCTGCCGCGAGAGATACGACGCCGCATAGGTGATGCCGGCGGAAACGCCGATGACGTAATCGAACATGATGTCATTATCGAGCAGCGCGTCCATCACGCCGCAGGAGAATACCGGGCGGAAGGTTCCGCCTTCTAAGACTAAACCGGGCATAATTAACCTGCCTTTCCTGCTATTTTTCTGAAATCGAGAGAGTTTTCGTATTGTTCGGCACACGCTGTCTGGTGTACACGATCCGCAGAGCGGTATGCTCTGTCCGGGCGGGGATTTCGCCGTTTGCAGGCGGCGGGAACGGTTCGTGCCGACTCGGCACGAGGGCAAGAGGGTAGACACCAAGGTTTCTACCCTCTTAACTCCCACTTCCTTCTATTTCTTAGTCTGACGCAGATTGCCGACATGTGACCGCTTCGAAATGGGGAACGGCAGTCGGGTTACCGTTGCGTGCCTTTCCCCGCCTTTTCGCAATTCACAGATAAGCTACTGCTACACATATAAGTTACCTTCCGCAGGGTGCGGCATGACAGTGCCGCACGATTCGTTAGCACGTTATTACAGATAGGGCCTACGAAGATAAATTGTACCGAACGCAAAATTCGCAGGTGCCGTGCGTTACAACGTGCCAAAGAGTTGCGCGGCACAGTTATGCCGCGCCTGCGAAGACTTTCCGGTCTGTGTAGCAGTAATGCATCTGACACTGCGAACAGGTTACGAAAAACACGGTAGTAAAAATCCTCTGCCGTACCCCATTTCGGAGCGGTCACATGTCGGTAATCTGCGCCAGATTAGGAATCAAGGGAAGGGCAAGAGTTCAAAGAGGAAGGGAAACCGCAGGTGTCCCTTCCTTTTTGCCCTCGCGGCGGGCGCCGCGACGTTCCCGCCGCCGCAGGCGGCGCATTCTCCGCTGAGGTTCAGCGAAAAATTTCCCGCCCGTTAGGAGCGAACACGCTTACGCGACTCGTGTACCCCCATTGCCGGTGCAGTGAAAATCCACGCTATTTTACAAAAAGACAGACCAACAATCGAAATCATCGGTCTGTCTTTCTGACTCTCAGCGGAAAACCGCCGAGTAAAATGCTATTGAATTAGCCGATCATCTTTGCGGTGCTTACCTTGATGCCGGGGCCCATGGTAGAAGCAATAACGCAGGAACGAACGTACTGACCCTTTGCAGCAGCCGGCTTAGCCTTGATGATAGCACCCATCAGAGCGTCGAAGTTGTCCTGCAGCTTCTCAGCGCCAAAGGAAGCCTTGCCGATCGGGCAGTGGATGATGTTGGTCTTGTCGAGACGGTACTCGATCTTACCAGCCTTGGACTCCTGAACAGCCTTGGTAACGTCCATAGATACGGTACCAGCCTTCGGGTTCGGCATCAGGCCCTTAGGACCAAGCACGCGGCCCAGACGGCCTACAACGCCCATCATGTCCGGGGTAGCGATAACTACGTCGAACTCAAAGAAGTTCTCCTTCTGGATGCGCTCCATCAGGTCCTCTGCACCAACGATGTCTGCGCCTGCAGCCAGAGCCTCGTCAGCCTTTGCGCC